>Ga0334900_1002170_pt1 | contig 18034 bp, 16 predicted proteins | sample GraSluR3_MG_2_FD_207231 | JGI IMG/M metagenome (GOLD analysis project Ga0334900, IMG submission 207231) | Sludge microbial communities from methane-producing bioreactor in Wageningen University, Netherlands - Granular Sludge_31_08-R3 | ecosystem: Engineered > Bioreactor > Anaerobic >...
TAAGAGTTGAGCGTTCGGCTGATTTATATTCTTATGGAGAAAGATTTAGACCGTATAGTTGAATTATTTAAGGCAGATGAGAAAGAATAATTTTTTTCAATATTAATTTTCTTGACAGATAAGGGAACCCTTTTTATCATAGTAGTGTGTTATGTGGGTTTTTTGCGGTTTACCCGAAATCGTTCGGAGGGTCTTTATGGAAGAACTAATGGTTGAGGAAATTAGTGTTATATCTCAGGATTTCTTTCCTATAACGGAAACACTAAAAAAAAAGGGAACTATGGATGATTTTCAAAAATTTATAGGAGCTTGCCATAGTGATATTCCGATTGAGGAGGTTACTCCGATAGAGTGCAAAAATGATATAGAAACGGGGAAATTATCAAACGAAATATAAGAGGCTGGTTTTGGGCTTTGGTTGACTACCTGCTTAACCGTGTTAAACAATTACCTATCGAATTTCAAAACTCTTTTTTTCAAATCGACAATAAAGGTCATTTTATACGCATTCAAAACACTAAAGAATATGAAAGAATCCAGATGGCAACAATTCTTCTTTTTAATATTCCGTCCGGAACAGAGGGGTTTATAAATGAGTGGGGATTCATCGATTATAGGGCAAAGAGTCTTGCCGATGGGGTAATAAGTAATAACGAATTTGAAGAAATTAATAGCGAAGTTTGGATGCTTGTTACCGCTGTTTGGAAAATAGACGTTACATCATTTAGCGAGGAATGGATAAAACGGGCTGAAATGTTTTATAAAACAAATCCGCCACCATATTAGTTTAAAAAATATGAACAGGAAACCAAACTATCGTAAGTGGGGACGAGTCTATCGTAAATCGGGACGAATTTATGTTTTATAAATATAATCCCCATAATAAATTACACCTTATTTTTCGATGCATACTATTTATTGACTATTTATTGACTCCTTTTTTTTTACTAACGTTACGATTCCGAAAAAAGTTTGTATGTAAAAATTCTTGTTATTGTATTTCTTTTTCTATTACATCTATCTTTATTTTCTCATAGTTTCAATCCTTGTTTATCTGGAACTCAGTCAAAAAGTGTGTAATGAGCGTTAAGAGTTGAGCGTTCGGCTGATTTATATTCTTCTGAAGAAAGAAGGTTTTTGAGTTTTTCTTGTCGTTCTTTCCATTCACCTTTAGGTTCGATGGCGAAAACTTCGGCAAGCCCGCCCCAACCTACATAGCGAACAAGTTGAGCTTGTTTTTTAGGTGTGGCAAACCGTTTTTCGGTTTCAATTTGTTTTAATAAAGAAATGGCGGTATAGTTTTCATTAAATTTCGTAACTTTACCGCCATCACCGAGATTATCGCTTAATTGAATGTGATAATTATTTTTATCGTCTGTGTGTTCATTTCTAAGAGTGCCACCGGCTCTTAGAGTGTCTCGCTCTCCACTCTCCTGAAGTATTCCTCGTCCGGCGGAAACGTTATGAGTTCGGGGAGAGCTATCTCCTCTGCTTCCGACCTGTATAGTCCCGTCTCCATCAAGTTGAGTATCCTTTCTTCGGCTTCGTGGGCTTTCTCTTTGATTGTTTGGAGAAGAATCCCTTCCTGTTTTAGTCTCCGGTAATACATCGGGCAATACACTCTCCAATGCCTCTCCGCCCTCTCCTCGTATATACTCGTCAGATACTGCTCGATGTTGTTCATATCCACTGGGTCTTTCATTTTCTCCATTATATTCCTCCCTATCTTATTATTTTACAAAAATTTTGTATTCTTGTTTATATCCCACTATTGGAAACTAAAACCCGCTGAAAACAAACTAAAACTCACTTCACCGACTAGTTTATATCCCACTATTGGAAACTAAAACCGAAAGACGCAACGGTCAGCGCAAAAGGCGTATTGTGTTTATATCCCACTATTGGAAACTAAAACTTGATATTCAATCAGCCGATGACAGATTTTTTGACTGTTTATATCCCACTATTGGAAACTAAAACAAAGGGCGGGGGCTGATGTGGCACGTAAACCAGAAAGTTTATATCCCACTATTGGAAACTAAAACGTCAATCATTTTTGCAACTGCGTATTCCACACCTTGGTTTATATCCCACTATTGGAAACTAAAACGGCGAGTAATAGTATGCTTTTCCGTCTCAATTGAAAGTTTATATCCCACTATTGGAAACTAAAACGAGCGCACCGAAAAGGACGCGATGGAACGAATGAAGGTTTATATCCCACTATTGGAAACTAAAACCGGAAGCGGAAGAGCGAGATTTGGTGTGCCTTCCGAGTTTATATCCCACTATTGGAAACTAAAACTTTTTCCCAAAGCTCGTCAAGCATAGATTTTTCAAGGTTTATATCCCACTATTGGAAACTAAAACTCGAAAAGCTGAAAGATGAGGCGGTTCGGCTCGGCGGTTTATATCCCACTATTGGAAACTAAAACAAGGCAGTCGGGAGAAATACACTATTCAGGATTTTAGTTTATATCCCACTATTGGAAACTAAAACTGATTTTGACGCTTCGCTTGTAGGCAAGAAATTGAGGTTTATATCCCACTATTGGAAACTAAAACTGGGACTACGTGGTCAAGAATTGTTAGTGCTTCAAGGTTTATATCCCACTATTGGAAACTAAAACATTTCAGCCTTCATTTTTGCCATATTGTTTAGCATTGTTTATATCCCACTATTGGAAACTAAAACGGGAGTATCGAGATGACAAATCGAGATAACCCTACGGTTTATATCCCACTATTGGAAACTAAAACGGGTTTTTCCATCCTGAGCCAGTCTAATTGATATTCGTTTATATCCCACTATTGGAAACTAAAACCGACAGCCTCTTTCGCGTTTTCTTTCGTCAATTTACGTTTATATCCCACTATTGGAAACTAAAACTGCGCAGTGGCGTTATTCATTTTCACATAAGAAGGGGTTTATATCCCACTATTGGAAACTAAAACATTTTGGTCGGAGTGGCTTCGGGTAATACGTCCCGAGTTTATATCCCACTATTGGAAACTAAAACGAGACTAAAATCGCAATGACAGTTGCAAATACATTGTTTATATCCCACTATTGGAAACTAAAACTATTCGGCGGGGCTTTTGTTGTCTATGAATTAGTTGGTTTATATCCCACTATTGGAAACTAAAACCCGCGTTGCTTTTCGGGGTGAAATCAAACAAGAGAGGGTTTATATCCCACTATTGGAAACTAAAACCGGGGGAGGTGAAATCAAATGATAGGCGAAATAATGTTTATATCCCACTATTGGAAACTAAAACTTTGCCTCGTGCCTGAAAAAGAAGGCGATATAAAACGTTTATATCCCACTATTGGAAACTAAAACAAAAACGGAACTTTGGAGAAAAAAAATGACTGATTAGTTTATATCCCACTATTGGAAACTAAAACTATATCGAGGACTTGAGAACGCAAGAAATTTTAGAGTTTATATCCCACTATTGGAAACTAAAACTATTGTTTTCGTTATATACGTCATTTCATTTAAGCGGTTTATATCCCACTATTGGAAACTAAAACCCCCCGTCTTTTTCCTCACTGGGAACGGCTACCCGAGTTTATATCCCACTATTGGAAACTAAAACGATAAGAAAAAAGAAAATATCTTACGAAAATTTTCAGTTTATATCCCACTATTGGAAACTAAAACGGAAAGCGAACAAAGAGACAGACCCGATAAAAAAAGGTTTATATCCCACTATTGGAAACTAAAACGGTTAATAATGTCTTACAGCCCGCGCGCGATAAAATGTTTATATCCCACTATTGGAAACTAAAACTGGCTACGATGTATATTATTGTAGCGTTATTTTTCAGTTTATATCCCACTATTGGAAACTAAAACGATAATTTCATTAAAAATTAGAGTGCAATTCATTTTGTTTATATCCCACTATTGGAAACTAAAACTGGGCTTGAGATACCCCGCGCCCGTTCGCTTGCAGAGTTTATATCCCACTATTGGAAACTAAAACCCGGTAGCGCGTAAGGCACGTGTTGCTTGCGCTACTGTTTATATCCCACTATTGGAAACTAAAACCGGATTAATGGCGATATTAGGCATTGTGGGGGCAGGTTTATATCCCACTATTGGAAACTAAAACTATTCGCTGGGACGTAATAGACATCCCCGTCATCTATGTTTATATCCCACTATTGGAAACTAAAACGCTTTTTGAAATACAAAAATATAACAGAACGAAATGGTTTATATCCCACTATTGGAAACTAAAACTAGGGTCTGAACCCGTTCCAAGTTTCGGCACATCGCGTTTATATCCCACTATTGGAAACTAAAACGAATTTTAATAGTTAATTCCCAGTCTTTGTTTTTGAGTTTATATCCCACTATTGGAAACTAAAACTTATCGCGAACGCGAAAGATTTGGAGGGCATAATGCGTTTATATCCCACTATTGGAAACTAAAACTTTACGGGGACGTGTAAAAGACGGCACTATTGCGCTGTTTATATCCCACTATTGGAAACTAAAACTAGGACGCCCAAAAAGCGTGTTAGGAATTTTCTTAGGTTTATATCCCACTATTGGAAACTAAAACTTCTGTTTTTTTAGCTTCCACGTTTCGGCGGTCTGTGTTTATATCCCACTATTGGAAACTAAAACCTCTCGAATCGCCCTTAATTTGCGCTATTGCAAGAGTTTATATCCCACTATTGGAAACTAAAACGTGAGTTCTTGACAATTAAGCGAAAATTTGAATAATGTTTATATCCCACTATTGGAAACTAAAACAAACTGTGGGTTTTGTCTCGTGCCTGAAAAAGAAGGGTTTATATCCCACTATTGGAAACTAAAACAATAATAAAAAAGTTCTCGTCTTCCCGAAAATCTAAGTTTATATCCCACTATTGGAAACTAAAACCAGGCGGGGATATAAAGCCCGCGCGGGTGGGGTTTGGTTTATATCCCACTATTGGAAACTAAAACTTCCCACTCTCTTTTGGAGAGGGCGTGGGAAAAAAGGTTTATATCCCACTATTGGAAACTAAAACCGTTTTTCGTTTTTTTTCTCAATATATTTCGCAATAGTTTATATCCCACTATTGGAAACTAAAACACAGGAGGAGGAGATGAAAATGCTTGAAATAATAATGTTTATATCCCACTATTGGAAACTAAAACCTCCTTCCATATTTGTTTTAAAATTTTACAAATACCGTTTATATCCCACTATTGGAAACTAAAACATCCGCCAAAATTGCGGTCGCGTCCTCATAGAAAAAGTTTATATCCCACTATTGGAAACTAAAACTTATAGATTAGAAAAAAAAGCGTTTAGATATGCCAAGTTTATATCCCACTATTGGAAACTAAAACACGATTTCCTGAACTTTTTGTAAATCAGCAAAAGGCGTTTATATCCCACTATTGGAAACTAAAACGCCAGTCTAATTGATATTCAGGCATCAGTTTTTCCGGTTTATATCCCACTATTGGAAACTAAAACCCACGTCAAGATGTCCCTTTTCGGACGCCCAACAAAGTTTATATCCCACTATTGGAAACTAAAACCTATATCAATCGAGTTATAGCCTTCGTAATTTATATGTTTATATCCCACTATTGGAAACTAAAACCAATCGGCAATAGTGCGGGACGTGAATTTTGAGAAAGTTTATATCCCACTATTGGAAACTAAAACCGCGCCATAATCCCGCATCCAAAATCCATAACCGCAGTTTATATCCCACTATTGGAAACTAAAACTTGCTAAGCAAAATAAGAAAAAATATCTTGTTTTGCGTTTATATCCCACTATTGGAAACTAAAACTCCAAAATCTCCTCACGAAAATTCTTTTTTCCTCATGTTTATATCCCACTATTGGAAACTAAAACCTTAGAAAAAGCGATGGAACGGCTTCCGTTTGAGCGGTTTATATCCCACTATTGGAAACTAAAACCTCTCTGCCGAATAAGCCTGTGTCTAATTCTCCTGTGTTTATATCCCACTATTGGAAACTAAAACAATACGTTCGCGAAAACCCCTCGGTGATTCTTATCGGTTTATATCCCACTATTGGAAACTAAAACCAATCGGCAATAGTGCGGGACGTGAATTTCGAAAAAGTTTATATCCCACTATTGGAAACTAAAACCCACTTTTATTTTACTATATATCCTTCATTTATACTACTTAAAATCACCTTTTTTTCTCGAACCTCCGGTATGGTATCACAAGATATTTGCCGTAGGATCTGTTTCTTTTCCCAAGTTCTCACGTTTAATTTGTTGAACCCTCTCGACTATATAAAAAAATAAGCTATCCTCTTTATTATCTATAATTTCTTTTATCCGTGTTTTTAGTTCTCTGTATTTCGCCTCAGTAATATTACCTTCAAATACAGATTTTTGTGAATGATGTAGATAGCATCTGCATAACTTCATTATCTTATTTAATCTGCGTTGTCCTTTTTTTTCAAGTGTGCAAATATCGTATACTAATATAATATACATACTAATGCCATATTTTAAAGCTTCTGTAAATCTTTTCTCCTAAAAGATGCTTGATTAATTTATAAAGCTCCAATCTTATTATACGCAAGTAAGACACTCTCCTTTTTAATTGCTTATGGTACACCGTTGTTTTGAGCTTTTCATCAAAAGCCTGTATGACTATTTTTCGTCCTTCTTCTTTCAGATAAGCATAATTTAAATCTTTATCAAAATGCTTTTTCTTTAGTTTTCCGTTATTTAATAAATCAAAAATTATCCTGTCTCCATATATTGGTTTAAAAATCTCAGCTATATCCAACGACAAAGAAAACCTCCTTTCTAAAGGTTCGTGCAAATAACTGATCGCCGGATTTAGCTGTGTCCTATAAATCTCTTTCAGAACTTCGGCATAAATTACCCCATTAACAAAAGAAATTAAGGCATTTAGCATATTATCGGGCGGATGCTTTACTCGTTTTTCAAATTCAACTTCCGCCTTAATAATGTTTGTAAATTCACCATAATAAGCCTCTCTGCAATTACCTTCTATTCCCATTAATTCCGATATTCCGGATTGTTCGGAAATTAGATCTTTGAATTTTTCCAATAAACCAATAGTTTTTTCCGTTTTATCTATATATCTCTTCAAATTATTTATCATGCCATGAATTGCTCCCAAAACAAATTCCTTTGCTAAAACCAAACGTTTATCAATATCCACGTAATGCATAACCTGTTTTACAATCAAATCCCCACTAATCAAATGCTCCTTTGGATAAAAGCTTCCATCATACCAACCATAATAATTATAAAAATGAAAAACTATATGATGTTTGGAAAAAAAATGAATTAGATGAGTATTCAATTCCATTTCTCCAAAAACATATATACTATCAACATCCTCAACAGGAATAACTACGCGATTCTCTTTCCCATCTTCAAAGTATTCAAAAAATACGGTATTATCTTTTCTGCGCAATCTACCCGATTTAAAAATATAATAGTTTCGCAAACTTATCCGTCCCTATCATATAAAACAAATTTCATAATAGCTGCATTTTTTACAAATTGAAATATTTTCTCTCAAAGGAGGAATTTTATTCTGCCCAATTATATTTTTTATTTCATTTACAATCTTTTCCAAATGATCACCATCCTTGTCTGCCAATAAAACATCCTCACTTCTGCGAATTTCAGGATAATCAATCTTACCGGATACCTCTATTCCCATCTTTTTTAAACGATAAATATAATATTTCAACTGCCAAATATGTGCATCCTCAATTGCTTTAGAACGTTTAACCTCGTGTATTACTCCTCGATTTTTTTCAAAAAAATCTATCTTTATCCCTTCAAGAGATATTTCTTTGCGTTTTCTTATATAACTATGCTCATGAATTGTTCGGCCCATTGATACCAATTCACTCTCACGCTCCATTGTTATTTTACGGGAAAACAACCAAAGCTTACGTTTACACACATAATAATAATTAATCTGCGTGCCGGTAATCCGCATATTGGAATCCATTAATAACTACCCTTAATTTTATCTAAATAAAAAATCCCTTTTCTTCAAGTTTTTCCGTTAAAACCAACCCTTTTTTGCTCGTATATTCACAGTTATTTAGTATCCAAATGCCCTCATTATTCAGTATCGTATTTCTGACTGCAAATTCAGTTGTAATACTTCTTAAATCTTGACCTTTAGGATTGGATTGAATACTAACGATATAATTCTTTAAATCCTTTTTTGCATTGACTCTTTCTATAAAACTAAATGCCTTATTATCAATTAAATTTAATAGATTATCTATCGTCTCTTTATTCTCTTCGTATAACGGTTCCGGTATGATATTAACCTGAGGAGCTATTTTACGAAATAAATATTGAGCTTCACTTTGGTTGCTAGCTCTAAATCCTAATTTTAATAGTTCTTTGTATTTGAGATACTTTTCATAGTACTCTGTGTTTTTAATAAATTCCATATCAAAAACTTTTTCGATAATATCCTGTTTATCTATTTCTGTAATTGCCCTACCGGCATAGTTTTGTAGTATTTCCTCCGTTCTATTATGAATATCACAATCATAAATTAAATGATCATACATTCCCCGATTTGCAATAAAAATATTCGGGACATCCGATTTGTATTCCCTTTTTCTATAACATCGCCCGAAACGTTGGAAAAGACTGTCAATCGTAGCGCTTTCCGTAAATAATATATCAAAATCTATATTTAACGATGCTTCTACTATTTGCGTTGCAATCCATATACAAGATTTTTTGCTATTGGAAGCTTCAAAAATAGCCCGTTCCTTCTCGTTCCTGTCTTGATAAGTAAATCTTGAATGCAAAAGTTCAGCCTCTAAATCAGAAAGTTTTTCATAAACTTCCTGCGCCTTTTTTACCGTATTGCATATTACCAAAACCTTATTCCCTTCCTCATAAAATTTGCAAATATTATCCGTTTCGTCAATAATATCCGTCCCGGTAAAACAAAAGCTATGTCTATTTATTTCCAATAGTGCGGGGTCGGGAAAAACAACCCCATCCAAGTTCTCAAATTCCTTTTTGATAAAGGGAGGAAGCGTCGCCGTCATCAATAAAAAGCGCCCACCTAATTTATGAATGTCTGCTAAAAAGCTAACAATAACGGCTATAGATTCCGGGCTAAAACTTTGTATTTCATCAACTATAATCTTGGAATACGAAGCAATAAAATAAATTAACTCAAATCCACTATATTTAAAAACACTCGGAACCAATTGGTCTGCTGTTGCAATAGTCATAGGATATGACATCTGACGTGTTCGGTCTAATTTCCTTAAATATACATAATTATCATTCTCTTCACTTTCTTCGGATAATTCATCTATCAAAACAAAATTCGATTCGCCGTGAAGTAATGATATATTTTTGCCGAATATACCGCAGAAACGTTCATACATTGCATTCACCGCCGTTTTAATCCCTAAAAGATAAAAGGCTTTGCCCCCGTTTATCCAATTCATAGAACATTCCGTTTTCCCCATACCTGTCGATGCAATCAACACGATACTTTTAGAACTGTTTGCCAAAGCTTCTTTCTGATATTCCCTTAAACCGTATTTTTTATGCCATTCCTGCCATTCCAGCCATTCGTTAAAATCTTTAGTGTAATTTCCATTATACGGTATTTCCGCTTCTATATGAGCGGATGCGGAATAGTCGCATTTATGCAATGCCCCTTTAAAAAAAACTCTATACGGCAGATATTTTTCAAAGCTGTTACTATTATCCAAACGTCTCCTTATATCCTTATAATCGGGAAGAAAATCCATATCAAAATCAGCCTGAATTTCCAATTCTTTTTTGTGTTTTCCCATAATGGAAAGCATCTCTTCATAATCTTCCTGCGATACATCTTTCCGGTTATGATGAAACATAACGGCATAATCAATAACCGACGATAAATCAATATCACCGTTTACTATGGAGTTAAAATATTCCATATCCTCATCGCTTATAAAAGCTACCGACAACCAACCGTGAGGAATTCTTTTAAACTTGCCTTTTATTATAGTATTTCCTATACGGTCTTGAAATTCGGGATTTGCCTTTCCGAGATCATGGTATTCCAAGCATTTAATAACGGCTGTATCAAACTTATCAACCCAATCATTATTCAGATATTTAGTTCTTTTCAACTCATCCCATCTAAGTAAAACTTGCTTCGTGTGCTCATCCAAAGTTTCTTCATAACCGAACTTTGAAGATTTTGCATATATCACTTTATAACCTCTCTTTCAGGTTCTAATAAAAATGCCGGCTTGTTTTCATTATCAACAAGAACAGGCTCAGACTTAAATATAGGGTTATCCAAGTAAAAAACATCCGTGTATGAAAATATCCTCTTATCGCTAAAATTTTCAACCCTGTCATACGCAAAAGGCAACCTGTATGCCGTCCCAAACATATCTTTTTCACAGGAACTTTTCATAACATAGGCGGGAAAATCGGATTTAACTTTCTTTTTCTCCCGTACTTCAACCATCCTGACTTCATCCACTCTTGCAAAATCCTCATTACGCCCCAAAACCACGATATTTTCCCAGATAGCTTTTTCCAAAGCCACGGTAAGGTTTTCATCATCAAAAACAATATGGAGCATCAATTCCATATCAATATGCAAATCAATATACATCAATCCGTGTTGCACACCAACAGGTTTATTTCCATTAACAGAAACCGAATATGGAGAACTTTTTACATCCCTTGATCTTAAAAACTTGAATACTCTCTGCATATTGGTTACAACACCCTTACTCCTGCCCTGTATGGAAATTTTTAGCTGGCAATACCTATCCAAATCCAATAACGAATGACACATCCCGCGCACCATTGAAGGAGTAGGAAGCGGATAAGTCTGGACATACCCATAACTCAATTCGCGACGGTAGTTAACCATATTTTGATACAACCTAACTCTCAGAGCTTTCATATATTAACTCCCGTAATGAGAGGATACTTTCTTTTTAACCCCGCTAAAAAAATTTTCAATGGTAACGGGAGATATTTTTAAGTCTGCGGTATTGGAAAATGTTCCGGTAGAAACACCTATTGCAGTATCATCTTCAATCTTTTTATCCGATATCGTTATTTCCAAAGCTTCGTTTATTTTATCGGTATTGAGCAGACATTTATCTTTGGAATAGGATACCTCGATTTTGTTATAGAAAAACGGGTTGCCGGCTTTATATATTCCACCTATTACAAACTGAGGCGACAAATTTTCCCGTTTGCCTCTTATATCGCGATATAATATCTTCACGGCATCCAACAGGTAATTAACTCTTTGGGCTCTTTCCCCAGCATCTAAATTTAAGCCGTCATTATCATCAACACCGATTTTATCCAAGTCAATAGTCATTGTATATGAATAAAGAGATTTATGAGTTTCAAACTGGAACAGCATATTATCTGTATCCTTCTTACGATGAGATAACCCCATATTATTCCCAAATTCCAAATCATTATTATAAGGTTCAAGACTTATTGCATCGCTTAAACGGGAAGGTGCCTTTCTAATACTTTGCTTTCCGTTTCCGCAATTTTTACCTGTTTTCATATAGCCAAACAAATCAATTTCCGGAAAATCTTTTATAATAGCATCTTTTTCAAATTGAACGACTTTGCCATCCTGGCCGATAGGTGTAAATGGAACATTAAACATTTCATTCATAATACGCACCATATCATAGCGTAAAGCCTGACGACTGATATAACTAAAGCTTTTCCCTTTCATAGACAATCTTTTCAAAGCACCAATATTTCCCACACCCTCACCGTAATTCAGATTTTGTCCGTCAAAAACCACCGTTAAACTTAAAAATTTAGCCATTTTTATTATCCTCCTTTCCTTTCATATCCTTTGACAAAAGTCCGTTTAAAAACGAATAGCCGAATTGCAAAAAACCGTCATTATCGGTCATCTCTTTATTACTCCCAAATGATAGTTCCATGTCGTAAGACATCATAAGACGAATGTAAATATCCAAGAATTTTTCCCTGTCGGCTATTTTTAAGGCATTAAGTAACCGATATGCGATTCCGTTAATTTTTTTTTCGTTTTCTTTTCCTATTTTTATTCTAAGCGCTTCGCCATTCCAGTATGCCTTTTTAGAAATATTCTCCATTTCCGTTTTCATATTTCCTCCTTCTTTAAAATAGTTTATATATTTAAAAATATATGCCCTTACCAAATACAAGCTAAAATAGGCTTTCATATTTCCCCTAATATTCACATTGAAATAACGCCATAAGTCATCATATCCTATCTGTTGAACTATTGTTTTTTGAATCAACTCTTCTGTAATATCAAAACTATCATCTCCGATAGCATAACCCCCTTTTGGAAGTCCTTTATCTCCAAGGGATACGATAAAACGAGCCAATTCCGGAGAAATAATATAATTAAAAATATGATAAGATTTTGAACTTTGCCCGCCTATCCCTCCCTCGGCAATTTCTATAAAATTAATATTGTCATTGATTTTTCTCGCGCGTTCATTATTAATATCTATAATAGTTTGACGGATTAGATGAGAAAACGGCTTGTTTTCAACAATATTATCCGTAAACTTTCTTAAAAAAAGTTGAGACTCTCGGTATAAATCATCTATATTGGAATTGCTGTTAATATAATACCAATACTGTTCCTGCCCTTTGGAAAAAGGAATAAATGCTAAAACGGCACAACTGTAAATCAAAGCGCATACTCCGCATAGATAAACATTACCGGATTTATAACCCCAAACCCAGTTGGAATTATCCGTATTAAACCCAATTATATTGGAAATACTATTATCAAGTGTAAAACCTCCCTTTGAGGAACGCTCTTGACAAGAAAGACAAATATCATTATTGGCATTCTTTTTTTTATAATCAATCCGGCAAATCGAATCAATATATTTATTAAACTTATTTAAAGCAACAATTCTTTTTTCCAAAAAAACACTCAAAAAATAAGGAACAAAATTTCCATCTTTATATTCCTTATAAAAAACTTCCACCGAATTAAATTTAGAAAGTTTTTTTTCTATCTCTTTAAGGGTATTTTTTAAAATTTCCGTTTCTTTTATACCCTCAACATTGAATCCTATTTCATTAAAAAAAGCATTAATAACCTTTCCGTTTAGAAAATTTGCTTTTAAATTAGAAACTCCCATAACTTTTTTTTCGTTTTTATCCTTTTGTTCGGTATTTTCTTTTTCAATAATATCTATAACGGACTTTACTCTTCTCTTATAAACTTCATAGTGATAAGAAAAAAGATGCAAAAACACCAAACGGGTAACTCTTTCAATAAACCCATCCAAAACCGAATTATCAAACTCAATATAATTATCCCCGATAAGCAAATGGTCTTTTTTTTCAGTCTTTATTTTTTCAATATCCACCTCATCATTGCTTATAACCCTTAAAAATCCTGTAATGCCGGCGTTGAAATACCAGTCCCGCATATATACCCTATGTTTGTCGCTCATTTAACCACCTCCAGCATACCAAATCCCTGACTTCTGCGGGCGCCAAGTCCTATATCATAAATCAATTGAAGCACTTCGGTAGGAGCTTCCATCTTTAATTTAGCGTTTATAGCCGGAATAACCTCGTTATAATGGTAAACTCGGGCAACTTTCCATTGTTCAAATCTATAATTAAAGTCCGATGATAGCCTGTATTCGGGGGAAATAAAACTCCTACATTGCGATTCAATAGTAAAACGAAACATAGCATCAAAATCCGTGTCTTCCGGAGTTACATACCCCGTACCTTTATGTTCTTCCAATTTCCGAACAACAACAGGTGAATAAGTTTTAAAAATAGCAATATCATCTACAAATTTATGCTCCAGTGCCAAGTGAATATCTTTTATGTTTATGCCAAACTGAAAAGGAGAAAAATCTTTTGACAGCTTTAGCATCCCATTATACACCTGCATAAGAAATTCATAATCATTTGTGGAAAAATTAAATCCTATTGTGTTTTCATCAAACTCCAGAAAATGTTTGTTTTTGTCTTTCTTTAGACGTGGACTATGCATATAAACGGAATAAGTAAAAGGTTTGCCGATATTTGCTTTTTTATCTCCATAATTTCTCTGATAAAACTCATCCGCAGATTTACCCGAATTAATCGCCTCTTTAATTAAAGAAGCAAAATTCCTTCGGTAATTTGTCGGAATTAAATGCGGAGGAGAATCCAATACCTCAATTTTCGCTTGAAAACGCATTCCAACCTCCAATACCTGTTTTCTTAACTATTAAATTATAAACTATAACCATGTCAGTTTCTGTCATACTACAAATGAATTTCCAAAAATTTTATATCGCGCATATTATTTTTAAACGTATTTTAAACTATTTTTGTTTAATGTCAAGCATTTTTTTGTTTTAATTCAATAAATTTGCCGAGATTTGGTTTGATATAGACTCAAGAATTGACATAAGGCAGGTTATGTTAACATTACAGCTTGTAATTTCCATATTTTCAATAAATTTAGTCTGTGAATTCAAGGGATAAGACAACAAACATAGCATAAAATGTGTGAAGAAAATAGCAATGCCCCGTTTTCGTTGCATTAGAAATTTCCTGAAAAAATATTAGGCAGTATAACCTTAACTTTACCTCAAACTGAAGTAGCTAAAATTTTTGGCTTTGAAAAAGGTTGATCCCGCCTTTTAAAAATAGGTAACAGATTTCATCATAACCAGATTCACTTAAATACCCTGAACAATTTCAAAAAATTTCACGCCACATTTTTTTCGTTTAACGGCTTATGTCCTGCTCCCCAAAAACCGGACAAACCAAAGTGTAGAATATTAAAATAATATAGCAGGATGAGCAGATGAATGTAAAGTATTCTATCGACAAGATTATTCAAATTCTTGTTGAGACCTTGCTTCCAAGATATTCTATGTCATTCGCATGTCTCAGTCTTTTAATTGCAGATAAGTCATCCGCGGGAAAAAGCCTAAGCTACGGTAAAAGCCTATCACATCCTCATGCCCCTCGGCAACACCGACGGTTATCTTACCGCACCCCTGCTCTCTCATCCATACAATACCGTTTTCCACCAAACGTTTCCCGTATCCGTATTGTCTGTAATCCTCCTCAATATACAATGAGTCAATCTCTCCCGTTTCATTTTCTATCGTAGAGATACAATAACCCGCCGTTATACCGTTATCCTCTATTACCTCAATACGGATACGACTGTCATCCAAAGCGCAAAATTTTTCGCATCGTTTCTCAAAGGTCAGGTCGCGATAATAATCCTTAAAATACCGCGAGTCGTTATGATGGAGTTCCTTTAGTTTACGCCAAAGAGGCTTGATTTTTCCGATTTCGGATTTGGCGATTAAAACAAATTTACACTGCATAGGCTTTCCTTTTAGGATTGTAAATTGCTAATAATCCGTTTAATGACGGGTCTTATTTCAGGAATTTTTTCTTTTGCGACAATCCAGACTGCTTCATAATCAACTCCAAAATATGCGTGAATAAGTTTGTCTCTCATCCCCGCCATTCTTTCCCATGGAACATCTTGATATTTTAATTTGATTTCCAACGGAATGTTCTTTGATGCTTCACCGATTATCTCAAGACTTCTTATAACCGCGTTTCTTCTTAAATGATCTTCGACAAACGTTTCATATTCTATATCTTTAGTAAAAGAAGCTATATCATCTATCGCCTCTAAAATATCGTTTAAATAATCAATAAAAACGCGCTTCATAAAAAAACAACCTCTTGCAATATGCGTTTACCGATTTCGGGTTTCAAGGCTTTTTTGGAAACCAAATCAACCTTTTCTCCGGTCAGCTCTGATATTTTTTCCTCCAACTCCAAAAACTTAAAAAGGTCGATAGCCTTTTCAAAATCCACTAAAATATCAATATCGCTTTTTTCATTCTCCTCTCCCCGCACATACGACCCGAAAATTCCAATCTCTTTTACAAAATAGTCTTTCCGAAACTCCTGTTTATGACTGCGTATTCGGCGTGCTATTTTATCAAAGTCTTTATTCACCGTCTTTCTCCGAATATTCTTTTCTTATTATAATAATTAGAGAGGATAGACAAGTCAAATTATCGGATAGCCATAACCACACTGATTAAAACGCGGGTTCAGCGACAGTTCTAATTCCTGTTATAGCCGAAGTCGTTAATCTAATTTCCGCCGATATTATTGAACGCTAATTGAATATACTCCTTCGCGTTTTCAATATCCTCTTGCGTTCTTATATTAATCTCAAAATCACAAGCTCCATAGTGCCCATAGTGAGCTTGGCTTCCTTCGCGACAGTTATCAGAAATCTTGCCAAGCGTTAAGGATTCTACTTTTAAAAGTAGTTTTATTTTGTCCTTTTGAATATTCATACAGGCAAAATTTTGTGATACCTTATATGCAATATAATATTTCTTAGGCACTTCCTCAACGGATTCATCAACACCCAAAATATAATCCCGCAACTCTTCGACTAAAAACTTTTTCCCTTCATCAATCTTATCAATGTGTTGCTCCAAAGTATAAACCCCCGTCTTTCTGGATAACGCGGCTTTCTTTCCCGCTTCAACCATCACGGGATTTTTGCCTGCAAAATTCCCGTTAGTTACGGTTATAGAAATAGACTTCCTATATACTTCTTCAAAGAATAATACCCCGTTATCAAAATATCTGTATTGCCACAATTCAATATTCGACCCCATCATTTGGACGGCGTGCAAATCATATTTTTTGTATTCCGGCGCAATACAGATAACGCGAATATCCGTCCAATCCACTTCAACGGATTTATCGGGAAAAGTTTTTTGCACGGCTATTTCAAAGTCCCCGCGATGGTCATTCATCCACGAAAGATAATACAAGCTCTGATTTACAAGTTGGGATGATTCCACTACCTTATATTCAATTATAACGGGATTATTTTCCTCCGATAAAGCTAAGGTATCTATCCTCCCCCCGTGTGCAGGTCCCGTGGAAAACTCAGAAGCAACAAAACTGCAATTAAAAATCTCCTTGAGATTAAGTTCTATCAGATGTTGCAACTCTTTTTCGTTGGTAAATTTTTTCGGTTTTATCAATGTGAGTTTCTGTTTGTCTCTTTGGAATAATGGCATAACGCCCTCCTGTTATATAAAATTCTACACGCAAGCCTGAATTATCGCCTCAATCTCTGCTTTGGAGAGCGCCACGGGGTTATTTTTCACCCCCGCTTTCTCCGCAATATGCGGGAAAAAGCATAGCTACGGTAAAATGGGAAAGCACATTCTTTCGTTCTTTAATCTCTTTTAAAGACATAATCGTTACGAGATATTCGACAATAAATAGTTCTCTTTTATTCGACTTTCATATATTGGAATTATCCTATCGGCTAATTCTGCTAATTCAGTTGAAAAATTTGTGCATTTAGGAGGTTCCCCCTGAAAAAATCTAACAATGTGTATTCTCGTCATATTGTTTTTTACATATTTTATGGCTTCTGCATAATCATAATCTCCACTAACTAAAATAATTTTATCGCATTTTTTTTCCACACTTAAAGCAATCATTTTTACAGCTAAAGCAATATCAACCCCTTTTTCACCGGTATATATTTGGCGATAAGGATTTATCTTTACAACTCCTTTTTTTACAAACTCAATATTATCATAGCTTTCCGAAATTGTGTTATAAACATAGTCAATACTGGAAAATTTATCCCTTTCTTGTTTAATCCAGTCTGTTATCACTCGTACATCATTATCAATTTTATCCATTACATCTTGGGGTATTTTTGAAGAATCATTTTTATAATATTCAAAATAATTAGAATAGTTGGTTTTTATAATAGAAAATTTTATATTACTTGTAGTAAATCGACTATCAAGTATCTTTTCTGGTCTAAACCAATATGTATGCTGCGCCCCAAAATTTGGAAAGTGAATTAAGGTGATAAAAAAGGCTATCCATGATATAATAATTTAAAGGAGGAAACCAATGGGTAGCAAAAGGAATAGTTATTCGCCTGAATTTAAGG
>Ga0334900_1002171_pt1 | contig 18016 bp, 8 predicted proteins | sample GraSluR3_MG_2_FD_207231 | JGI IMG/M metagenome (GOLD analysis project Ga0334900, IMG submission 207231) | Sludge microbial communities from methane-producing bioreactor in Wageningen University, Netherlands - Granular Sludge_31_08-R3 | ecosystem: Engineered > Bioreactor > Anaerobic > Unclassified...
CATTATATTTAGGCCATAAAGCAATTAATAATGGGAAAAAATTGGCTATTCTCTCTAATATGAATATTCTATGAAGTAAATTATTCATTTCATTTTCTTTTGAATATTTGAAAATATCTCGCATTGTGTGGAAAGATTTTTCCAGGTCTTTAGTGTAATCTAGAACGTAATCAAGTGTTTGTTCACTATCAGTTCTGTTCATATTTTTAACGATGTCTTTAAACACATCCATATATTTGTAAGATGCTTCTAGTCTTTTTTTGAGGTTTTGATATATAATGAAATGATAACGTTGAATATCATCTTCTTTAAGATTTTTACCTCTTCTAGTATTTTTAATTTCTTCAAACCATTTAAAAATGTTGGAAAACCTTTCATTTATGCAATCGAGGTACAGTTCAACATTTTTTGGTGCTGAAAGATATATCATGTGCATTAAAAAACTCTTGGTTTTCTCCAGGTTAGTTAATGGTTTTCCCCGGTCATTAACTGTTTCAAAAATTAGCACAGCATCAGAATCATTATCTACATCGTAGAGTATAATTTCTAAATCATTGATTTTCTGTTTAAGCCCTAAAAGGAATTTCTTGTAAGAGGCTACATCATAATCCAAATTTTCCATTTGAGTTCTAAAAAATAGTTTTGCTTCTTTCAACTTCTTTTGGGAATTGGTATGCACATCAACAGGATCTTCCTGATTATTTATTATGTACTGTTTAAAAAAGCTCTTATCATCACCTTGAAGTTGTAACTTGTAGATAGTTTCATATCTGAGGAAATCTTCTTCAGTCTTTTTTAATAGTTTATCTAGCTTAGAATCGTTTAATAAGCGAAGTTGATTAATAATTTCACGTAAAAATATTAAAATAGTCGTAATCCTTTGTTGTCCATCGATTATTTCATATGTCTCAAAGGGTTCGAGGTCTTCTTTTATTAATTTACCAGTATTTTTAAGGAGAATTGTGCCGAAATAATGTTTTTTATCGGTATTTAAATAATAGAGATCACTCCACAGATCGTCCCACTGTTTTTCACCCCATGAATAATAGCGTTGGTAAATGGGTACACTGAAAGCCTTATCCCCGGTAAAAAGTCCTTTGATAGTGGTTAAACCTTTTTCCATGTTGATCGGTCTTATTAAATTTACTAACAATTAAATTGAAGAAATACTATTCTTAAACTCTGTATCACTCAAAACAGGTTTTATACCATCTAAAGAAACTGGCTCTAATAAATTAGCATACCTCATGCCTCTTGTACGCTCTGCCATAATCGGTTCTTTAAGTTCATAAACTCTCAAAATCCATACTTTGGCCTTAGGAGTATTCAAGTATGACTTAACATGTTCAGGAGTCCAGATATAATATTTTTTTAAAGATCCTACTCGAGATACAGGTTTTTCAATAACTTTTTCAACTTCAGCAAAGTATTTGACTAAGAATTTACTGTTATCTTTTTCAGGAAGAGCATTTTCTTCTGCAAAATCCCTATATTTCGGTTGGAAACTTTCTAAGTATTTATCTTTAAGGGCATAACTAACAGTTGGATAAAGAATAAAATTAGGTAAAGTAGTGTTATAGTTTCTAATAAGGATTGTTTGTTTTCCTTGACCTAATGCTTCTACAGTTGCATTCCATTCATTAAGACATTTGGTGATTTCAGTCATGGAAATCACTTAATCCTTATTTTTTACAATTGTTTTAAATTCATCTTCATAGATGTATTTACCTGCAACAGTGACAAATCGTTTAGGCACAACAGGTTTATTGAATTTCTGGAAGTTTTCAAATTCAATAATGTTCATTTCAGGTTTCCCTTTAGCATATTCCTGAAATTCTTCAGTAGTAACCATCAATTTATTTCCATATTTTCTAGTAATAGTGCTAGTCTTCTGTTTTCCAATAGATAAAATGTCAGCCCAACCAGTATAGGCTTTAGCTCCGTGAGATTCATATATAATAAATTTATCTCCAGGAGAAACTTTCCCCAAATACGACTTACTTACAAAAACAGTTTTTCCATCATCATATATTCGCTCAGCATATTCAGTTGGTATTGGATGTGAAACTCCTAATATTTTCATATTAATCCCCTTTCGTAATTTCTGTCTTAATGTATTATTTCCAAGCAATTAACAGAATTATATATAAATATGAATGTATCTATTCAAATATATTACTTTAATTGATGGTGCCAATTGAAACTAACGTGTTTGATAATAAAAAATGGTACAGTTCACGAAGAAAAATTAAGAATAAATAATTTAAGTTGATCAAAATGTCTAATGATACAAGATTCATTACAAATGAAGGTGAAAATACACTAGAAAATAGGTTTAATATTATAACCAGAGATGCTGTTAATTTTGATGTTTTGGCAGGTTATTTCTATTCAAGTGGATTTTATAAGGTATATAAAGCACTTGAAAATACGAAAAAAATCAGGATTTTAGTTGGAATTAGCACAGATAAAAAAACATTCGGATTATTCAAGGAATCACAATATTTATCTCATGCTGAAGCTAAAAAAGAGTATTTCAAAAAGTTAAAATCAGAAATGAATGATAGTGAAGATACATTAGATGTTTTTAATGGTGTAATAAAATTTATTGAATGGCTTCAGAATGGAAAACTTGAGATAAAAGCTCATAAAGATGAAAATATCCATGCAAAACTTTATATCTCTACTTTTTCTAAGGATGATAGGGATACTGGCCGGGTTATCACTGGTTCTAGTAATTTAACAGCTTCAGGGCTTAAAAAAAACCTTGAATTTAATGTCGAGTTAAAGGATAATCCAGACCATGAATTTGCACTAAAAAAATTCAATGAATTATGGGAAAATGCTGTTGATTTATCAGAAGTTCATGTTGAAACAATTAAGAATGATACCTGGCTAAATGAGGATATAAGTCCTTATGAACTATTTTTAAAATTTTTATATGAGTATTTTAAGGAAGAAATTAATTTAGACCAAGAAGAAATAGAATTTCCAGATAGGCCAGATAACTTCGTAGAACTAAAATATCAAAGCGATGCAGTAATCGATGCCGAAAAAAAATTGAATAAATATGGTGGAGTTTTTTTATCTGATGTTGTAGGTCTTGGAAAAACATACATGGCAGCATTACTGGCAAAGAAAATAAAAGGGAAAACATTGGTAATAGCTCCACCCGCATTATTGAAATGGAACAACCCAGGGTCTTGGAATAATGCAATGTATGACTTTAATGTTCCATATGTTGCAGAATCTAAAGGAAAATTAGATAAAATAATTGATGATGGTATAAAATATGATAATGTTATAATTGATGAGGCACATGAATTTCGAAATGAAGATACACAAGGATATGAGAAATTACATAGAATATGTCAAGGAAAGAAGGTTATTTTAGTTTCAGCCACACCATATAACAACAAACCATTAGATATTCTCTCTCTTATTAAATTATTCCAGCCAGCACATAAATCACTGTTACCTGATCCAGAAGTTCTAGATTTACAATCGTATTTTACCACTATCCAAAAACAGTTGTATATATCTAAAAATCGGGATGATGAAGAGACATATCTAAATTTAGTTAAAGAAATATCTAAAGATATTCGAGAAAAGGTTTTGAAACATTTAATGGTTAGAAGAACACGAACAAGTGTTACTAAGTACTATTCTAAAGATTTAGAAAAACAAGGATTGAGATTCCCTGATGTCCAAGATCCAGTTCCAATAGCCTATGAATTAGATGAGAAGTTAGATAAGATCTTTAATGAAACATTAAAATTGATAGTATATTTTTTAAAATATTCAAGATACACACCTTTACTTTATTTAAAAGATTTAGATGAAATTAAAAAAATAAAGGCTCCTCAAATTAACATGGGCAGATTTATGAAAACCCTCTTGTTAAAAAGGTTAGAAAGTAGTTTTTATGCATTTAAAAAATCAATTGATAGATTTATTTATGCATATGAGAAGTTTATTGAAGCATATGAAAGCGGATATGTATATATAAGTAAGAAAAAAATCGATAAAATCTACAAATATCTTGATGATGAGAACGATGAATTAATTGATGCTCTAATTGAAACGGGAGATGCAGAAAAATATTCTATAGAAAAATTTAATGAAGATTTATATTTGGATTTAAAAGAAGATCTAAAAACCATAAAGAAGGTTAAAAATTTATGGAAAGATATAGATTATGATCCTAAACTTAACAAGTTTACAAAGTTATTGAAAACGGATAATAATCTAAAAAGGAAGGTTATTGTTTTTACAGAGTCTGAAGAGACCATGAATTATTTAAAAGATAATTTGAATCCCATCTTTGACGATGAAATTTTTGGTTTTTCAGGTAGTTCTAATGAAAATGATAAACGAATAGTGATAGATAACTTTGATGGAAATGCCCTGCACCTTCAAGGAACTGCACCGCCACCAGATAAGGAATATAGAATTTTAATTGCAACAGAAGTCTTATCTCAAGGTATGAACCTACACCAATCCAATGTGGTGATAAATTATGATATTCCATGGAATCCAACAAGGATGATGCAAAGAGTAGGTAGGGTTCAAAGAGTAGACACACAGTTTGATAAGATATTTATTTACAATTTCTTCCCAGCAAGTAAAATCAGTGAAAATCTTCCACTCAAAAAAGCAGTTGAATCAAAACTAACTGCATTTATTGAAATGTTAGGAAATGACTCCAAACTACTAACCGATGAAGAAATAAAATCCCATGATTTATTTGTAAAATTAACATCAAAGGAAACAATTCTTGGAGAAGAGGAGGAAGATCCTGAACTTGAATATATAAATTTCATCCGAGAAATAAGGGATAATGATGAGGATCTATTTACAAAAATAAAGAAATTACCGAAAAAAGCAAGAACCGGAAGAAAGACAGATGAATCTTCAACTAAAGATGATGGATTAGTGACATTTTTCAGAAAGGGAAACCTGACGAAAATTTATCTAAACAATAATAAAGATATAATTGATTTAGACTTTGTAAATACTCTTAATTTATTAAAAGCTGATGAAAATACCGAAAAAGAAAAAATCCCAAAGAATTATTTTAGCCTATTGAATAAAAATAAATTAGAATTTGAAAATTATTTCAAAAAAGACAAAGATATAGCTAAAACTAAATTAGGAACACATCAGAAAAAATTAAAAGAATATTTATTAGCGATTAAAGGATTTTATAAACTAAACGAAGATGAAAGAGAATTTTGTTTACAAGTCATTGATTTAATTGATAATGGTTCTATTCTTAAAAACACAGCAAAAAGAATAGTCAACCAAATAAAAAAACTCAAAGAACCGGACCAATTTAAAATTTATCTCACTATCAGAGACAATTTAGATTCTTCTTATTTAGAAACAACTTCAAAACTGGTGGAACTGGAACATCCTAAAGAAATTATCTTATCAGAATACTTGACCAAAGGGGATTAAATGGATGAAAATAACGCAAAAAAATTAGTTAAAAAAACATTTGGTAAAAAATTCGATGAATTAAAATTTAGAAAGTTCTTAGTTGAATTATTTAATGATAAAGACATTGTTTCTACTGATTCTAATGGAAATTTACAAAAAGAAAATTTAATAAATTATGTGGGTAAGGGTTTTTCAGATTATATTAATTCAATTTATTCAATTGGTTCCTATCAAGATGATTTTAGAAATTCTATTGAATTTTATATAGTGAATGTCAAAAGACACTCTTCAATTGATAGAGCTAGGACAATGCAAAGAAATTTAGTTGCAAAACAATTAACAAATAGAAATAAAACTGCTGGTCTGGTGGCTTTTTTTGAAGATTCAAATGATGATTGGAGATTTTCTCTTGTAAAGTTAGAATATGGTTTAGGAAAAGGATTAAAAATAGAGAAAAAATTAACTCCAGCAAAGAGACATTCTTATCTTGTAGGCCCAACAGAACCAAACCATACTGCAAAAATCCAATTTAAAGATTTATTAATTTTTGAGGGTAATGTAAATCTAGAACAGATAGAAAATTGTTTTAATATTGAAAATGTCACTGATGAATTCTTTGATGAATATGAAAAATTATTTGAACAATTAAATGATAATTTAAATTCTTTGTTGGGGTCTGATGATAAAATTGAAAATGAATTAACATCTAAAGATATAAAAACAGAAGATTTTACTAAAAAATTACTTGGCCAATTTGTATTTTTATATTTCTTACAGAAGAAAGGTTGGCTAGGAGTCAAGAAAGAAGATAATTTTGGTTCTGGTCCAAGGGATTTCGTTACTAGACTTCTTAAAGGAGAATTTGTTGAATATGACAATTTTTTCAATGATGTATTAGAACCTCTATTTTATAAGGGTTTTTCTGAAGATGTAGCTGACTATCATTATGATGAGTTTAACTTTAAAATTCCATTTTTAAATGGTGGGCTATTTGAACCTATAAATCAATATGATTGGAAAAATACAGACATTACACTAAAAAATGAGATTTTTGTTGAGATATGTAAAACGTTCAATCTTTTTAATTTCACCGTTCTTGAGGACCAACCATTAGATAAAGAAGTTGCAGTTGATCCTGAAATGTTAGGAAAGGTACTGGAGAAATTATCTAATGATAGGAGAGATGAAGGAAAATATTATACTCCCCGTGAAATTGTTCATTACATGTGTCAGCAAAGTCTAATTACTTATCTAACAACTAATTCAGAAGTACCTATAGAAGATTTACGAAAATTCATTGAAAATGGTGATTTAGTCGTAGAATCTCTAATTACTCGTCAGGAAGAAGCTAAAAAATATAAAGGTATAACTTACAAAAAAGCAGATCTTCCAGAGTCAATATTAAATAATTCAAAAGAATTGGAAAAATTGTTAAGGAATGTTAAAGTTGTAGATCCTGCTGTAGGTTCTGGAGCATTTCCTGTAGGAATGATGAATGAAATTGTAAAAGCAATATCAATCCTACAATTAATAAACAATGATTTTATTGATTATTATGAGCTTAAAAAGGAAACTATTGAAAATTCTTTATATGGTGTAGATAAAGATTTCTCAGCAACAGATATTACAAAATTAAGATTTTGGCTATCTCTTATTGTGGATGAAAAAAGTTATGATGATATCCAACCATTACCAAATTTAGATAATCAAATTTTATGTGGAAACTCATTAATTGATAATTTTGAAGGTGTAAAACTCTTTGAAACATGGGGTAATAATTCTAATCAACAATCATTAGATGTATTTAGAGCATCACAACAAAAATTCAAACGTTTGGAAAGGAAAAAGACACAATTTTTTAACACTGATAGTGTAACAACTAAAAAAAGACTTAGAGGCGAAATTGAAAGTTTAAAATGGGAAATAGTTGAAGATTATTTAAATGAAACTAATAATCTAGATATAGCTAGAAAAATAGGATGTTACAAGAATTCACCTGAAAAACCATTTTTATTATGGGATTTAGAATTTTCAGAAGTTTTTGGGGGCAAAAACCCGGGTTTTGACATGGCTATTGGAAATCCACCTTATGTGGATGAATCAACAAATAGAAGAGCTTTTGATGGATTAAGAAATTCCCCCTGTTATCAAGGTAAAATGAACTTATGGTATTTTTTTGGTTGTGAAGCATTAGATATTGTTAAAAATAATGGGATTGTTAGTTTTATAGCTCCTAACAACTGGATAACAAATGATGGAGCTTCTAAATTTAGGAATAAAGTGAATGAGGAAGGGCGCATCGATTTTTTCATTGACTTTGGTGATTATAAAGTTTTCGAAGCTGGAATTCAAACAATGATTTATCTAATGAGAAAGAATAATGAAGATATTAAATTTAAATTAAATTATTCTAAGCTATTTAATAAGAATATAAATATTAATGGATTAAATGAATTCCTTTATTCTGATGAAAAGTCCGACGATTATAATAAATTCTTATCAAATTTTAATAGGAACATTTTCAAAGATGAATATTTCACATTTTTAGAAAGTTCAATATCTGATGTTATTGAAAAAATAAAAAGTGTAAATGCTTTTTATTTAGATAAGAAAGAAATATTTAGCGGTGCTGACATTAATCAAGATATTTTAAATAAAAGAAACGCAATTAAACTAGGTAAAGAGGAAAAAGTTGGTAAAGGAATATTTGTTTTAACTGATTATGAAAAAAATCTATTAAATTTAAATGAAAGGGAAAATTCTTTATTAAAACCATTTTATACTACTAAACAATTTTTTAGGTATTATGCTAAGAAAAACAATGATTTTTGGTTAATATACACAAAATCAGATATTAATAGTAAAATAAGTAACTATCCAAATATTAAAAATCATTTAGATCAATTTAGAGAAATTATCACTTCTGCTAATAAGCCTTATGGTTTACATAGAGCCAGGGATGAAAACATATTTTTTGGTGAAAAAATAATGGCAACGAGAAAATGTCAAATACCGACCTTTACGCTTGTTACTTTTGATAGCTATATCTCAAGGACTTTTAACATAATTAAAACAAATAAATTAAATTTAAAAGTTCTTGTAGCGATTTTAAATTCAAAATTAATTCAATTTTGGCTCAAACACATGGGTAAGATGCAAGGAAGTAATTACCAATTAGATATGGAACCATTAAAAAAAATTCCAATAATTAAAGACATACCAAATGAAATAGAAGAAGATATTATTCGAAATGTAAATTTGATTTTAGAAATTGAGGATTTAAATAAATCCAAGGAATATGAAGATAGCATTGATAAAATTATTTTTGATTTATATGGGTTAGATAATAATGATATTCAAATTGTGGGAAATAACATCGAGTTATAAATTCACTTTTAACCACGAAATTAATAATCTGCGATGATAAGTAGTTTTTTGTCCTAAATTTTTATTAGTAAAAAATTTAGATCTAGAATCAACTCGTTTTGTATGTAAAGATAATGGCTCAAACTAGAACATCAAAGAAATATTTAAAATGCATAGAGTTGATAGTGGATTACAATTTAACGTTCGGAAATTATGATATCCAAATCAAATGATAAAAGAGAGATAATAAATCAGATTAAACTTTTGACTAGAGAAAAAGGATTTATATATTCTCTTTGTATGATAATTTCTGAAGATTTATCAATAAATCTCGAAAAAATTGATGAAATTGATAATTATAGTAAACTTAATGTAAATGAAATAACCTTACTTTTAGGATTTTGGATTCAAAATGATGCTAAGTTTTTAAAACCTGATTCTCCGAAAGATTTGTTTGATTTGAAAGAAAAGATATGCGATCAAATGGATAAACTTCATTCTATTATTAATGAAGTTATTCACGAAAAAATATGTGATAATTTTAGTAAAAAAGATCAATTTAAAACAATTGAAGAGTCTCAGAAAGACCTTTTTGGAAAAGGAGATGTTTTAGTAGAATTAATTTTTTATGCAGGTACAGGAGTTTATGATTTTCAATTAATGGAATTTTTAGAAGAAAAATATAAATATGATAAAAAATGGTTATACAAAAATAAGAAAATTAAATTAGAAGAACTAAAAAATTTGACTTTTAAAATCAAAGATTTTATACAAATTAAAAATAAAAATTCTATTTTTCGTGATTTAGCCTTAAAAAATTTGCTTATTTTTGATTTAAATAATAAATATAAATGTGACGCTAAAAGAATTAGATCAATATTGAATTCATATAAATATACAGATTTAGTTTTACCTGACAACAAAATAGTAGAATTTAAAGCAGAAAAATTAGTAATTGACCAGGAATTAGCTTTGTCTCATTTTGATTCAATTTTAGATGATTTAACCGATTATTTAATTTTTGAAAAAAAAGACTTAGAAGAAGAAGTAGGATTAAATTCATTGTTAACTAACTTCTCTTTTGAAATCAAAAAGGGTTGTAATTCTCAATTACAAACAATTGGGGATTATAATGTATTAAATTCTAAACCAATAATAAAACTAGATAAAGGAAAATATTTTATTCCCCTTCCCTTTTTACTTTTCAAATCTGTTTATGAAAATCCTTTTTATTGGATGTTAGAAGATAAAGAATATAAAAATACCTCAACTAAAAATAGGGGAAAAGTAAGTGAAGAACTAGTTTATAATTTATTACTACGAGTTTTTGGAAAAGAACATACACATAAGTCTGTAAAAATAACATCAAAGAAAGGTCAAGATGATACGGATATCGATATTTTATGTATTCTTGGAAATAAAGCATTATGTGTACAAGTGAAATCAAAAAAATTAACCCAACTATCAAGAAAAGGAGATGATAATCAGTTAAAAAAAGATTTCAAAGCAGCAATTCAATATGCGTATAAACAAGGGCTTGTATCAAGAGAAAAGGTAATAGAAAATAAAGCTAAGTTCTTTGATGAAAATGGAAAAGAAATTATTCTTTCAGAAGAAATCAATGAAGCATACATAATGGGAGTTACTACTGAAGAATTCCCTTCATTAACACCCCAATCACATTTATTACTTGATAAAAACGAAAATGACCCATATCCAATTTTTCTTACTATATTTGATTTAGATTTATTATGTCATTATTTAAATGATTCTTATGATTTTTTATATTATATTAGACAAAGAACTTCGTTAATGGATTGTTTTGAAGCAGACGAAGAAATCGTTTTCTTGGGGTATCATTTAATCAATAAATTGAGTAAAAATAAAGATTATAATAAAACAGTACTCACTTCTGATTTCGGACAACTTATTTCTCAAAATTATCTCCCTTTTAAATTGGGAATTGATGTTAAAAATGATGACTCAATTAAGAATAAATGGAGTGACGAAAATTTTGATGCCGTGTGTAATGAGTTGAAGTCTTTGAATTTTCCCCAAAAAACAGATATTTTGTTTTATCTTTTAGACTTTTCGGGAAAATATAGAAAAGAAATTTCTAATTTTATACTAGGAACAAAAGAAAAAACACTGCAAGACAATAAAAAACATGATTTTACAGTCGTTATGGATGATAATTGTGTTGGATTTACTTATTGGTCAGTTAATTATAACAATTTAAATAGGCTTAAAGATGATTTGTTAAACTATTGTAGTTTAAGAAAATATAAATTTAAAACAGATAATTGGATAGGATTTGGCAGTATAAAAAATAGTAATAACTTGATTGATGTTGTACTTTTTAATGAAACTCCTTGGAAATATGATGAAAAACTAGAAAAGCTATCAAATATTTTCGTAAAAAACAAAAAGTCAATTAAAGACTTTTATGGAAAGAAAATTGGTAGAAACGATCCTTGTCCGTGTGGTAGTGGTAAAAAATATAAAAAATGTTGTTTGCTTAAATATTAAATTAAAGGGGATAATTTTAATATTTAAGGTTAAATAAGAACAATTTAAGGCTCTAAACTCTGAAAAGGATTATATAAATAACTCCACAATCTGTTTTCAAGTAGAATGTAATAACAGAATTTCATCATGCTGAAAATTTTGCATTATTGTGACTTTCTTTAAAACATAATCAAAACTCCCTCAAATACACAAAAATACAATTAAAATAAATCTTTAGAAATATACTGAAAAATCTAAAAAGTGATTATAAACCCCAGATTTATTTCCAAACTAATTTTCACCATAAAACTACGAAGTGCGAGGATCCATTGAAGGTCAAATCCAGCAATCTTCACAATTATCACATTTGAAACAGAATAGAGATCCTGAAAAGCCACCACAGGTTTAAAATCGGCATGGTGAAATATGTCCATTTATCGTAGTGTTGAATATTTCTTTAGCGTTTTTTCTATCTCTACTAACCTGCGGACTTCTTCCTGTTTATTCCAAGAATTTGCAGATCTTTAGCAGTGTTAATAAGGTCCAGTCTAATCATGAGTTGTAATAAAAAACTGCTTATCCTTAAAGAAATCAGCTAGTAATTTTATTAAATAAATATATGAATAATAATTGTATAAATTTAAAAACCTAAAATTATTTTGTTTTTATAAGATTCCAATTTACACTCCCGCACTTACAACGCACAGCTTCTTCTTTATTCCCATCTAAAGAAAGGTGCAACATTGTACCACAATCACCACAAACAAAAACAGAAAAAAGATCTGAAAATGCAACTACTACAGGTTTGAAATCATTTAAATTGAAATCAGTCCACTTATTATAATGAACATTAGCATTTACTGCCCAGTTCTCTGCATTAGTTCTATTGAAGATCTCTTTTGCATTTTTTTCTATCTCAACTAGCCTGTGGACTTCTTCTGGTTTATTCCATGAATTAGCAGAATCTTTAGCAGTGTTAATAAGAGTTTTGTATCGTTTAATGGCTTCAGGGAGCAGATCACCCAGAGTGTATTGTCCATTATCTTTGAATTTTACCTTAGTTCCTAAAGAGTTACACACTGTCCGGAAGTATTCTTCGGATCCTCTCCTCAACTTATGAGCAGCTGATGGGACATCATTTTTCCTTAAATTTTCTTCAATGGCATCCCACATATCTGATTGGGAGTTTACTCTTGGTCCGGTGTCTATTTGCCAGTCAAATAATTCAATCACACCTCTCGAACTGACTAATCCTTCCAATCTTAATTGCCGGGCCCAAGTCTGATCATGAGTAGTAATTAAAAATTGTTTTCCTTTAAAGAAATCCGCCAGAAGGTGACATATCTCTCTTCTGTGGGGAGCATCCACACTCATCATTACATCATCTAAAATTATAAGATCAATAAATCCATGTGTGAGTCTTTCTTCAAGTGCTAGATAAAGACAGAGGCCCATACTATCTAAATGCCCTTCACTGTACAATGCGTGTGGCGGATGAATGCCTTCACCATGAAAATTAACCTTAAAGTCCACCCCTGCACCTTCAGATGTTAAGAAGGCTTCAAAATATTCTTCATCACTTCCATGCACTTGCCTGTAAAACTCCACGAAACGATCCTTAATCTTAGAATATAAATCATTAAGAACATGATCTCTACTTTCTATAAACGCATCATGCAATGCTTCAGCATTACCAAGTGCATAAAGAGTTATGTCTCGTTCAGTAATGTTTTCCTCATAATATTTGAGGTTTTCCTCTAACCTGTTGAGTTTATCCCAGGCAGTTTGCTCTGGGGAGGGTGAGCCATATCTATCAACTGCCACCTGGAAAATTTTACCCGCCACTTCTTTCATATCCATAAATTGGGGTATTGATTCTCCCCTATAATCATCTACATCCAGTGCTGCATCGATCCTTTCAAGATCCTCCTTGTAAACTTCAAAGACACTAGCCTCTTGGCCTAATCCTAATACCAAACTGGCTTTAATCACTTCCACTAGGCTGGATAGTTTAGTTTTAACTGCAAGAGATATGTTCACCTGCAGTTCATTCATCCTTTTCAAGTCATGATCTACTCCCTTAAGGTGTTCCAGTTTATCTTCCAAATGGGTTTGCAGCTCGTCTGGGTCCCAGGGAGTGTCACATAAAGGACATGTATCACCAGTTAACTTCAACCCTAACTGGGTCAGTTGGAGTCTGTCTTTGGGTGAGGTGGTATCAGACATTAATTTATCATGTAATTTTTTATATTCAACTTGCAATAATTCCATTTCTTCTTTAAAATCAGCATCCTGGAGGTTTTCCAAATCCACCTCCAACAATTCCAGATTAATGTTATCATCAGCAAGTATAGCCGGGGATTTGACACCCTCCTTAATAGTTTCTGAATCCAGCTCAGTTAAGGCTTCACCACCCAGTATCTCCCGGTTTTCATTTACAAAGTTTAAAATAACATCTTCCTCAAAGATTTCAATACCCATTGTACTATTTATATGGGCTTTACTGGTGTTGAGATTAGCTTCGGCATTTTGGAAATCTTTTTTAAGTGAATTTTTAACTTTTCCTAGTTTTCCACGTGTCTTTTCCACATCATTAATTTTAAGCAGGTTTTGTATCTGCTTAGCACGGGTCCCTGCATCCGCTGTGACGTAGTTGAGAATCTCACGCCGGGTTAACACATGCTGTCCCCTGCTAGCCAGTTCCTGGATAGGTTCCAAAATATCAGTATATCCATCATCACAGACTAACTTCCGGGGCTTGTCCATAACCTGCTTAATCTCCACAGGTTCAGAAACATCTAGTAACTTAATTGTGGCTTTCACCCAACAATCCTCAGGATCAGCTTTCACATGGGGTGCGTGTTCTTTTAGTTTGATGTCTTTAGTACCGGGTCCCATCATCCTGGAGACTTGGCCAGTTAAAAGAAAGTCCACTGCATCTACAATGGCACTTTTACCCGAACCATTAGGACCTGAAATGAGGAAGTTCCGACCATTTGGCGACAGTTCAAGATGTTTTATCCCCCTGAAGTTACAGATTTCCAGTTCCTGTATCCTCACTGGGAGTCACCTCTTAATGTAGAAAGTAAAAGTTTCTCATTTTGAATGTTATCTCCAGATGTTAGTTTCTGAAGTTCTAAAATAAGTGTAAAATCAAAATCTTCATTAGCCTCAAGTCTTCGGAATGTTTCATCCAGGATCTCCTCCAGAATAGACTGAGGAGCTCTTTTCTCTCCATTTTCATTCATTATAATCCCTTACCTAATAATCATCTCCAAAGCCTAAACCTTGAATTTCCAATCAAAGAAACAGAATTCTCCTTAACAACCTTAACTAGATCGTCTGGACTGTATAACAGTTCCATTTTAAGCTTCACATTATCTTCATAAGGTAAAAAATTTATGAACTTGTTTTTAACGAATTTTTTGGTTTTCTCATCAATCAAGCTGTTAATTTCAGGCATTTTCAGGGTTTCCTCAACATTGTAAATCACTTGAGAAATATTGTCAAAATCTATATCTCCCCTGAATTTGAATGAAGAAAAGTAGGCTGTGTCAATTACTGAGTGTATGTCATAGTCCAAACTAAAAATAGATGATAAAAGAGCATTAGCTCTCATTCCTGCAAATGTATAAATATAAACTCTGTGTTCCTTTTCATCTATCTCAACTGGTATGATTCCTTCTCTGAAACCAACTTCACGAGCATGTTCAATATATTCATGGATGGTTTTTTTTGCAAATTCATCAAAAGTTCTCAAAAGATCAGGATCATATTTTCCAAGAAGAATTTCGTAAATTTTCCGACTGATCAGAGAATCAATAACTCCCCCTTCAGAGGTCCAATCCGGAACATCTCCTTTTTTTGCTTTGTCCTTCTCAACTTTAACGTTGAAACGTTTATAATCAATATCAAGAACTTTCCAGGGAGCACCACCTAAAATGAACTGACTTCCTGGTTTAAGGAAGTTAACAACAAAAAATGAGTCGAGAGAACCTATATTTTTCATACCTTCCCTTACTTTGTATTCAAAATTAGGGCAAAATACACTATAAAAATCCATGAAATTACGTTTACCAAACTTTTTCTCAAAATTATAACCAAGGCTCAAGTAGCCACTGTTATTGTTAACAAATTCCAGTTCTTCCATATTTTCAATTATGGCCTTAAAATCGTCTTTAGTCATTTTTGAAAAAGCGTAACTATTTTTTAAACTATTATAAAGTGTTCCCTGTTTTATTTTCCCGTTTTCGAAGATTGAACTTAAAATCTGATGGAAATAAATATCTTTAGGCTTTTCAGGGATTTTTAAATCCTCAATGTGTCCCTCATTGATTAAAAGAATTTCAGCTAAAGTAATGAAAATCTGAGGATCATTTTTATAAAATATAATAGAACGTTGATTTTTAGATCTTCGACCACTACGACCAATTCTCTGCAGGAAGGAACTTACATTATGAGGAGGTCTAATTTGAACAACAATATCAATATCCCCAATATCAATACCCAACTCCAAAGTACTGGTACTTATCATGAAACCATCTTTAAGATATTTAAATTTCTCTTCACTCTCCTCTCTACGGTCCCTGTCAATAGAAGAATGGTGGACATATATATTTTTTAGTTTAAGAACTCTTTTAAGAAGGTTGTAATAGCGTTCAGCATCTTTACGGGAATGGACAAAAATTAAGATTTTTCGCCCCACATATTTACTCAAAACTCCACAAATAACTTGCTCTGAACCACAAAACACCTTATATTGGAATGGTCTTTTGGAAGGATCAGTAACAATATTAGCAGGGTTATCTGGTTTCAACCATTTTGAAACTATTTTAGGATTTCCAACAGTGGCAGATAAACCAACCATGGTAACAGGATGGTCTACATATCTTTTTATCCGGTTTAAAATAGAATTTAGTTGGGTTCCACGATCTGATTCTGCGAAATAATGAATTTCATCAACAATAACATATTTTAAGTTTTTAAATATTCTATCCTTTTCTTCAGAGGTTTTATTCATAAAAATAACTTCAAGGGATTCAGGAGTTATTAACAGAATATCGGTTGGCTTTTTAATAAATTTCTTTTTTTTGGTGCCGGGAACATCCCCGTGCCACTTAGTTGCTTCTAAATTGAAGTATTCACACCATTTTTCCATCCTGTCATGCATATCATTTATCAAAGCTTTTAGTGGGGATACATAGATCACACTAAGAGGTTCTAAATGATTAGTTAGAATATCATCAAAAATAGGGATTAATACTGCTTCAGTCTTTCCTGAAGCAGTTGGAGAAATGACTAGTGTATTAGTTCTATCTTTCATAATAGGAATGGTCTGTTCCTGAATTGGATTAAGATTTTTCCATCGAAGTCTGTTTGCTAAAAATCCTTTAAGTTGAGGGTTTAATAGTTCAGCAGCCGATGTTTCATTACCAGTCATCGTCGAACTCTTCTTCAAACTCTGTTTCTTTCTCTTCAAATACTTTCAGAATATCTTTATCAGTACCAAACTCATTAGGATTCTGTTGAACTGTGTCTAATACGCTGATGAATGAACGAACAAACATACGTGGGGTTACTTTTCCACCAGTTAACGCTGCATTTTCTTCATGGAGATCTACAATATTTTCAAGAACTGGGCTAACTTGGTCACTTCCATTCCATTCGAAAACTTCTTCATGCATTATCATTAATTTACCAGCCATCTCCACTAATTCTTCGTTAGTGAATCCTTCAAGTGTGAGTACTGGTTTTCTTAAATCTTTTAAAGATGTATCCAATGCATCAGAAATTCTATCATGGAGGGCTTCATATGAGGGTGTACCAACCTTCGGGTCATCAAAAAATCGGGGAGTTCCTGCGAATACAAAGAGAGTGTTCTGGAAGTTACCTAAACTACATTCATCATATATATCTCTAATATAATTGTAAGCAGTATCTCTAAGTTTCTTAGTATGCAAATGCATGATATATTCAGCTTCATCAATTAAAATAACTAAACCAGAATATCCAATTGTTTTTAAAAATGCTGACAAAGCTTCCAAAAATTTAAAAGCATTTTCACGGTCAATATCTCCTTTAACACCAAATTTACGTTTTTCAGTGAAAGGAATGTTTGAATCCCCTCTTAACCAAGCTTGAGCATATTTAGCAGTATCATATTCTCCAGCGTTCATAGCTTTATGATAATTTTCAATTGCCGCTGCAAACGAATTCTCATGTTTACGTGCCATTTCCAGATCATTATGTAAATTTTCATTCAAAATCAGGTTTTGTTTTACAGGGTCTGAAGTTTCTTCAAATGCCATCATTTTAAGTTTTGTTATCCATCTTTCGATGATATGCTCTAATGATGTTCCCGTCTTACAACGTAATGACTTAACAATATTTTTGTAAACAATTTCAAACTTGTTGAATGGCACGTCTCTGCTCAAGGTAACCTTTGAGACCACAAAGTTATCTTCGAATGCCATTTCCTCAATTACTTTTAAAAAGAAAGATTTCCCCGACCCGAACTCTCCATTAACAAATTTAGTTATGGCTTTTCCTTCATCTATTTTTTTTAGAAGGTATTTAAATTCGTTTACTTCATTTTCTCTACCAATACATATCTCAGATGCACCAGTAGCAGGTACGTTCCCATTTTTTAGAGCCATTATTATATCTTCGTAATCCATAAAAAAACCCTCTATTCCAAGCT
>Ga0334900_1002172_pt1 | contig 18014 bp, 15 predicted proteins | sample GraSluR3_MG_2_FD_207231 | JGI IMG/M metagenome (GOLD analysis project Ga0334900, IMG submission 207231) | Sludge microbial communities from methane-producing bioreactor in Wageningen University, Netherlands - Granular Sludge_31_08-R3 | ecosystem: Engineered > Bioreactor > Anaerobic >...
GGGCCCTGCCGTTTTCATCCTGGTAGGTGCAGCCCATGCTTTCCGAATAGCGGGTTCCCAGCTGAAAGATGTTTCCAACCTCGACCCCCCGTTTGGCTTCGAGCTTTTTGCCGCATCCGGGACAGGCCATTCCGTCCCGGGCGGAGGCTATATCGGCGATGGTTCCGCTGTAGTCCCGGCCGAAGTTGGTATTCAGAAGGTGGTAGCCCTCTTTGTTAGCGCCGCCCACCAGGTTGTTGGAACCGGCGGCGGAATCGTCGACGATAATCATGCAGTCCTTGATTCCCACCGGAGAAGCGTAGCCGGGAACAAGTCCGCAGGCGCGGATCTCCTCCTCGTGGGCAGGCCTGAGGCTCAGGGCTCCGCTGGCTTTCTGCAGCTTCGCCTCCTCTATCTCCATGTCTCCCCGTATTATGGCAAGGATGAGTTTTTCCCGGGTCTCTTCTTCGTTCTTTTCGTCGACGAAGCGTCCCATTACCATTACCGCCTTGGCAGTTTTGCGGGTCGGAATGTCCAGAAAGTCTGCCAGCTCTTCGATGGTGGCGCAGTTCGGGGTTTCCACCTCTTCCACAGGAGCCTGGTCTTCCGGGTAGAGCTGCTTGTGAACCTCCGCAACCTGCCGGTTGGCGCTGTAATCACAGTCGCTGCAGAGAATGAGGGTGTCCTCGCCGATGGGATTCAGGTACATGTACTCGTGGCTGACCTTCCCGCCCATCATGCCGGTATCGGAGGCAACCGCGATAACCGGAAGGCCGCAGCGCTTGAAGATACGGAAGTAGGCGTGATAATGGGCATCGTACTGCTTCTCCAGGCCGGCGTAGTCCCGGTCAAAGCTGTAGCTGTCCTTCATGGTAAACTCCCGTACCCGGATAAGTCCAGCCCGGGGCCGGGGATCGTCCCGCCATTTGGTCTGGATATGGTAGACCATGCAGGGAAGCTGACGATAGGTCTGGATTTCGTCCCGCATTATGTCGGTGACCGCCTCTTCGTGGGTCATGGCCAGAACCATGTCCCGTTCGTTGCGATCCTTGAAGCGGGAGAGTTCCGCGTCAATGGTAAACCAGCGGCCGGTCTCCTTCCAGATTTCCGCGGGATTTACTACGGGCATCAGCATTTCGAGTCCGCCGATGGCGTCCATCTCGTCCCGGATTATCTGCTCTATTTTACGCAGACTGCGAAACGCCAGAGGAAGGGCGGTATAGATACCCGCAGCGCTCTGACGGATAAAGCCCGCCCGGAGCAGATACTCATGCCCCCTGGATTCAGTCTTGCCCGGGGTCTCCCGGAGGGTCCGCGAAAACAGCTTTGTCATTCTCATGGTCGTAAAACTATCAGGGCTCAAAGATCAGGTCAAGCTGGAGGAAAAAATTTGCGAAAGTGGACAATAATTATAATAATTGGTAGTACGTTCCATGAAAAATATTCCTATGTAAATGAAGGAGTCGGAATGAAAAAACATATCCCCATACTGGCGATTCTCATGCTGCTGGCATCAACCGCGCTTTTTGCAGAAAAAGACGTTACGGGCTTCTGGAAAACCATTGACGATGAAACAGGGCTGCCGAAATCGGTGGTGGCGGTCTATACACACAACGACATGCTCTACGGTCGGGTCGTGCTCATCTACGCCGATGACGGCCGCACAGTGGAGGACCATATCCATCTGCAGAAAAAACGAAGCCCTTACCTTAAAGGAAACCCGCCCTTTGCCGGACTGGATATCTTCTGGGAGCTGGAATACAACAGTAGAAAAGACCAGTGGACCGGAGGCAAAATAATGGATCCGGGAGATGACGAAGGCAAGGAACCGAAGGTCTACGGGGCGGCCATCTGGAAAGAGAAAGGCGACCTGATAGTACGGGGAAAGATCGCCTTTTTCGGCAGAAACCAGACCTGGAAACCCTTCTCCCCCGGGGATTTCCCCGCCGGCTTCAAAGTCCCGGATTACCGACAGTTCAGTCCCGGTATTCCGGAGAAGGAGTGACAGAAATGAATCTGAAACTTCGTGAAAAAGTCATGCTTCCGGCAATGCTGGTCATGGCCATCGGCCTTGCGGCACTGTCGCTGCTCTCCTACATGCGCTCCGCCCAGATCCTCGAGGACGTACATCACAATGAAGCAATGCAGCTGACCCAGGTAATGGCGGGTCAGACCAATGAATGGGTTTCGGACCGGGTAAAAAACATCCAGTCCGTGGCGGCTGCTCCCATAATGTCCGAGGTCCTCAGATCGGGGAGTGATTCAGGACTGACCGGGGCTGCCAACACATACCTTAAAGAGGTCAGGGATACCTATACTATTTTCTCTACCGTCGGACTTCTGGACAGAAACGGTATAGCCCGGGCCAACAATAATCCCTCCCAGGTTGGAGTACTGGACCTGAGTTCCCGGGCCCATTTCAAGCAGGCCATGCAGGGGCAGCCGGCGATCTCCAATATCATTATAAGCCAGATAAACGGGGAGCCGATCTTTGTCGTGGCTGCTCCGGTGTTTGACGAAGGCAAGGTTGTCGGAGTTGCCCATGCTTCGGTGGAACTGGCCCGGTTTACGGACAATTTCGTCGATACCGTAAAGCTTGGAGAAACCGGCTATGGCTACATGATCGACTCGGAAGGAACAGTAATAGCTCACCCTGTCAAGGAAAACATCATGCAGCTCAACATAGCCGGGGAGGATTTCGGGGCATACATGCTGGCGGAACAGAGTGGTCTTGTGGAATATCCCTGGGAGGGGGAGTGGATTATTGCAGCCTTTCAGGAAGTCCCCGTAACCGGCTGGATCTTTGCCACCCGGGTTGAATATGCCGAATTATTCGAGGACCTCATCAGCATGCGGACTATAAACATACTGACCACGATTGTCGTTCTGGCCGTCATGGCGACTCTCCTGTTTGTCTCCATACGCTCCATAACCAGACGGGTCGGGGTAACAGTGGCCAGCCTGCGGGACATCTCAGAAGGAGAAGGCGACCTTACCCGCAGACTTGCCGCAAAGGGAAACGACGAGATAGATCAGCTTTCCCGGTACATGAACATAACCTTCGAGAAATTGACGGATCTGGTTAAAGCGATCCAGAAGGAGACCTCTTCCCTGCAGGAATCCGGAGTAGACCTGGCTTCCAACATGACGGAAACCGCCTCGGCCATAAACCAGATCACCGCCAATATCGAGAGCATCAAGGAACGCGTCGTCAGCCAGTCCGCCAGCGTCGAAGAGTCCCGTGCCACGGTTTCCACCATTGCGCTGGGAATCAAAGCCCTGGACGAAAGTCTGTCGGAACAGGCCTCGGGGGTAACCGAGTCATCCGCTTCCATAGAGGAGATGGTGGCAAACATAAAGTCGGTAACCGAGAGTCTCGAGCGGAACACAGCATCCATGAAGGAGCTGCAGGAGGCCTCTGAAGCCGGCCGCCGGGGCATGGAGGAGCTGTCCCAGATTTCCCGGACCGTTATGACCCATTCGGAGGGACTTGAAGAAGCGACTGAAATGATCCAGAAAATCTCCTCCCAGACCAACCTTCTGGCCATGAATGCCGCCATAGAGGCAGCCCACGCCGGAGAATTCGGCAAAGGTTTTGCCGTTGTTGCCGATGAAATACGCAAGCTGGCGGAGGAAGCGGGCAGTCAGGGTACAGCCATCGGCAGCGCCCTTACAACCCTGAAGGAATCAATCGACCGCATAGGAACATCCCTGGCCCAGGCACGGCAGCGTTTCGACCGGCAATATGAGCTGAGTCAGCAGGTTTCCGAGCAGGAGGCTCTTATCAAGAGCGCCATGGATGAACAGGTAGTGGGAAGCAGGCAGGTTCTGGACGCCCTGGCGGAGATCCAGGAAATTTCCCGCAAAGTGGCGGATTCTTCCGGCGAAATGAGCGCAGGAAGTTCCGAGGTCATCGACGAGATGACCCGCCTGTCCCAGATCAGCGAAGAGATAAGCCAGAGCATCAATGAAATGGCCGGCGGAGCGGTACAGATAAACCAGTCGGTGGTGCATATTTCCGAGCTGACCCAGCAGAACAACCACAGTATAGAGACCCTTTCCAGGGAAGTTGGAAAGTTTAAGACTGAATAGACCAAAGCAGATTCCCCGGTTGTCCCAGGGACAGCCGGGGGAATTTTACCCATCCTTTATTTTGTATACTAAGCATGTTGACAAGGCCAGGAAATACATATATCCTGTATCCAGATGCTTGGAAACACTTCTAAATTACCATTTAATTACGACAAAATAATTTCCCTGCCGCATTTATAACCTGAATCCCTCTAAAAAGAATAAACCCAAAGGAGCTGTAAATATATGCTTACTGTACAACAGAAAAATATTGCCGAGAAGATAGAGAACAACGCAAACCGGACTCTCTGGCGGGACTGGAAGTGGCAGCTGAAACACTCCATCCAGGATATCCATACCTTTGAACGCCTTACAGGGATACAATTCAACGAGGTGGAGCGCCTGGAAATCGAAGAGACCCTTGCCCGATTTCCCCTGTCCATTACCCCCTATTACCTCTCACTCATCGAAACAGGGGATTACAGGAACGATCCCATTTTCAAGCAGTCCTTTCCGTCGGTAAACGAACTCAGCATCCAGAAATGCGAGACCGCGGACCCGCTTCACGAAGACCACGACAGCCCGGCGCCGGGTATTACCCACCGATATCCCGACAGGGTGCTCTTTCACATCAGCAACATCTGTTCCATGTACTGCCGCCACTGCACACGCAAACGCAAGGTAGGCGACAGCGATTTTATCCCCGACAGAGAAACCATCATGCAGGGAGTGGAGTATATCCGGAACACCCCCCAGATCCGGGACGTTCTGCTCTCCGGCGGGGACCCCCTGATGCTTTCGGATGATTACCTGGAATGGATACTGAAAGAGATCAGCTCCATTCCCCACGTGGAGGTCATCCGTATCGGAAGCCGCATGCCCGTTGTGCTGCCCTACAGGATTACCGACAGACTGGTGGAGATGCTGAAGAAATATCACCCCATCTGGCTGAACACCCACTTCAACCATCCCCGGGAGCTCACCGATTCATCCCGGGAGGCACTGAAAAAGCTTGCAGATGCCGGTATTCCCCTGGGAAATCAGTCGGTACTCTTGCGGGACGTCAACGACTGCCCCCGGATAATGCGCAGCCTGGTCCACAAGCTTGTGGCTAACCGGGTTCGCCCCTACTACCTGTACCAGTGCGACCTGTCAGAAGGACTCTCCCATTTCCGAACCCCCGTCGGAAAGGGCGTGGAGATCCTCGAAAGCCTGATAGGCCACACCAGCGGTTTTTCCGTACCAACCTACGTTATCGATGCTCCGGGAGGAGGAGGCAAGATTCCCATCATGCCCAATTACCTTATCTCCTGGTCATCGAACAAGGTTGTCCTGAGAAACTACGAGGGGGTAATCAGTGTTTATCACGAGCCTGAGGCGTATCCCGCCACCTACTGCGACCGGCAGTGCGACGACTGTCATCTGCAGCTCAAGCTCGATGACGCCAGAGAAACCCAGGCTATCGGCATCGAGCAGCTGCTCGCCGACTGGGACGAGGTATCATCCCTGATACCTGCCGACAATGCCAGATTAGAACGAAGAGAGGAGGACGAATAATGGCACAGAATACAATAGACCATGATCAGATCGAGACCCTGGGGTCCAGCAGAATCCAGCATGGCCCCTACAACAACCGGCTTTACTTAATGGAGCTGGCCGAGGAGGACTACCCCGGCATCGTCGAAAAGATCGACAAAATCTGCAGCGAAAAGTCCTATGCCAAATCCTTTGCGATTGTTCCTGAACACTGCGGATCAGCGTTTCTGGACAATGGATACCGGGAGGAGGCACGGATACCGGGATTTTTCGATGGAACCGAAGACGGTCTCTTTATGGGAAAATTCTTCGATGAAGAGCGGGACGCACCACCGAAAAAAAAGGTTGAACAGTTTCGACGGGTAATGAGCTTTTACCGTCCGATTCTGCCCGGGCGTCTGGGAAAGAACCTTCAGTTCAGCAAGATGAAGGAATCCGACATTCCGGAAATGGCAAAGCTGTACGGCGAGATTTTCCCGGACTACCCCTTCCCCATCGACGATCCCGAATTCCTCAGGGAGAACATGGGCACCAAGACCCTCTACTATGGTATCCGGGACGGGAAAAAACTGGTTGCCCTGGCTTCCGCCGAGATAAACCACAGTGCCGGAGCTGCGGAAATGACGGACTTTGCAGTCCTCCCCAAGTACCGGGGTCAGCGTCTGGGAGTCAAGCTGCTGCGGGTACTTGAGCAGGCGGCCATTCAGCGAGGGCTTCCCACGGCCTATACCATTGCCCGTCTCGATTCCATGGGCATGAATACCGTTTTCAAGCGTTCCGGCTACAAGTATGCCGGTACTCTGGTAAAAAACACCCGCATCTCCACAGGCATCGAATCCATGAATGTCTGGTACAAGAGATTGATATCCAAAACATAGTTACCCCCCTTTCCTGCATTCCATGATATTATTTGCCCATGGGCATGCGAAAACGATATGACGGAGTCCTGATCAAGGGGCTCCCGTCGTTCCGGATTATCAATCCCTTTGTAATGCGGAAACGCAACGAGTCGGCCATCTACTTTTCCCAGACCCTGGAGGTGGAAAACACCCGGGAGTTCCTCAAACAGAGGAACCGTTCACGGGGACCGGAAGAGCGAATATCCCTTTTTCATATTCTTCTGGCGGCGGCGGTCAGGACGATATCCCTCCGCCCCCAGCTGAACCGCTTTGTTTCGGGGCAGAGGATCTATCAGCGCAACCGGCTGCAGATCTCCTTTATCGTAAAGAAGGAGATGGGCGACGACGGACAGGAAACAAATGCCAAGATAAGCTTTTCGCCCCGCGATACGCTGGAGGATGTACGCCGCAGGGTCAACCGGGACGTTACCGAAGCCCGGGACTGGGAGGGCAACATCAGTGATCACGAGGTGGATTTTTTTGCAAAAATGCCCCGGTTTATCGTTAACGCTGTGGTGAAGATATTCCGTTTTCTCGACTATTTCGGTATCGCCCCGAAAAGCATGATCGAGATAGACCCCCTGTATACCAGCCTGTATGTGGCCAACCTGGGAAGCGTGGGGCTGGATGCGGCGTATCATCATCTGTATGAGTGGGGGAACGCATCGATGTTCATGGTCATAGGACGAATGCACAGGGCCCTTGTTCTGAACGAGAAAGCCAAGCCTGTTGTACGGCTGGTGATCGATATAAAATACACCATGGACGACCGTATATCCGAAGGGGTCTACGCGGCAAAAGCCCTTCAGCTGTTCAAGAACTTTGTACAGAACCCGGAGCTTCTGGAAGAAGCTCCGGACCTGGATGAAAAGATACTGCGGGAACTGGCGCTGCTGCCGATGGAAAGGGTGGATAAAAGTGAAGAAGACACTGTTATACACCCAGGACAAACTTCACGGTAGAGAAATATATAACCAGCCCGGTTATATCTACAATTGTCGTGATTGCAGGACTGGCAATAAGGGCTGGATCGAGTTTTAGCGCCGATGCAAGCAAGGGCAGTACCGAACCGATCAGCGTCGAAGTAAGCACCTGCAAGCCCAGGGCTAGAGCAACCGCAAATCCAATGGCATACATCGGAAACGTCTCAGAGGAAAATGCGCCGCCGCTGAAAAATACAACCCTCCCGTAGGCAATCACCCCGAGCATTACACCAAGCAAAAGGGCGATTATCAGTTCCTTTCTGAGAATCCGCAAGACATCCCGGGAGGATATCTCTTTCATGGCAAGAGCCCTGACAACCAGGGTCGCCGACTGACTGCCGGTGTTGCCCCCGGTGTCCGCAAGCATCGGCATGAAGACCGCCAGAATGGCAAACTGCTGAAGCAGACCTTCGAAACGCTGTACCACAAAACCGGAAACAAGCCCTGCCAGGGCAAGTATAATTACCCAGGGAGCCCTGTTCCGAAAATGTACCCAGGGCGACATCCTGATATATGTTCCCCCGTCATGCGACCCCGTTATGGCCATCAGCATTTCCACATCCTCTGTGTATTCCTGGGTCAGGATATCCATTGCGTCATCATGGGTAATTATTCCCACCAGGGAATCCCCACCATTGATAACCGGTAAGGCCAGAAGATCAAAGCGCTGTATTTTAGCTGCGGCTTCTTCCTGGTCCTCATCTACCCGTGCAGAAATCACCTCGCGGTGCATTATCTCCTGGATACGGCTGTCCTTTCGTGCAAGGATCAGATCTTTGAGGGAAACAAAGCCCAGGAGCCGGCGATCATGATCGATCACGTAGGCGTAGTAAATTGTCTCCCGATCAGGAGCAATGGTCCGCAAATGTGCAATAGCCTGATCCACCGTTTGTTCCGGCAGTACCGTTGCATAGTCGGAGGTCATGACTGAACCGGCAGTTCCCTCCTCGTAGGACGCAAGACGACGCAGGTCCTCCCGTTCCGCCTGGGCGAGACCGGGAAGAATGCTCTCCCTCCGTTCTTCCGGCAATCGCTTGAACAGATCAGCCCGGTCATCCGGAGACATCTCGGCGAACAGGGAAGAGAGTTCATCCCTTCGCAGCAGATCAACAATATCCAGCTGCTGGTCCGGTTCAAGGTGGCTGAAGATTTCTGAACGTTCCGGCTGCTGGATCTGCTTGAGTACCTTTCCGGCTTCTTCCGGGGAAAGCACAGGAAAAGCTTCCGCAATGACAGCCGGATGCCCTCCGGATACAAGTTCCTGCAGCTGCTTTGAGTCCTTGGATATAAGAATGATTTTCAAATCTGGAAGTGTTACGGGATTTTCAAATTCCATGATAAGCCTCCTTGCTGTACCGCGGACAACATTACCGCGGCCGGAGGCTTATCGGACGCCACGCAGATAGACTACATGAGCCGATACGCACCCTGAAACCGCGGTGTACCTGTCCGCGAAAATGGGTCGTCTGCTGTGTTCTGAATCCGGCAGCTGCTGCTGTCCGTATCGCTCATGTAAAATCCTCCTGTGAGAGTTTACCTCTACAATCTATACCAGATATTCCACTGTGTGAAGATAAAAACCATGCCGTGCTTTAGCTGAAATCAAGCAGGACTTTCAGGAGTCCTCCTCCGTTTGTATCGAGCTCCGTCAGAGCCTCGGCGGCCTGCTGAAAGGGATAGATTTTCGAGATGACCTTGTCGACATCTATCTCTCCTTCCTTAACAAGATCGATGAGGGTCAGAAACTCCTCCTTCAGGGCGTTCCGGGAGCCGTATACATTCAGCTCTTTTTTCTGGATTAGTGTAAAATCAAAGTCCAGGCGCTGTGTGCTGATGCCGATCAGTACCACCCGGCCCCCGAAGGCCGCCGCATTAATGCAGGACTGAAAGGTGGCCGCCAGACCAACCGCCTCGATGGCGACGTCGAAGCCCTTGCCCCCGGTAATGTTTTCAACCGCGTCAGCAAGGGCATGTTCACTGTCGTTCAGAATAGTCCCGTTCACTCCGAGGGTTTCGGCATACTTCAGTCTTTCGGGAGAAATGTCGCTTATATAGACCTCTGCGCCGAAGTACCTGGCCGACAGAGCGGCAAGGATGCCTATGGTGCCGGAACCGATAACCAGCACCTTCTCTCCCGGCTGTATGGATGCCCGGCGGACACCGTGAAAACTGATGCACAGAGGTTCGATAAGGGCAAGGGTTTTGGCGGGAAGCCCCTTACCGTCGTAGATCCGGTCCACGGGCATGACAAAATACTCCCCGTAAGCGCCGTCACGCTGGGCCCCCATGGTCTCATTGTGCATGCAGCAGTTATACAGTCCCCGCTGACAGGAGTAGCAGCTGCCGCAGTTGAAGTAGGGATTGGCGGTAACGACCATGCCTTCCCTGAGGCCCGGATCATTCCCGCCTGTTTTTACGATCTCGGCGGAAAACTCGTGTCCGGGAATACGGGGATACGACCCGTAGGCGAACTTTCCCCGGTAGATGCTTAAATCGGTTCCGCAGATACCGCCGTAAAGCATTTTCAGAAGGGCTTCCCCCTCCTTCGGTTCAGGTGCCTGTTTTTCCTTGATTTCAACTTCATAAGGCCCATTGATGGAAATGTATTTCATGCCGACTCCAGGGTCATCGTGTTGTATGTTCTACAGAGAAAAACAGATCAGGGCTTCCGGAGCGAGAACCCGGAAGGTAAAGGACTCGGTAAAAAAGAGGGAGACCTCCTGAGCCGTATGATTGTGGTATCCCACGGAGATATCCTGACCGAGAATCAGCTCGGCATCGCCGCCCCTGTTTGCATACAACAGGGCTCCGTCCAGCTGCTCCGAACGGATAACCGAACCTTCAATCTGTCGTTCCACCAGCTTTTTCAGGGAGCCCCCGGGGCTTACCCGGTTCAGAAATTTCCAGAGATCCGGGCTTACAATAAGGTCCGCGCCCCCTTCCACACCCGCGGCATGCATCCTTTCCTGGGCTTCAGCTAGGGAATCAATAAGCGAATCATTGTTCATTTTGATGGGAATAGTATCCCCTGAGGCAGCTTCCTTCAGGCCGGTTATTTCTCCAGCCTTCAAGCCATTATAGATCGCATTCTCTTCAAAGGCGGCCATTTTTGCGGCGGCCGCAACCAGAGAATCCATGTCGATGTCCCGTGCACCCCGTTCAATATTGTCCAGTTCCCATATATCAAGAGTAAAACCGATCCGGGCCTCCACCAGGGGCTGGACTTTATAGGTACCGTATCCGACGGTTCCGTCCTTTGAGTCATGTACCAGTTCGAGTCTTCCCAGATCGACGCTGGTAAAGCTCAGCCCATGGGGACCGGAAACATCGACGAAACGCCGGGCGGAGAGATTGGCGGTCAGGGTTTCCCTGGCAAGAGAGTCTATCTCTTCCCAGGCGGCATCGGTTATGGGCGCAAGACTGCGTTTAAGAATACTCATACACTTCTCCCTCTATACTCTATTTTTTCAGGCTTCCGATTCCGAGCCCGCCTGAGGGACTCCCGCCGCCTTCGGATTTTCCAGCGGCTTTCCCCAGAAACTCCTCCTCGACCTCCAGGGCACCTTCCCGGTAAAAGTCCATCTCTTTGGGATCCAGCTCCTGAAGCAGGCGGAGGAACTCACCGGCATGGACCTTTTCCTCATCGGCTATATCGATCAATACCTTTTTTGCAAGTTCGTTGTCGGTGGACGCGGCGAGCTGCTGATACAGCTGTATCGCCTCATATTCGGCGGCAACCATCATACGAATAGCCCGTATCAGTTCTTCGGGTTTCAGCATTCTATCGTTATCTTTTACGCTAAAGGGATTTCCAAATTCCGGCATATCATTCTCCTCCTGATACTAACTCTCCATTACAGTATCGCGGCTCGAACCCGATCCTGTCAACCGCGCTTCTCAGGAACCGTTATGACCTATCGTACCTGGGTCTTCATACAGGGCACGAGTACTGCCCCCAGAGCCATGAGAACACCGGCGATTACAAATCCGGTGCCGAAGGCTCCCTGCTCAGCCAATCGACCGATAAGGGCCGGAATCATTCCGCCGCCAAAAAGATAGGCCAGGGGAATGATAAGGGAGACGGGAAGGTTGCGCTGACGAGAACCGCTCACCCCCGACATGGCGATGAACCCCGCGGGGAAAAAAGCGCACACCAGCATCGGCTGAAGATACACCGCAGCGATAAGGGGTACCCCGGTTGTAAAACCGAGCACCGCAGTTACCAGCCCGCAGCTCAGCAGCACGGCAGCAATGACCCGCTTGTAGCCGAAGCGATCGGCCAGGTAGCCGGAGGTAAAGATCATCAGAAGAGCAGTCAGACGGGAAGTCCCGACCATGGAATTCACAAAAGCCCGGTCAATCCCCTTCTCCGCGATCAGGTAACTGGGGAGCATGGAATATATTCCTGCCTCGGCTCCCAGGGCCAGGATGAAGAAAAAGGCGATTATCCAGAAGTCCCGCTGCCGGATGATGAGGGCCAGCTCGGACCAGAGGGGCGGAGTACCATGAAAGTTCCCGCCTTTTCCAAAACGGGCATAGATGATTCCGCTACCCATGGTCACCGTCCCGAGAATGAGCAGAAAGCTGCGCCAGTCGGCAAAACGAAGGGCCAGCTCGGCCAGGAAGGGCGCTGAAGCAAATCCAAGTATCGGTCCCACCTCATGAAAAGCGATCCCCATGCCCCGCTTATGGGCAGGAACAATCTCGGTGATCGTTACAACCCCGGAAGGCAGGTAGAGCCCCGAAGCAACTCCCAGAAAAAAGAGCCCCAACCGGAAGAGTGCAGGATCCCTTGCCAGGGATAACAGGTAAAGGGCAGAACCGGAAACAAGCCCCGCCATGGCTATGTTCACATGATGGGTGACGATTTTCAGAATAAAACCGGACAGAAGCATACTGGTCATCAGTCCCACGGAAATTACAAGAAAGAGTCCGCCCCCTTCAGCATGGGAAAGACCCATCTCCTCCTGCACCGTCAGCAGAAGGGGCGAGAGAATGGTACGGGCTACGAAGGTCATCAGAAACACGCTTACAACCAGCAGGGTGGAACCAAGGGGAAAGCGTACAGGAACAGCGGAGGACTGGCTTGTGCTCATAATACCGCCAATAATAGGACAATTTTACCCGAAAGAACAGTCCCCGGTGGACGGAAATCATCATCGTCATTAGACTGAAAAACGAGGAGTTACAACGATGCGGGAGAACGAGATTCTACACTGGTTCGGCACAGACCCCTTTGAGGCAGGAAGAGAACTAATGCGCCACTCACAGCAGTGGAAGAACTGGGATAAGGATGAACTGATCGGCCTCAAACCCAACCTGGTGGTGGCCAAAAAGGCATCCTCAGGCGCGACGACCCATCCCGCCTTTGCGGCCGGGGTTATCTCCTTTTTACAGGATGAGGGCTTCACCCGCCTCCAGATTCTGGAAGGTTCCTGGGTGGGAGACAGTACCCGGCGGGCCTTCAAGGTCTGCGGCTACACAAAGCTTTCTGAAAAATACGACGTGCCCCTGGTGGATCTGCAGAAGGACGCTTCTGTGGAAATGGAGGCCACAAAAGGCGACTACCGGGTCTGCAGCTCCGTACTTCAGCTGGACCGGCTGATCAACATGCCTGTTTTAAAAGGCCACTGCCAGACCCTGCTGACCTGCGCCCTGAAAAACATGAAGGGCTGCATTCCCGACAGTGAAAAGCGCCGCTACCACAGAATGGGGCTGCACCAGCCCATCGCGGACCTGAACGAGATAATCCGGGCGGACCTTATTCTGGTGGACGGCCTTGAAGGGGACCCCGACTACGAGGAGGGGGGAAACCCGGTCCGCATGAACCTCTTTTTTGCCGGGACCGATCCGGTCCTTATCGACTCCTACGCCGCAGGGCTCCTGGGGCTTCAACCCGAAGAGGTGGCCTACATCGGCAAGGCCGCGGATCTGGGAATCGGCAGCCCCCTTTCCGACGCAACGGAGCTGCGCTACCTGAACAAGGGAGAGGCGGTGGAGGGAATACAGCGAAGCGTTGCTGCCTGGCGACTCAAGGAACACGTTCGCGAGAAGGACGCCTGCAGCGCCTGCTACGCCTCCCTGATGCGGGCCCTCTCCTTCCTGGAAAAAGAGGACAATCTGCCGGCTGCCCCGGTCCACATCGGTCAGGGCTACCGGGATACACGGGTCTCCGGAGTCGGTGTCGGCGTCTGCCTGAAGGGGGCTGATTCCTATGCAAAGGGCTGCCCCCCGGAGCCTGAGGAGATCTACCGCTTTTTGAAGAACGGGGCATGAATATGCGAAGGCAATGGAGGGACAACTGCATGCTGCAGATGCAGCCCGCTTTTCCTGTGTGTAAATTTCATGAGACCATAAGGCCATGAGCGCCCCTGGCAGTACGACAATCCCTAGCCCGCAGCAGATTGTCCTGGAATACGGCGATAAGGTAAGCAACCTGTGCCACAGGATGATCCGCAATCGGGAGCTGGCCAGGGATACGGCCCAGGAGGTCTGGTTCGAGGTTCTCAAGGGACTTCCCTCCTTCCGGGGAGAGTCGAGCTTTTCCACCTGGCTCTATACCGTCGCCAAACGAACCATCGACAGGCATGTCCACCAGGAACGCACCTTCACCGTCAGGTTCCTGAACCGCTTTTTCGAGGAACATGCCGACAAGGGACTGAATGAGATGCGGGAGATTCCCGTGGAAGACCGGGATCAGTGGTTCCGCCTCGAGTGCGATGCCTGCCTTACGGCCATCATCCACTGCCTCGACAACGAAACACGGATAATCTACCTGATGCGTCTCCTCACCCAGCTTTCCTATCTGGAACTGGGCAGAATCCTGGAGAGTGAGCCGGCGGTGCTCCGGCAACGCTACTCCCGGGCATCCCGCAAGATCAACAGCTTCCTGAACGACCACTGCAGCCTCTACAACCCCGACGGCCGCTGCCGCTGCAAGCTGAATAAACCGATCCGCTATCTTGATCTGCAGCAGGAGTACCGGAGCATCCGGGACGCCTCCAGAAGAACCCTCTCCCTCCACAGGGCCGGGGAATATCACAGAATCCGGAACCTCTGGGAAGAACTTCCCGTCCGGATGTAAAAATATCTGCTGCCGCTGTCACATCTCCCCTGCAACCCACACCAATATACCTGAATACCAAATCAATAATGAAGGAGATAGTCATGGAACTCAATGTGGTAGCCCCCTGCGGTATCGACTGCGTGAACTGCGAATTGTTCGCGGAAAACGGGCGTCAGGAGATCTGGGAGCGGGTGGCGAAAGCGACAGACAAGAGCATTCAGGAGGTACAGTGCAAAGGCTGCAGAGAGCAGGGAGGCTGCCCGATGCTCAAGGATTGCCAAACCCTGGCTTGCGCCAGGGAGAAGGGAGTTGACTTCTGCTGCCAGTGCGGCGATTTCCCCTGCACCCGGCTACAGCCGATGAAGCAGGGTGCGGAGCGTACCCCCCACAACCTGAAGGTTTATAACCTCCTCCGCCTGAAACGGCTCGGACTGGAGGGATTCCTGGCCGAATCGGCCCGGACCAGACAGCGCTACTTCGAGGGCACTTTTGTAATAGGTGCAGGACCAACTCTGAAGGATTAGAGGGATCACCCCGGCAGTTCAGCTTGAGCTGCCGGGGCTTTTTTAAGAGGGAGCTACAGGGAAGCGCCCTTGAACCAGCCTGTGTAAGTTGATAGCATTCTATTCCGGCATGCAAAACACAATGGAACACTACGACTACATCATCGTCGGCTCCGGTCCCGCAGGACTGGGAGCTGCGTTTCACCTGCTGGAGACTGCAGATTCTCCCCGGATTCTGATCCTGGACATGGAGAATTACTCAACCGGGGGTCTTCGGAACGACTGCAAGATGAACTTTACCTACCCCATCGGTTTTCCAAGGGAAAACTGGAACCGTGAACAGGCTGAGGAGTATCTCGAGCTGGTACGCCGGAAGCTGGCTCCCTCCATTCTGGATAAAACAAATCTTGGTATCTACGCCAAGCGGGCCGAACGTCTGGGAGTTCAGCTGCTGGAAATAGAGCAGACCCACCTGGGCACCGACGGCGGTCTTGAACTCATCAAGAAGCTGACGGCGGAACTGAGCGAAAAAGGGGTGGACTTTGCCCTGGGAGAGGAGATGCTCAGTCTGGACGAAGCTGCCTCATGTATCCGCACAACAAAACGGGAGATCGGCTTCGGGAAAATCCTGATCGCCCCCGGAAGGCGGGGCTTCAAGTTCCTGCAGCGAATTATGGACTCCCTGGGGGTAAGCTATGTCGACCATGTGGTGGACATCGGTATCCGGATCGAAACCCGGCAGGAGCGTTTTCCCATAGTAAAAGATTACTATGATCCCAAGTTCCTCTTTCCCGGGCAGGTGCGCACCTTCTGTACAAACTCCGGCAACGCCCACGTGGTTCAGGAAAAATACACTACCCATAACGGTGATATCTACTACAGCGTCAACGGCCACGCCTATTCAAAGAGTCGGGGCAGGGAGAACGGTCTGGTCAACTTTGCCATGCTCAAGACCATCGAACTGACCGAACCGGTTGCCTCGGGGCAGGCCTTTGCCGAGGGGCTGGGGCTGCAGGCCATGCTGATGGGGGGAGGTCACCCGATCATGCAGCGGGTCGGGGACTTCCGCCTGGGCAAGCGCTCCAAGCGGGACTCTTTTACGGGAGACCTCTACGATTTCGAGCCCACCCTGAAGGGCTGCACCCCGGGGGACATAAGCCTCTCCATGCCGGCCAAGATCCTCAGGGGTATCTGGAAATCCATGAAGCTTCTGGACACCATCGTTCCGGGGCTGCTGCATCCCAGCACGGTGATGTATTATCCGGAAATCAAGCTCTACGCCAACAAACCGAAGTTCCGGGACGGGAATTTCCAGGTAAAGGAGAAAATCTATTTTGCCGGAGACGGCGCGGGCACCAGCCGGGGAATTACCGCAGCCTGGGCTTCGGGCATCCGGGCCGCAGCGGGGATGCTAGGGGAATGACGGAAAAGCTCTATTACCAGGACCCGTATCGAACGGAGTTTTCAAGCCGCCTTGTCAGCTCCCGGAGGATCGACACAAAACGAGGCCCCCGCTGGCAGGTTATTCTGGAGGCAAGCTGCTTCTACCCCGCCGGGGGCGGCCAGCCTTCCGACAAGGGAACCCTGAACGACCGGGAGGTGGAGGAAGTACTGCTGGAGGACAACGAGATAGTCCATATCCTGGAGAAACCCCTTGAAGAAGGGACGCGGGAGGTTTTCGGCCGCATCGAGCCGATGCACCGACGCCACTACATGCAGCAGCATACGGGTCAGCACCTTATATCCGCAGTACTGCATCGCCTCTGCGCTTACCCCACCTGTTCGGTGCATCTTGGTGATTCCTTCAGCTCCATAGAAATTGAGGGAACGGAGATTACCCCCTTCGAGATAATCCAGGTGGAGGACGAGGTCAACCGGATCATCTGCGAAAACCGGGAGGTAGAGGCCTGTTTTATCGACCATGACCAGCTTGAAACGATCGATCTCCGCCGCTCCTTGAAAACGGAAAGCAACATTCGCATCGTCGAGATCGAAGGCGTCGACCAGGTCGGTTGCGGCGGGGTACACCTGGGGCGCACCGGGGAAATCCGGCTGGTCAAGCATACAGGCACAGAAAGCGTCAGGGGCAACAGCCGGCTCATGTTTGTCATCGGGGATGCCGCCATGGCGGATTACCGGGAAAAAAGCAAAATCGTTTCGCGCATGGTGGAGCTTCTTTCCGCACCTCAGTCCGAGGTCCTCCCGAAACTGGATGAGTACCTTGAGAAACACGCGCTCCGGGACAAAAATTACAGCTCCGCGCTGCGAAGATTGAACAGCTTCATTGCCAGAGAGCTTTACGACACAGGTACAGCGGTACCCGGCGGAAGGATTGTCACTTCCCAACTTTCGGAAGAAGATGCCCACCAGATCCGGGAGATAGCCGACGGGGTCTGTACAATCGGCCCGGTTTTCCTTGCCCTGGCCGCCCGTTCCGGTGAGGGAGTAAAATGGATCATTGCCGCTCCCGAGTCCCAGGCGGGACTTTTCAATGAACTCAAGGAAACCCTTATGCCCCTCATCGACGGAAAGGGCGGCGGACGGCCTCCTTTCTGGCAGGGTGGAGGGAACAATCCGGGGGGCATCACGGCCTTTCTTGAGGCCTTCAGCTCCGCCGTCTCCCGAAGGAAATAATCAATCAGTCCCAAATAAGGAACAGCGTACCTTATAGGGAACAATTGACCTCGCCGGTGAATAGGTCTACAATGGATATCCAGTATGGTACCGGCGATAGAAAAGGCGAACATGATTTTCTCTTTTCTCATGCAGCATCCCGAAGGCGCGTCCCTCAAGGAGACCAGTACGATCCTTGGAATTCCCAAATCAACTGCCCACCGTCTGCTTAGCTCCTTGACTGAACTCGACTATATCGAACACGATACCCACAGCGGCCACTTTTTTCTGGGTCCCAAGCTTCTGTCCCTCTCCCGGGCCGCCGAACGCCGGCTGAATCTCAATCGCATAAGCACCCCCTACC
>Ga0334900_1002176_pt1 | contig 17984 bp, 14 predicted proteins | sample GraSluR3_MG_2_FD_207231 | JGI IMG/M metagenome (GOLD analysis project Ga0334900, IMG submission 207231) | Sludge microbial communities from methane-producing bioreactor in Wageningen University, Netherlands - Granular Sludge_31_08-R3 | ecosystem: Engineered > Bioreactor > Anaerobic >...
TTCTGGGATGATTTTATTGTCAAAAACAGCGTCATAAACGGCTTTAACTGCTGCGTAACCAGATATTCTATTGTTTACCTTGGCGGTGGGTATGGCTATGACACCGCAACGATCTACTCCTGCGATTATCCTGGCCATTGCCCCTAACTTCCTGTTACCTGCGGGTACTCCTGCCTGGGCGTTGGTACCTGCGAAATAACATAAAGTAGCACTTATAAGGGCAGCGTTGGCTGGGTCGGCTCCGGCAAGTTCTGCTGCATCTATTGCCTTTTTTAACACGTCGTCTATTGGTAGTTGTTGGACATTGTGGTCAGTGAGTCTTATTTCTGTCCCCCTCAGAACATCTTCAGCAATGGAGTTTGCTGCACATATTGCAGCGATATTTAACATCCCATGCCCCTTGGTCAGAGCTTCAATCCGATCGTTGGTCATCATATCTACATCGGAGGTTGAAGCCATAATTGCTGCTGTTATTTCTTTTTCCATAGAATCACTGTGTATATTTTATGGAAATGCTTTCATATAATTTTTCCGACCCTATGATTATATATTAATCAAGATTAAAAAATTATTATTTAATAAGGTGATGATTAATGCCTAAATGGTAATATAAATTAATTATTCATAATAAAATTGGAATAAAAACTCTAAAACGCTGATAAGAAAAATAGTAAAGGAATATTGAGTATTACTTTGTATTTTTAGATGTATATCTATTGGTAAATTCTGGTTGTAAAGCACCTTCACTTATAACTTATAAGTTATCACTAATAAGTTATAACTTTTATTTTTCTATGATGTGTAACGGCCCCTACTTTCAATTTCATTGATTTTGGCCACAACTTTTTTACAATCTCTTACAGTCCCATATCCTTCAATTATGGCCTTAAAACAAACATCACTGATGTTATGATGAATACCATTGATGGCTTTTTTAAATACCAGAAGATCCACACCCTTATCTTCAACTAAATGGGAGATCTTAGCCAGACCAAAATCAATGAAAACCAGGGAATCTTTATCTTTGCTAAGTATAAGATTACTGGTGGTGAGATCGCCATGTATTATACCACATTCATGGAGCCGGGCCACATTTTCACCAATAATCCGTGAAATGTAGAGAATCTCCGATAAATCAATGGAATTTTCTCCACTGAAAAGTTCCTTAACTTCACTTCCCTTAATCTTTTCCATGGTAATGGAATAATCCTTTAAATCCACATCATAAATTAGGGGTGTAACTACTCCGCAGCGTTTGGCCTCCCCCATGATTTTAGCTTCATTTTTGGTTCTTTTCCGTCGTAGGTAATCATCGATCTCTTTGATTCTGTACCCTTTAACCACCCGCTTTTTTAGGAGAACCTCTTCACCAAGGTAATAATCATTGTATATGTTGGCTTCCGCACCCTTGGCCACCAGTTCTGCGGGCAACTTCAGCTTCTTTGATGACTTTTCCATCCAGGGAACATCCACCTGGTCCGTACGATAACGTTGAATAACTCCTGTGTCCTTAATCCCTTGTTTAATGCCATGTTGCTGCATTAAAAGTCCTAACCAGGCAATCATAGCCCCATTATCTCCACAGTACTTCATTTCAGGCATGAAAAAATCAGCGTAATGTTCTCTGGTCATGGTCTCCAACATCTCCCGCAGACGCTGATTGGCAGCTACTCCTCCCACCAACAACACCTCTGATTTTTTAGCATGTGCCAGAGCCCTTTCTGTCACCTCCACCAGCATGGAAAACGCAGTTTCCTGTAAACTGTAACACACATCCTCCAGAAGAGCGCCAGATTCATATTTACGAATAGCCGCAGTGAGTAAACCAGAAAAAGATAAATCCATTCCCTTTACTGTGTAGGGTAACTTTAGATAATTATGGGATTTCCTGGCCAGTTCTTCAACTCGGGGACCACCAGGATGTCCCAGCCCCACATTCCTGGCAAACTGATCTAAAGAGTTACCTATAGCAATGTCCAAAGTTTCACCAAAGATCTGATATCTTCCGGCATCAAAAGCAATTACTTGGGTGTTTCCTCCACTCACATATAATGTTAAGGGGTCCTGACAGCCAGTGGTTAATTTTCCAATCTCGACATGACCTATGCAGTGATTTACACCCATAATGGGCACATCCAGAGATAATGCCAGGCTGCGGGCAGCGGTGGCCACAGTACGCAGGGCTGGTCCCAGACCAGGCCCACGTGAAAAAGCCACCATATCCACATTTTGCAGTGATAGATCTGCTTGGTCAAGCGCTTGTTTTATGAGAGGAACCAGACTTTCCGCATGATGGTTTGCAGCCTCACGGGGATGAATTCCTCCCTTCTCAGGTATGAGGGCTCGACCCTGGGAAGCAAGGATATTCCCTTCAGAGTTTACAATACCCACACCAGTTTTCTCTGCTGTTCCCTCTAATCCAATGCATATCAAATGAATCACACTTTAAAGTTATGAATGTACAAAAATCAATGATTTAACCATCAATATAACCAAATAAATATCACTTGAATGGTATTCTTTTATTATATTGGTCATATGTAAATTATATTATTCAAACAGAATTTTATTTTTAAGGATTTTATTTTATATATAACCTCTTCCTATCCTTTATAAGTAAAGACACAGTAGTCTAAGTTGGATTGATAACATGGATCAGGCCGTTAAAAGTTTCGGATCACAAGAAATACTACAGAATTTAAGAAATAAGGATTCATTATTTTTATGTGTCATTGCCTCTACTTTAACCTCACGTATACCTGGAATAACTGGTGCAGGAGCAACACCTGAACTTACAGATTACACTCCTGCTGCAGATGTGGAACTTATAGTTCATGGTGAACCACAATGCCTTTCAGAGATACCTCAGACTGTGGTGGAAGGTCAAATAGCACCTACCCCTGCAGTTATAACTAAAGCGTCTTTAGAACTGGCAAATATTCCTTTTCTAGTTGCTGATGCTGGGGCTGCAATTAAACCAGGTATTCCTTATGTAAATATTAATGATAAGCAAGGTCAGAATATTTTAACAGGTAAAGCTGTTGAAAATCCAGAACAAATTTTCAATAAGGGTAAAATACTGGGAAAAACTCTTTCCAAACTAACCAATCACCTGATAATAGGTGAAAGCACCCCTGCTGGGACTACAACTGCTCTTGGCGTTTTAGAGTCCATGGGCTATGATGCTTGGGGTAAGGTAAGTGGTAGTACCCCTGAAAATCCCCACTCACTTAAACGTGAAACTGTGGAAAAAGGTCTTCAAACCGTTGGTTTACTGGATAAACTTCCTTTGGATCCTTTCCAGGCAGTGGGAGCAGTGGGAGATCCTATGATCCCCGCTGTGGCTGGAATAACTGCAGGGAGCACGGTACCAGTAACTTTAGCTGGTGGCACCCAGATGACAGCAGTATGTGCATTTTTAAAAGAAGCCATAACTGATTTTAACTTTGATGATGTTTCCATTGCCACCACTATCTTCGTTGCCAAAGATGAAACATCAGACATCCACTACATTGCCCGACAAATTGCACCCCTTAACATATTCGCAGTTGATCCGGGCTATGAAAAATCAGAAAATCACGGACTTAAAAATTATATCCAGGGAGTGGTTAAGGAAGGTGTGGGTGCAGGGGGGGCCCTCTTAGCTGCCAATCTTAAGGGAGTTCCCATTGATGAGGTACGGATCAAAACCGAGGAACTGTGCCAGGAAATTTTTTAAAAAGCTACGTTCCTATTAACTCGTTACCTATAAATTTCCTTCATAGTTCTGATTCCCACATAATCTAACTACTGGTCCACTTAAAAGATTTCCATTGGGATTTGAAAGTTAGAAAACCAGAAAGATGATGAATAAAATGGAAAATGAAAAGAAAATATCTACTAATAATATAAATTACATTAGACTTTCCTACACTCTCACAGAAAACAGTCCAGTTCATCCCGCCCTTAAAAGGGTAAGTATAACTCCAGAAAACCAGATCAGGAGGGGTGATGCTTACAACACTTCAGTTATATGTGCAGAAAATCATTCTGGAACTCATGTGGATGCTCCGGCCCATTTTATGAAAGATGGAAGGCCCATCCATGATTATAATCCTAATGAACTTATTTTTGAGAGTGTTCTGATCATAGACTGTCCTAAAAATCCAGATGAGCTGATTGCTCTTGAAGATATTTCAGGAGTGTTTGATCCACAATATTTAGAGGCTAATAAGGATACAGACTGCATACTCATCCGCACAGGCTTTGGATCATACCATGAAGAAGATATTGAAACCTATTTAATAAGAAATCCAGGTATTTCACCTGAAGTAGTCTATTATCTACGTCAAAATCTTCCAAAACTGAAATGTCTGGGTATTGACACGGTATCTATGTCTCGTTACGGCCGTGTGGAGGAGGCTATTGAGGTTCATCAGAATGCTTTCAAGATGGATGAAAGTCTGGGAAAACCTCTGATTCTGGTAGAAGATTTGAATCTCAGACTTCTAAGTGAAGAAACAGAACTTGAAGAGGTTTTAGTTATCCCCTGGCAAGTGGGAGAGATTGACAGTGCTCCATGTACAGTGCTGGCCAGGTTAAACCAGTTTCTGAATATTTTTTAATAAAAAAAATATTTTTATCTATTTTTCTTGTTTTTTATATCCAGAATAAAGATATTCCCAGGGTTAATGCACCCACAATCCAACAATAATAGGCAAATACCATTAAGCTATGTTTCTGGATGTAACCGATCAGGAATTTAATGGCTAGATAACCGAATATTGTTGCTGATATAAATCCGGCTATAAGTACGGCGAGTCCAGTATCCATACTAGTAATATCCTTTACCTGTATAAGTGCAGCTCCCAGTATAGCTGGTATTGATAATAAAAAGCTGAAACGAGCAGCTAATTTCCGATCAAATCCTAAAAAAAGTCCTGTGGCTATGGTGGCTCCTGAACGGGATATTCCTGGAGCGATGGCACATCCCTGGGCAACACCTGCCAGGATACCGTCTTTAAAACTTAATTCTTTAACTTCCTTTTCACCTTTGGGCATTCTTTCTGAACCCCACAGGATGAGTCCCGTGATGATGAGGAAGAAACCAACTGCAACTGTAGAACTGAAAAGGCTTTCAAACTGATCTTTTAGAAAGATTCCCATAAGACCAGTGGGTATAGACCCAATAATTATAAGCCAGGCCAGTCTCTTGAATTCATCATCCTTTAAACCTTCTTTGAAGTTCCCCCTAAAAAGATCCAGCAAACTGGATACGAAGGCTTTTATCATGGCTAGAATATCACTCCAGAAGTAACCCACCACAGCTACCAGTGTTCCCACATGTAAAATTGTATCAAAGGCCAGACTGGACTTGACACCCATTAATTCTGGTACTATAACCAGATGGGCTGAACTACTTATGGGCAGAAATTCCGTTAGTCCCTGGACCATGCCCATTATTATTGCTTGAATAATATCCATAACTAATTTCTCCGAATTATTTTTCTAATCTCGTTTTTCGTTTCTTTGATGGTATCTTTATAATTCAATTTCTGAAGTTAATCACTATTTTTAGCTATTATTTTAAAAAATCTTCTTATAAGTTATAAGTTGTAACTTATAAGTTATAACTTATGATCTGTGTTTGATTTAACCTACTCCAAAGTGTTATTAAATCATTTAACATAGGTTTTTTGTTTCTAAAATATTTTTAGTAATGGTTTTTCTATTTAGAATACATCCAGTAAAATTATCCTGCAGTTACAATTTAGATGGGTTAAACCTAAAAATAAAGCTTTTCCAAGATTTACTATTATTTTCCTCTTAGTTTCCCACCAGTTACACCCAAATCCACATATAGTCCACATAATTTTCATTTAGATTAAGATGTTAGTCAAAAAAATAACCATAAAAAATATTGTAAAAAAAGTTTTTAACTAGATAAAAGTCATCCAACCATAGTTATCGTCTACATCACCTTCTAAAAATGCAAAAAACTGTTCCTGTAATTTTTTGGTTATTTCTCCCCGTGTTCCGTTGCCAATGGTTATATGATCCACAGATCTGATGGGGGTGACTTCAGCAGCGGTGCCTGTTAAAAAGAGTTCATCCGCAATGTACAGCATTTCACGTGGGATTTCTTCTTCTTTAACCTCAAGATCCATCTTTCTGGCCAGAGTAATTATAGAATTCCGGGTGATACCATCCAGCAATGAAGAAGCCCGTGGCGGTGTGTGCAGAACGCCATCCTTAACTATAAAAACGTTTTCTCCACTACCTTCACTGACCATGCCCTGATAATCCAGCATTATGGCTTCATCATAACCGTTAGCTACTGCCTCCATCTTGGCCAGTTGGCTGTTCATATAGTTGGAACCTGCCTTGGCCATATTGGGCATGGTGTTAGGAGCCATACGACGCCAGGTGGACACACCTACATCCACACCCTGCTCAATAGCTTCTTCTCCCAGGTACTTACCCCAGGCCCACACAGCAATCAAACATTCAATAGGACAGTTCAGGGGATAAACCCCCAGTTCACCATATCCTCGGAAGATGGCAGGGCGAATATAGCACGCTTTAAGATGGTTTATTTTAATGGTGTCCAGAACGAACTGGCAGAAATCTTCCTGGGAGTAAGGAATTTCCATCCGGTAAATCTTAGCTGAATTATAAAGCCGTTCTATATGTTCCTTTAACCTGAACACTGCCGGTCCTTTTTTGGTATCATAACACCTAATCCCTTCAAAAACACTGGATCCGTAGTGTACTACATGAGATAATGCGTGAACATTTGCTTCTTTCCAATCAACAAACTCTCCATTGAACCATATTTTTCCTGACTCGTCAAAGGCCATGATATCCCTCAATAATTAAAAAATGATCTTTTTTTAAAAATTTCTAAAAATCTTTCCAAAAAATATTAGGTTGAACTAGTTATTAAATTGTATTTCAGTAATTGATCTATACTTGGTAATTCTCCCATCTTGGAAAACTTTATATAACCTACCAGCCAAACCATGGAAGTACCGAAGGGCCGGTGGTCTAGGGGTATGATACCTCGCTTACAACGAGGTGATCAGGAGTTCGAATCTCCTCCGGCCCATTTTTAAAACTTCTAATAAGTTGTTATTTGTTATTTTATACTTAGAAATCTTGTTAAAATCTTATTAAAACATGCAGGGCCGGTGGTCTAGGGGTATGATACCTCGCTCACACCGAGGTGATCAGGAGTTCGAATCTCCTCCGGCCCATTTACATTTTAAAAAGCCATTTCTAACCGAGCACTTCAGAGATTAAAAGTTGCTAGAATAAAATAGTAGGTAAATGCCTTAGCACTTCAAATCATTTCTCGTCTTTTCAAGGATAGGTTAGGATCAGGAGTCCTGATTTTTTCTAATTAATATCCAGAAAATTTTCTAATAATATCTAGAAAAATAGTGGACGGATTGATTAGTACTAATTGGTCAGGATCAGTGGACGGATTAAAGTACTATGATCAGGATCACGTAGATCAGAAGGGAAACAAAAAACACTATGGTTCCTTTACTGAGCGTTTTGGTTAAATCTTGCTCTACTAACAACACCAGACCGTAAGAAAGCACAGCAGAGATCAATATTTTGGCCACACCTAAAATGGCAGTGTTCGTGTATCCCATGCTGATAAAGTAGGTTATGAGGGTTGAAAGGGCGAAAACAATGATTATTAAAGAAACAGTATTGGTAAGGAGGGGTTTCAGTTCTGTGCTGGGCAGAGAGATTGATCTAGATCGTTTAGCCCTACTTAAACTTCCTTTCCCACGACTGAAAAAACTGGAAGAAGTTTGAGGAAATGAGGTGGCTGTTTCAGGCGATGGAGTGTATTCACCCGTTCCTCCTGCGGGTTCTCCTTCTTCATCATCGTAAACTGCTGCTCCACCATATTCACTATGTTGGGCAGAGAATTTTTTAGCTAAAACCATTAAACCATCTTTATCTATGGTTTTAATGTTTCTACGGCTAGCATAATTTATTGCGCTGTTGGTGAAGTAGGATGTAGTTACCACCACGATCTTGGAGGCTTTGAGAGTTTTTCCCACCATCTCCATTTCCTTTAAAACGTCGAGTCCGACTTCCCACCGGTCATCATAGTTTTTACAGGCTACCACCACACCTATATCGCCGACAATGGTGGGTAGAACTCCGTAGATATCTATTATGTGTCGGGAGGTTTGGAAGTTTCTATAGACTTTGAAGCCTGATTCTTCCATTACTCTTGCCATGAACCTTACTAATCTCTTTTTGTCCAATGTCCCCACCTTCGAACAGGGATGATTTAACAACATCTGATAATTTCATTATATACTAGATGATATTATTTATTTTCTACTTCTTTATACTTAAAACTGTTCCTCTCCTTAACAGTAACCATCACGCAAACTATTTAGATATGGAAGTATAAATTTGCCTCTATGACTATTCTCATCACTAATGACGATGGGGTAAACTCCTCAGGAATAATAGCAGCTAAGAAAGCAGCAGAAAATCTGGGTGAAACCTTAGTAGTGGCCCCTGCCACCCAGCAAAGTGGAATAGGCCACGCATTAACTCTTTTTGAGCCGGTTAGGGTCACCAACACCAAGATGGCTGATGGGAAAGAAGCTTACATGGTTTCTGGAACTCCTACAGACGCGGTTATCGTCGGAATATACCAAGTTGCTGATGAAAAACCGGATTTAGTTCTATCTGGGATTAACATAGGGGAAAATCTGGGTAAATCAGAATTAACAACATCAGGTACCATTGGTGCTGCTATGGAGGCGGCAGTTCATGGAATACCTGCACTTTCAGTTTCTCTGCAGGTAACACGGGGCGACATAAAATTCCATGATGGTCATGTGGACATTGACTTTTCCTATGCTGAAAAAATGACGGAAAAAGTTGCCAGAATGATACTGGAAAATGGATTGCCAGAGGGAGTTGATTTTTTGAACTTGAACATACCCTCTCACCCGGAAAGTGACCAGATCAAGCTCACCCGTTTAGGGGAGAGAATGTACCGGGTGCATATTAAGGAACGATTAGATCCCAGAGGAAGACCATACTACTGGATTGATGGAGATTCTGTGGAAGATGATGAGATAGGCACTGATGTTCACACCTTAAAACGTGAAAAATGTGCCACGTTAACTCCCATTTCGCTGGATGCTACATCTTCTTTAGACTTGATGGATGGATGGCTGAAATAATTAGATGGTTTTCTTATGCAGGCATGTTTAACATGTCTTTTTGAACTTAATTTAAATTAAGTAAAGAAACATTAACTCTTAAACATTAACTTTTATTTCTTATATTGTGATTGGAGTCAAATAAAACACAAATAAGCTAAATAAAACCTAAATAAACTTCTATTTAACAATCAAACCTCTAATATTTTCAGCATAATTTCTACTGTAGAAAAAATATATCAACTTTATTGTTTCACCAGGATTTGTGGTTAATGTTCAGCCAGTAATGGTCTACAGTAGAAGAAGGGAAGATACATTATTCTATTTTTACAAGTACTATTATGATAAATAATTCTACTGTAGAAAAAATATTTTTAATATCCTTACGTTATTCATGTAACCTTAAAAAATGGTTTAAACTACTTTAATACCCAGTATATCGTTTGCACCCTCAAAAACGGCCTTTGCAATCTGGGCACTACCTACAGAACCAGAAGTGGGGGGAAGCATCACTACTTCTCCAATATCCTCAATTTTTTCTTTAAGTGCACCATAAAAATTGAAGGGGTCTTGCATGGATCCCACAGAACCAGTGAGTACCACTCCTTCCATCTCTTGTTGGGCAACACCAGCCAAACCCCATATCTCCATAGTAATGGTCATGAGCATGGTTTCCAGGGCCAGTTCTGCCTTAGCATTTCCTTCTTGATACTTTTCCAGGAGCACATCCTTAGCATGGGCCACTCTTTCATCTATGTCTGCTACTTTAACTGCCCCTGCACGTGAAAAACATTGATTAGCAGTGCGTAAACCTTCATCTATATCCCGGATCATCTGCAGGTCCAGGGGCCCGTGAACAATACCCATGGATCCTAAACAGGCATCTACCGCGCCTCTGATTTTACCATTTTCCAGGAGAAGGCTGACTGTGTTGGAGCTAATGTCCGATACAATAAAATTCTTGAAATCCGTTTCCAAATGGGCATTATAACATATGCTGACCTTTTCAGCACTGGCATGATGTGAATAAGCTGCCCTGAAAAGAGGATCCATGGATGGAGTGTCCTGGTGCAGGCCAGGTATCAGTACTGTGGGAATTCCTGATTTCTCAATTTCCTCATAAACTGCGGTTCCTCCTCCAGTAACCTTCCCTGCTCCTTCAATGGACAGAATTCCCCTATCTTTAACCTTATCCAGGGGCGTTATTTTGCTTATACCATCGCCCATGGCGTAAGTAATGGCCATAAGTTGGATAAAATCAAGTTCAACCATGTTTGAAAGTTCTTCCAGTGCAGATACTTCACCAGAGGAAAGTTCGTCCCTACCGATCTTGAAGTGCCTGGTTTCATCCTCTAAAATTGTAAAGGAGACGCCGGTGGTGCCGTGATCCATTCCCACAAATACCATTTTAACTCACCATAGAAATCTAGAATTTTTCTAGCATACCATCTGAGAATCATTAAAATAAAAAAATAGGTAGGAAAATTTATTTTTCCAGACCGCAAAGTTTTCGAAGCTCTTTACCTTTTTTTTCAATTTCCAGTTCGCTTTCAATGACACGCATCCGGTTAAGCTGAGGACGACCGGACTGGTTTTCAAGAGCCCATTCTTTGGTAAATTTACCTGTCTGAATCTCTTTCAGGATCTCTTTCATTTCCTGTCGGGATTCATCAGTGATAATTCTATCTCTGCGGCTTAATCCTCCGAATTCAGCGGTGTTACTCACATCATGCCACATACCAGCGAAACCCTTCTTGTAGATCAGGTCCACAATGAGTTTGAGTTCATGGCAAGTTTCAAAGTAAGCCACTTCTGGCTGATAGCCAGCTTCAACCAGGGTTTGGAAACCTGCTTTTATGAGTTCTGTAGCTCCTCCACAGAGTACAGCCTGTTCACCGAAAAGATCAGTTTCAGTTTCCTCTTTGAAGGTGGTTTCCAATACTCCAGCACGAGTAAGGCCACTACCCTGTCCCATGGCCAGGGCGATCTGTAAGGCATTACCAGTATAATCTTGTTCCACCGCTACCAGACCAGGAACACCAAATCCATCCACGTATTGCTGGCGGACAGTTGAACCAGGCCCTTTAGGGGCGATCATGGTAACGTTAACATTTTTAGGTGGTTTTATGTACTGGAAGTGAATGTTGTATCCATGGGAAAAACTTAGGGTGTCTCCTTCTTTAAGACCATCTTTTATGGATTCTTCATAAACCTGAGCCTGTATCTCATCAGGTATCAGTATGTGAATAACATCCGCTTCTTTGGATGCTTCTTCCACAGTCATAACTGTCATACCATGATCTATGGCTGTTTGCCATGAGTTTCCTCCTTTCCTAAGGCCCACAATCACATTTAAACCACTTTCGGCCATATTTCGGGCTTGGGCCATCCCCTGACTTCCATATCCAATAACTGCAACGGTTTTATCTTTTAACACGTCTATATCCACGTCTTTTTCATAATAAATTTGCATGGGTGTCACCTCTTTTAAAATTGAAAAGAAATATCACTTAGGGGTAATAAGAAAATCACGCTTTACCTCTAATCTCTATGTCTAATAGTTATTGGAATTTCATTAATAAAGTTTACCCTGAAAAACAGGAAATAAAACGCTCTCTAAATCCAAAATAAGGCTATGATATTAAATATTTACGGATAAAACTCGTGATAATAAATTTTAAGGATAAATCTACCATAAAAAAAATAAAAAAGTTGAGTTTATTTATTTAAACTCCTACATGGTTTTGGAACCCCGGGATATGGCGGTAGGACCAGTACGGGCAATTTCTTTAATACCAAAACCTCTAAGAATATCTATAAGTGCGTCGATTTTTTCAGGAGTTCCAGTGATCTCCAGGGTAAGGTTCTCTGGGCCCACATCAACAATTCTACCACGGAAGATATTGGCATATTGCATAATCTCCGAACGAGCTCTTTCTGAGGGAGTATGGGTTTTGATCAGGCATAATTCCCTGGTCACGGTTCCATCCGCATTCAAATCCCGAACCTTAATTACTTCAATGATCTTGTTGAGTTGTTTGGTTATCTGTTCCAAGACTTTATCATCACCCCGGGAGATAATGGTCATACGGGCCAGTCCATCCTGTTCTGAGGGCCCCACAGTAATACTGTCAATGTTAAAACCTCTCCTGGTGAAAAGACCCGCAACACGTTGCAATACACCTGGACGGTGCATTACAAGAGCACTTATGATGTGACTACGCTGTTCATCCATTTTAGTCACCTCCAGTTTCCTGGGCAGAAGGCCGGTAAGTTATTTCACTGGGATTTTCCCGTTCAACCTTGTATTCTCCCACAATCTCAGTAAGTCCACATCCAGGAGGTACCATAGGCAGGATCTCATTGGGGTCAATCATCACATCAATAAGAGTAGGTTCCCCTGACTTTAAAGCTTCTTGGAGTTTTTCTTTCATCTCTCCAGGTCTTTCTACTCTGTAAGCATTCACTCCGAATGCTTCGGCCAGTTTAACAAAGTCCGGCATGGCTTTGAGTTTAGTCTGGGAGATACGCTCATCATAGAATAACTTCTGCCACTGGGCCACCATTCCCAGGTAACGGTTATCCAGCACACAAACCACCACAGGAATATCATACTCTTTAACGGTGGCCAGATCCTGGCAGACCATTAAAAAGCCCCCGTCTCCACAAACAGCCACCACATCATTATCTGGCATGGCTACTTTAGCCCCCATGGCTGCTGGGAATCCGAAACCCATGGTTCCCAGACCTCCGGATGATATAAACTTCCGGGGGTTTCTGGAGGTGAAATAATGAGCCATCCACATCTGATTCTGACCAACATCAGTGGTAACAATAGTGTCATCAGTAACCGCTTCTGATATTTCCTTTATAACCTGTTGGGGTTTTAAAGGAGTATCATCAAATGAAAGGCGCGGCATACAACTGGCACGGAAACTTTTCACATAGTCCACCCAGTCAGGTTTTCCTTGGCCTTTAGTTTGGGATATCACCCGCACCAGATGGGAGAGAATGATCTTAGCATCCCCCACAATAGGTAAATCTACAGCCACATTTTTCCCAATCTCAGCAGGATCCACATCAATATGAATTATTTTAGCATTAGGGGCGAATTTACTCACATCTCCAGTGGTACGGTCTGAGAATCGACAACCCACAGCAATAAGACAATCACACTCGTCCACAATCATGTTGGAAGCTACACGTCCGTGCATTCCCAGCATTCCCAGTGATAATGAATGGTCCTCAGGAAAACATCCTTTACCCATTAAAGTAGTGGTAACAGGAGCTCCAATTAATTCTGACACGTGTTGGAGTTCTTCAGATGAATCTGAATGGATCACACCTCCGCCTGCTAAAATAACTGGTTTTTTAGAGTTTAATATCATTTCGGCAGCTTTTTTAACCTGGAGGGGGTGGCCTTTTTTGGTTGGTTTATAACCAGGCAGATCAATGGTTATGTTCTCAGGATAATCCAATTCTCCTTCCTGGACGTCTTTGGGTAGATCAACCACCACCGGGCCGGGTCTTCCAGTTCGAGCTATGTAAAATGATGATCTTATTATTTGAGGGATTTCTGATGAATCCATGGCCTGATAATTATGTTTACTAATGGGCATGGTCATGCCTATGGTGTCCACTTCCTGAAAAGCGTCATTACCAATCAGAGAAGTGCCTACCTGCCCTGCCAGGGCTACAATAGGGGCGGAGTCCATGTATGCGGTGGCTATGCCTGTTACCAGGTTGGTTGCTCCAGGACCAGAAGTACCGATACAGACACCTACTTTGCCTGAAGCCCGAGCATAACCGTCGGCTGCATGGGCTGCGCACTGTTCGTGGCGTACCAGTATGTGTTTAAGGTCTGAATCGTAGATTACATCGTACAAGGGGAGTAGAACTCCTCCAGGATATCCGAAGACTACGTCCACTCCCTCATCGGTTAGTGACTTGATTATGGCTTGACTGCCTTTCATATATAACACCAATTGTGTTTCTTTTTACAAAAATTTACAAAAATTTCATGGTTATTTAAAAAAAATCCATGACATCATTTATTATATGCCGGTTTTACTTTTCATGATATATGTATTTGTGTGTATAATTATGATCTATATTGTTACAATCCTATTTCCAGTAGTCTAGCCAAGCTTGTGTGAGACTATGAAAGGTCAGAAAAGTTAGACCATCACATCTTATATGTGTGTGAAATTAAAGATGTTTACTCAGGATACATGGAGGATTAATATGAAGATTCTGGTGGTAGGTACTGGAGCAAGAGAACACGCCATTTGCCAGGCGTTGCATGAAGAAGCTGATCTTTATTCTATAATGAGTAATCAAAACCCGGGGATCGCTCGCATCTCCCAATTTAAGATTGGTAGTGAGATGGACATAGAAGGAGTAAAAAAACAGGCCATTAACTGGGGAGTTGATCTGGCAGTTATTGGCCCGGAAGCACCCTTAGAACATGGTATTGTGGACACACTCCAGGAAGCAGGCATACCCTGTGTGGGACCAACTCGTCAAGCCGCCAGAATCGAGACAGACAAGGCCTTCATGCGGAGTCTTTTCGCTGAACATAAAATTTCCGGCTCCTTAGCATATGGGGTTTTTGACACAGCAGAAGATGCCGGAGAGTTCATCGATGACTTTGGAGAAGACGTGGTAATAAAGCCAGTGGGATTAACCGGTGGGAAAGGTGTTAAAATCGTTGGCGAACACCTTAAAGATGCTGAAGATGCTAAAAATTATGTTAAAGAGATCATCGATAATAAAATAGGTGGCCATGCCAGTGTGGTTATTGAAGAACGCCTGGTGGGGGAAGAATTCACAGTACAGGCCCTGGTGGATGGAGATAACCTGGTAACCATGCCTGCAGTTCAGGATCATCCTCATGCCTATGAAGGAGACCAGGGACCAATAACTGGTGGTATGGGTTCTTACTCTCAGAAAGATGGTTTGCTACCATTTTTAGATAAAAAAAGTTATGATGCGTCGGTTAAAGTTATGGAAGAAACCATAAAGGCAGTTAAAAAAGAAGGATATCCCTACAAGGGGGTTCTTTATGGTCAATTCATGCTCTGTCGTGATGGGCCTCGCCTGGTAGAGTATAACGCCCGTTTTGGGGATCCAGAGGCCATGAATGTTCTTCCATTACTGGAAACAAGTATGGTAGAACTTTGCCAGGATGTGGTTGAGGGGAATCTTAAACAAGCCCAGTTCAAGCCCCAGGCAACAGTATGCAAATACTTGGTCCCTAATGGTTACCCTGAAAGTGGAAAGGCAGGCCAACCCATCAAAGTGGATGAGGAAAAAATCCAAGCAGAAGGTGGCATGGTCTTTTACGCTGCAGTTAACCAAAAGGATGGAGATATTCTAACCACAGGCTCACGGGCTCTGGCTCTGGTTACCACGGCTGATACTATACAAGATGCTGAAAAACGATGCGAAAAGGCTACAAATTATGTGCAGGGAGATCTGTATCATCGTAGTGATGTGGGCACAGAAAAACTTATTGCCAAACGTATCCAGCACATGAAGGAGATTAAAGGAGAATAGCTCCTTATAACATCCTTTTTATGATAATAATCTAGTCAGGATAAGCACCGGCTTATGAAAAATTACAACGTTAATGGCGGTTCCAATGTCCAGATCACGAAGATATTTGAACAATCTGCCTAATGTTGAAAGGGTTAAACAACTTTCTCGAGAAATACTGGATTCTGAATTGAAATTAGATAGGGCCATATCTAATAAAGAAGAGATAAACAAGGATATTTCATCTTTGGAAAGAGAACTGACGTCTCTTGATAAAAGCAAAGATCCACAGAAAATAAAAACAATCAAGGAAAAATTGGAAGAACTATCCTATGATTCAAAGAAAAATGATGTGGAAATTGCTAACCTTAAAAACCATGTTTTCCGTTCACAGAACATTTTTGACGAGGAAATAAGAGAAGGCCTCTTTCAGCTTTTCTATCAGGCAAAATCAGGTTTTGAAGAAGCACAACAGAATATCCGCAAAAACCAGAAACTGGTAGAGGAAGCCCAAAATAAGCTGCTGAATAGTCATCGGGATGAATCAGAAAAATATCGTGATGAATGGGTTCGGAACGTGGAAAAAATTATACAAGATGAAGAAAAACTTAAAAAATGTGAAGAACAACTGGATGCTGTTAAAAGAGTTTACAAACTTGAATTTGGTTGATGGATACTTCTCATAAACTTTAAGTAAAGGTATAATTAGATATTACAACTTCCTTCAAAAAAATAATTAAAGTAATACTCTTCATATTTAATTCAAGTAACACTGTTAATATGAATCTTATACATTAATTTCAATAAAAGACAATAATTTTATAAGGGATGAGGCTTATGAGAAACCTTTTATCCGCGCTAGACGCACGAGATCAAATATGGGAAATACTGGAAAAAGCCGAGCAATTTAAAAAAGGTCAGGGTCCTGAGAAACCCTTGAAAGGCAAATCTCTTGCCATGGTTTTTGAAAAAGCTTCTACCCGTACCCGCATATCTTTTGAGGTGGGTATGTACCAGTTAGGGGGACATCCCCTCTATTTATCCGCATCTGACCTTCAATTGGGTCGGGGTGAAATTATAGACGACACTGCCCGGGCTATGAGCCGATACGTTGATGGAATCATGATAAGGGCACGTGAACATGATGATGTGCTTCAGTTTGCCAGATACGCAGATGTGCCGGTGATAAATGGACTGACCAACCTGGAACATCCTTGCCAAGCTTTCACGGATATTTTCACTATTAAGGAACGGAAAAATACTTTAGACCTTCAAATGACCTTCATGGGTGATGGTAACAATGTTTGCAACTCTTTATTACTGGCTACCGCCATGGTAGGGATGGATTTCACTGTAGCCTGCCCCCCTAACTACGAACCGGACCCCATTATTTTAAAAGAAGCCAAAAAAGTGGCTGAAGAATCTGGATCAGTTATCAAAGTTACCAGTGATGTTTCACATGCTGTGGATGGTGCGGATGTGATTTACACTGATGTCTGGGTTAGTATGGGTGATGAAGCAGAAGAATCAGAAAGATTAAAAGATCTACGGGATTATCAGGTTAATCAGGATATTTTAAACATGGCAAATCCTGATGCTATGGTTCTTCACTGCCTTCCTGCCATAAGGGGTCAGGAAATAACAGAAGACGTTTTAAACGGATCACAATCAGCAGTTTGGGATGAGGCAGAAAACCGACTACACGTGCAAAAGGCAATACTCTATCTATTACTAAAAGAATAGACTTCCATCATTATTATAAACTAAAAGAATAGACTTCCATCATTATTATAAACTAAAAGAATAGACTTCCATCATTATTATAAACTAAAAGAATAGACTTCCATCATTATTATAAACTAAAAGAATAGACTTTCAACGGACTTTCTATCATATTATAAATCCATATCAAAAACATGTTTATGGTAATTTAGTTTCTGTCCTATTATTTTTCTACTATTTCCTTTTTTCTTTCCCTTCCCAGATTAAATAAGACAATTTACCTGCTTAAATAAGAAAAAGATAAAGGTGAAGGCAAGTAAGATATAGAAGAAGTTTAATGGAATATCATAACTGCAGACAGTTGACATGGTATTTTATAAACTCTTCAACACCATTTTCAATATAAAATATTCCGTTTTCTCGCTTCTTGTTAAAAATAAAGAAATAAAGAGAACTTAAAATCATAAATGATAGTAAATTATGGTCAATTTTTGGTTGAGGGAAAATTTTATCCAGATAATTGGAAATGGATAAAAT
>Ga0334900_1002180_pt1 | contig 17976 bp, 15 predicted proteins | sample GraSluR3_MG_2_FD_207231 | JGI IMG/M metagenome (GOLD analysis project Ga0334900, IMG submission 207231) | Sludge microbial communities from methane-producing bioreactor in Wageningen University, Netherlands - Granular Sludge_31_08-R3 | ecosystem: Engineered > Bioreactor > Anaerobic >...
GCTTGTCCTGCTTAGCTGTCCGGTCTATGACCAGGTGATTTAAACAAAAAACCCTCACCCACTGGGGCGAGAGAGGTCTCACGCGGTTCCACCCAGATTAACCCGGGCGTCAGCCTCAGGCTATCTTGTGCTGCCGGTAACGGGGCAAGCCGTTCTCCATAATCAGCGGTCAGGCCTTTCCGGATCATGCTCTCGGGGGGTTTTCGTTAGCGCCAGTTTCCAAGAAGACTTTCAGCCCCTGGTCTTCTCTCTCTGAAGGCTGTGCGCCGGCTACTCGTCCCGGTCAACGCAGGTCAATATGGAGTGGGCGGAACAGGGCTCGAACCTGCGACCTCCGCGATGTCAACGCGACGCTCTAACCAACTGAGCTATCCGCCCGCAAGTTCTAGCATTATACAGCGTGGAATAGGAAAAATCAAGGGGTTCGCGTTAGCTGTTGTTATTCGCGAATAAAAATGTCAGGGGGGGCGCGAGGAGATAACATCCTTCTGGAAGCATCAAATCTGGAGATTGAATTCCATAAAACCCACCGGCTGTATGAGAAGTATTTAAACTGGTCAGGATTCCTAATCCCTGAAACCACATACCTAATTCCTGTAATCAATTCCTTGCTTTTCAAACCTTTCCATATTATTATAGTGGTATGACCACTTACCAGTCTCCTTCTGATCCTGACCTTTCCTGGCATCCCATTCAAAAACCGGCTGAACTGGCCGAATCTCGGCTGATCCAAACCATCCTCAACAACACCTTTCCCATCAACAGCCACCTGCCCGGCGAGCGCGAATTGGCAGAATTATTGGGCGTCACCCGCCCCACGCTCAGAGAAACGCTTCAACGTCTGGCTCGGGATGGCTGGGTTGAGATCCACCAGGGAAAGCCCACCCGGGTGCGGGATTACTGGAAGGAAGGCAGGCTGGGCGTTCTCAACACCCTTTCCAACCACCCCCACCAGCTTCCTGAAAACTTCATCCCCGACCTCCTCTATGTCCGTCTGGCCATGGCGCCAATGTACACCGATCTGGCGATAACCAATGCACCAGATGATCTGGCCCAATTTCTCGAAGGCCGGCACGACCTCAAGGACACAGCGGAAGCGTATGCCGTTTTTGACTGGGAACTCCATCATCAGTTAACCATTCTGGGCAGGAATCCCGTATTCATCCTGATCCTGAACGGGTTTAAAGACCTTTATCTTAACCTCGCACCTTATTATTTTGAACTGCCACCTGCCAGAGCGCATTCAAGCCGATACTACGATAAACTCGCCCAGGCTGCTGAAGACAGAGATGTCAACCGGGCAAAAGCCCTCACCGAAGAGATCATGCGTGACAGTATCACCTTCTGGCGGCAGACCAAATTTATCTGAACTCACCAAAATCGGAGGAAATCATGAAACGAATTCAAGGCTGGGGAAACCAGGAAACGGATTACCCGGTACCGGAACCCGCCAGGCGATACCTGGAAAGCGTTGTCGGGAAACCGCCGGAACTCCGGAACATCTCCATCGAATCATTGCTCAAGAAAATCCCACCATCCCAGCTGCCCACCCACCCCCTGATCACAACAGACCCGGAAGAACGGCTCCGCCATGCCCGCGGCCAATCGCTAAACGATTGGGTGGATATGTATGATGGTCTGATAGACACCTTTCCGGATGGCGTTGCCTATCCTGCATCGGATGAGGACATCCGTGAGCTACTAGCCTTCGCCACCAAACATCAGATTAACCTGGTGCCCTATGGCGGCGGATCGAGTGTGGTCGGGCATCTGACCCCACCGGATGACGGCCCGCCGACCCTGAGTGTGGACCTGGCAAAAATGAATAAACTTCTGGATCTCAATGAAACCAATCATGAGGCAACCTTTGGGGCAGGCGTGAGCGGGCCTGATTTGGAAGCCCAACTCGAAAAGCACGGCTTCATCCTCGGTCACTTCCCCCAATCATGGGAATATTCAACTCTCGGCGGCTGGGTCGTCACCCGTTCCGTTGGTCAGCAGTCCTATCATTATGGCCGGATCGAGCCTCTATTCGTCACTGGCCACGTGGAAGCCCCAGCCGGCCCGATGGACCTACCCCATGTACCCAAAAGTTCGGCCGGACCTGACCTGCGGCATCTTATCCTTGGGTCTGAAGCCCGCCTGGGAATCCTGACCCAGGCAACCATGCGCGTCCGCAGGCTGCCGGAAGAGGAACACTTTTATTCCGCCTTTTTCCCAAATTTTGAAGTTGGCGTAGAGGCTATGCGCAAGATCGCGCAGGCCGAACTTCCCCTTTCGATGCTCCGGCTGAGCGATCCCCTGGAAACAGAGACGACCTTTCAGCTTTCCGGCGAAGTGAAGCTGGTCAACATCGCCAAGAAGGGCCTCAACTTATTTGGTCATGGAGATGACCGCTGCATGCTGATCTACGGCCTGACGGGCGACCGGGCAGAAAACCGCCTGGCAGACCGGCAATTGGCGCACTTTGTCAGATCGCATCAGGGCATGCTGGTCAAATTCTACCTTGGTGAAGCCTGGATGAAAAAACGCTTCCTGACCCCCTACCTGCGTAACACCCTCTGGGAATTGGGATACGCCCTGGATACACTGGAAACCTCCCTGCCCTGGGAGAAAATCATAACCGGACGCGAAGCCATTTTGGGTGCCATCGCAAACGGACTAGCGGATGAAAACGAACCTGTACTAGTCTTCAGCCATGTTTCCCATGTCTATACCAACGGCGGCTCGATGTATGTGACCTACCTCTATCGCCGGGCAAAGGACCCTGAGCAGACCCTTGCCCGCTGGCGTAAACTCAAAGGCGCGGCCAGCCGGCAAATCGTGAGCCAGGGTGGGACAATCACCCACCAGCATGGGGTCGGCCTTGATCATAAACCTTACCTCGCAGCAGAGAAAGGCCCGCTGGGGATGCAGTTGATTCAAAAGGTCATCAACGCAACCGATCCTGACGGGATCATGAATCAGGGCAAACTGCTCGATCTGGACTGAGAAGGAGGGAAGATCATGCTCAACAGAACCTGGCGAGAACAAACCTGGTCTGGCCTCGATCAGTTATGGGACGTCATTGTGATTGGCGGCGGGATCACCGGCGCGGGCATCTTCAGCATGGCTGCTCAAAAAGGCCTCAAAGTCGCCCTGCTCGAAATGCGGGATTTTGCCTTCGGGACCTCCAGCCGCTCATCCAAGCTGGTGCATGGCGGGATCCGGTATCTGAGGAACCGCCAATTCGATGTTGTCAGAGAATCGGTCACGGAACGGGAACGCCTGCTCCGGGAATCGGACAGCCTGGTGGACCCCCTGCCCTTCATCTTTCCCGCCTATGAACACAACATCGACGAAACCCGGCAGATGCGGCTTGGGGTAATGGTCTATGACCTGCTGGCCCCCAAGTGGAACCACCAATTCCTAGGAAAAGACAAAGTCCAGGAGGCTCTTCCGGCACTGGGTGAAGATGCCCTGGTTGGAGGCGTCGAATACTTTGATGCCCGCGTGGATGACTCCCAGCTTGTGCTCCGGGTGATCATGGATGGTATCCGGTATGGTGGCGCAGCCCTGAATTACGCAAAAGTCATTGATCTCTGCAAGTCCAGAAACGGACGGGTTGAAGGCGTGGTCGTTCAGGATGAATCCGGCATGTTGAAACCCTCACAAATGGAATTGCGCGGGAATGTCGTGATCAATGCCGCCGGCCCCTGGTCGGATGAGTTGAGGGAAAAGGTCAATGGAAAACCCAAACTCCGGCGCTTGCGCGGCAGTCACTTGATCTTCTCAAAGGAGAACCTTCCCATCCATTCTGCGGTAACCATGCTCCACCCGCATGACGGCCGGGCACTATTTGCTATTCCCTGGGAAAACCGCACCATGATCGGCACGACGGATCTTGACCACGACCTCAATGAGGATGAGACCCAGATTTCAAGCTCGGAATACGATTATTTAATGGAAGCCACCGCCTATGCCTTCCCGGATTGGCCTGTGACTGATGGAGATCTCATCTCAACCTTCTCGGGACTGCGACCGGTAATCAATACCAATGCGCCGACGCCGTCAAAGGAATCCCGGGCCCACGAAATCTGGGATGAAGACGGGTTGATCACCGTCGCGGGTGGTAAACTGACCATTTTCAAAGTCATGGCAGCGGATGTGTTGAACTTCGCGCGGGAACGCCTTCCGGCTGAACCTGAATTCACGCATCGGTACCCCTGTTTTATCCATCCGAAACCTCCAGACACGCATAACTTCAAAGACCCACAGTGGCGCATGATGGCCGGAAGATTGGGTAAAGATGTGGATGCTTTCTTCGAAGAATCACACCCTGACGATCTTGAACCCATCTCACCTCTCCCGCAGCTTTGGGCTGAACTGGCCTGGGCTGCAAAGAACGAGGCCGTTGTCCATCTGGATGATCTGCTACTGCGCCGGGTAAGATTCGGGCTACTCATGCCCAATGCCGGATTGGACCAGATCGACAGGATCCGTAACCTGGTTCAAAATTCATTGGGCTGGTCGGACAAATCATGGGATAATGAGGTTGATCGATATCGGCAAATCTGGCAGGAAAACTACCACCTTCCTGTCTGAGCTGATCGTGAGGCAGGTGTTCTCATAACTGGGCAATTTTAGACCCAAGACATTCGGAGGAAATAATGACAGGGAAACAGATCCTGGCCATTGATAACGGCACTCAAAGCGTCCGCGCATTGGTCTTCGATTTAGAGGGCAACCTGATCGCCAAGAAGCGTGTCCCCATCCAGGCTTACTATTCAAAGAAACCCGGCTGGGCGGAACAGGACCCGGATGTATACTGGACTGCTGTCTGCGATGCCTGCCAGGGCATCTGGGAGATGGAAGGGGTTGAGAAAGAGGCTATCGCGGGTGTGGGCCTCACAACCCAGCGTTCCACGCTGATCAATCTGGATGAAAACAATCAACCCCTCCGGCCCGCAATGGTCTGGCTAGATCAGCGCAGGACGGAAGGTTTGGACCCTGTTGGCGGTCTTTGGGGATTCCTCTTCAAATTAGCGGGAATGTCAGACACAGTCGCCTATCTTCAGGCCGAAGCTGAGGCAAACTGGATCATGACCCACCAGCCTGAGATCTGGCAAAAAACTCAGAAATTCATTTTCCTCTCCGGTTACCTCACCTATAAATTGATCGACCGGGTGGTTGACTCGGTGGGGTGCCAGGTAGGGTATATCCCATTTGATTACAAAAACCAGGCGTGGGCAGGGCCTTCAGACTGGCGCTGGGATGCGATCAAAGTTAAGCGAGAAATGCTTCCGGATCTTGTCAAACCAGCAGATCTGCTGGGGAATATTACCAGAGAGGCCTCGGAAGCAACAGGCATTCCTGAAGGGCTGCCCCTGATTGCAACTGCGGCTGATAAAGCCACCGAAGTCATCGGCGCAGGTTGTCTGGAGCCCCACATCGGCTGCCTCAGTTATGGCACCACCGCAACCATCAACACCACGCACCGGAAATACACCGAAGTCATCCCCCTGATCCCGCCCTACCCTTCTGCGATACCTGGCGCATATTCACTGGAAGTTCAAATCTATCGCGGCTTCTGGATGGTGAGCTGGTTTAAAGATGAGTTCGGACAGCTTGAAAAAAGAGAAGCGGAGCAAAAAGGGATTGAAGCGGAAGTCCTGTTTGACAAGCTGCTTCAGGAAGTTCCGCCCGGTGCGGAAGGCCTGATCCTGCAACCCTACTGGTCACCGGGATTGAAGATCCCCGGACCGGAAGCCAAGGGCGCGGTTATTGGCTTTGGCGACGTCCACAGCCGAGCGCATTTCTACCGTGCCATTATCGAAGGGCTGACCTATGCACTCCGGGAAGGGGCGGAGCGGACGGAGAAACGGTCCCGCGTTCCAATCACCTCCCTGCGAGTGGCAGGCGGCGGAAGCCAGAGCCCTGGCGCGATGCAGATTACGGCGGATGTCTTCGGGCTCCCTGTCTCCCGGCCGCATGTCTATGAGGCCTCCGGTTTAGGCGCAGCGATTGATGTCGCCGTCGGGCTTGGGTTGCATCCGGATTTCACCACTGCCGTAGACGAAATGACGCATCTTGGCGAAACCTTTCAGCCCGATCTGAACCGCCATAAGATGTACAGTGAATTATTTGAACGGGTGTATAAGAAAATGTACCAGCGGCTGAAACCTCTCTATAATGAGATCGGTGAGATCATCGGTTGATCTGAATTCCTCTTATAATAATGACGGGCTTTCTATGCCCACCCTGATTTTTTGGTGGAGGAGAACCATTTTCCATGCCTGTTCATGAAATCTCCCAACAGATCACTTTTTTGCACGCAAGTGATCTTGATTCCACCCGCAAATTTTATGAGGAAATCCTTGATCTCCCTCTCGCTCGGGATCAAGCCAAGTGTCTGATCTTCAAGACTGCAGAAAATGCGTTTCTTGGATTCTGCACCCATATCGAACCGGTGGCAAATGGTCGTAAGGTAATTCTCACCCTGGTCAGCGCCGATGTCGATGGATGGTATCGGTATCTGCAAAATAGAGGCGTTGAGATAGCTAATCCGCCGACACCTAACCCTCAATTCGGAATATATCATTTCTTTCTCGTGGATCCAAATGGATACTGGATCGAGATCCAAAGATTTGACCAGCCTCTGTGAAGGAAACGCCCATCGCACAATCAGTTTCAGGGCAGTCCAAACAAAGTGAATTAACAACACAAACCCAAGATTCGCTCTCGTGAAGCGACTCAACTGGAGTCAAGTGATGAAAGAATATACGCTTCCCTACGGAAAATCCCACCTCACATTTGCATTGCCGGATGAGCTGAGCGTCGACCTATTAATGCCGCAAATTATCACGCCAGAACAGGATATTGATCGTGTGATCATCCAGGCATTGGAAAACCCTCTGGGGCAGAAAAACCTTTCCCGGTTCCGGAAGGACAGCACAATCGGGATTGCAATCAACGACAAGACTCGCCCCCTTCCACAACCCAACCCCTTGAACCACCTGCTGAGACATCTCGACAACCTGGAGTTTGCCAGAGACAACATCACCCTTTTTATCGGTTCAGGCACCCATCTCCCGATGCAGGCGGATGAACTCCCAGTTATCTTTGATGACTGGGTAATCGCTCATTATCATATTGTTCCTCACGATTGTGATCACAGTCCAATGGTCGACCTGGGTAAAACATCGCATAAAACCCCGGTCCGAATCAACCAGGCCTTTGCCAACTGTGAGATCAAGATCACGGTTGGTAATATTGAACCACATCATTTCATGGGGTATTCCGGAGGGGTCAAGACCGCAGCCATTGGACTGGCAGGCCGGGACACCATTAACGCCAACCATGCCATGCTGACCCGTGAGAATACCAGGACAGGCCTCTATCATGTGAACCCTATGCGCCAGGATATTGAGGAGATCGGTGAAAGAATCGGCATCCAGTTCTGCCTGGGGACTGTGATCAACGAACAAAAAGAAATCATCCGGGTTTGCTTTGGGGAACCGAAAACCGTCATGCTGAAAGTTATTCCGATAATCCGGGAGATGTTCAATATCAGTGTTAGTGAACCATACGATCTGGTGATCGCCTCTCCGGGCGGTTCACCCAAGGATATCAACCTTTACCAGGCTCAAAAAGGGTTGACACATGCTGCCCGGATTGCAAAGGACGGAGGCTGGGTTCTTCTGCTGGCGGCCTGCCCGGAGGGTTCCGGCAGTCAATCCTATGAAGACTATGTGCGTTCCATGCTCTCGCATCAGGACATCATCCAGCATTTCAAAAATGGCTTTTTCCAAGTTGGTCCCCACAAAGCCTATCAGATTGCGAAGGATGCCAGCCGGGTGAAGGTCATCCTGGTCTCCGAAATCCCGCCCCTGAAAGTGCAGCAATGGCAGCTCACCCCCAGCCAGCCCAATAAACTCGATCCGCTGTTGGATTGGATCGCGCACCAATTGCCAGCCGGCGCCCGCGTTGCCCTGATGCCGGCAGCGACAAGGACCATGACAGAGGTTAAAAAATGACAGCAAATGACTACATCCGAAACCCCCAATTGAAAGGCGATGATTTCTATTGGAAGGGCAATTCAACCGGAATCCTGTTAATCCACGGATTCACCGCCACCACAGCTGAAGTCCGTTTGCTTGCGGAAAAACTCCATCAGGCGGGCTTCACTGCCGCTGGACCGCTTCTTCCCGGCCATGGCACCCATCCGGACGACCTCAACCGTTCCACCTGGCAAATGTGGCTGGAAAAGGTCAAGCTAAACTATACGAAACTTCAAAGGGATTGTGCCCGCGTATTCGTGGCTGGTGAATCAATGGGATCGTTGTTAGCACTGGAGCTGGCAACCCAGTATCCGGAAATCAAAGGTTTGCTTTTATTTGCCCCTGCGATCAAAGTGCCCAATCTCTGGATATCCAGACTGCTGCTCCCTTTCAAAGACTATCTGGAAAAATCAGGGGAAGATGATGGGTTGCCCTGGAAGGGTTATACTGTCTACCCTGTCAAAGCCATGGTCGAACTTTTAAGACTCCAGAAAGTTGTCCGGCGGCGTCTGCCGCAGGTTAACCAGCCAACCCTGGTCTTCACCGGTGAATATGACCGGTCCATATCACAGGACGCGGCGGGCGTGGTTCTGAATGGGATTCGGTCTGCAAAGAAAAACCATATCCATCTGACCGAGTCACCCCACTGCATTCTACTGGATGGCGAATTGGACCTGGCTTTCAAACATGTGATGGCCTTTATCGAGGAAAACTCCTGATAAAAAAGACTGTCCGGGTGGACAGGGTGAAATCTATCCTCCCGGGCCACACTGTCAATTGACAGGGGAATCACTTCACGGTAAACTTGAAACCTCGGGAACAAGATAATCTGCAAACCTCACTTATGTGACTTAACGGACTGCGGGATGCAAGTCATCAACGCGTGCCTATAGATTTAATGAGCGAACCGCAACCAGGCTTGGCAACAAGCAAGCGGATTGGGAGTTAATTAATACTGGAGAGGACTGACTGTGTCTGCTAAATCTTATTATGACCTTGACCTGAGTAAAACGATCTCAAAGAACCGCCTGATCGGGCTGTGGCGGATGATGAAAGGGTATCACTGGCTCTACCTCGGCGCGACAGCCGCCCTGGCGATTGCCACCATCTCCCGGACTGGGATCTATTTGACCCTGCAGCGTTTTATCGATAATGTGATCCTGGAAGGAAATTACGGCAGGGACCTGACAATCGTCATCCTGAGTTTCATCGGCTTTGCCCTGCTGCAGGGGGTGTTCTCATTCATCTCAGGCTGGATGTCTGCAAAAACCGCTGAGGGAGCCACCCGCCGGTTGCGGAATTATCTTTTCGATCACCTGCAGCGGCTGCCCTATGCCTACCATGCCGAGTCCCAGACCGGTGACCTGATCTCCCGGGCGACATCGGACGTGGATGCCGTTAACCGATTCTACAGCGAGCAGGCGATCGGAATCGGTCGAATCCTGTTGATGTTCATCGTTAATTTCATAGCTTTATTGCAATTGAACACCCGCCTGGCCTGGATCTCGGTCATTGGGATCCCCGCCATCGTTGCAGTATCAATTTTCTTCTTCAGCAGGGTCTCCAAAGCTTACGAAGAATACCAGGAACAGGAAGCCACGCTCAGCAACCGGCTGCAGGAAAACCTGACAGGCGTCCGTGTTGTGAAAGCCTTTGCCCGGCAGGGTTATGAAAGCTATAAATTCGACCAGGAGAACTGGCAGAAATTCCGCCTTGGAAAGAAACTGCTCTCCATCCACTCGCTCTTCTGGCCTGTATCGGACATCATCTGCGGCGCACAAATGCTGGCATCCTTTTTTATCGGCGCTGTCATGGCCCTCAACGGCGACATTACGGTCGGAACCTACATGGCGTTCACCGCGCTGGTCATTTGGATCATCTGGCCAATGCGAAACCTGGGCCGGTTGATCGTGCAAACCTCCACCGGGATGGTATCTTCCAGCCGGGTGATGGAAATTCTCAAACAGGAACGCGAGCCGCTCACCATAGGGGACTATCAACCCGACGGTGATGTGGAGGGTGAGATCATCTTCAATGATGTCTGTTTTGAATACGAAAAAGACAACCCTGTCCTCAACGATATCAGTTTCACCTGCAATCCCGGCGATGTGATCGCCCTGCTGGGTTCAACCGGCTCTGGAAAAACCTCATTGGTCAACCTCCTGCCGCGTTTCTACGATCCTGACGATGGTGTGATAACGCTTGATGGTGTGGACATGACCCGATACCAACGTCAATATCTGCGTTCACAAATCGGGATTGTCGAACAGGAGCCTTTCCTGTTTTCACGTTCGATCAAGGACAATATCACCTACGGTGTTCATCGTGAGGTTTCTGATGAGGAAATCATCCAGGCCGCCAAATTTGCCGCCATTCACGATGTCATCCTTGAATTTCCAAAAGGGTACGACACACTGGTCGGCGAACGCGGTGTGACCCTCTCCGGCGGACAAAAGCAACGCGTGGCAATTGCCCGGGCGCTGTTAAAGAACCCCCGGATTTTGATTCTGGACGATTCAACATCCAGCGTTGACCCTGAGACCGAAGTCCAGATCCGCGGTGCACTGGATCACCTGATGACCAGCCGGACGACCTTTATCATCGCCCACCGGATCCAAAGCGTGATGGATGCCAATTTGGTCCTGGTGTTTGACAAAGGTGAAATCGTCCAAAAAGGCACCCATGAAGAGCTGATGAAACAAAGCGGCATGTACCGTGAAATCTTTGACATCCAGACCCGCATCGAAGTGGAATTAGAAAAGGAAATCGCCAGTGTCAACATATGAAACACTAGATGAAAAAGAATATGGAAAACTGACCAATAAAGTCTTTACCCGCCTGCTCTCCCTCCTGAAACCTCATTGGAAATGGGTTGCCGGATTCCTGGTCTGTATTGCAGTCGTGTCAATTGCCGACGCCTATACGACATTTCTCAGTAAAAGGATAATTGACGAAGGGATCATCGCAGGCAGCCGGGAAATCATCATCAGGACGGTTTTGATTTATGCCAGCATCATTCTGATTCAGGCCGCTTCAGCCTTCGGGTTTATCTATCTGGCGGGTGTCCTGGCAGAGCGGGTGCGATATGACCTGCGCAAGAGGATGTTCAACCATTTACAGGAGCTTTCACTGTCCTATTTCAGCCAAATGCCTGTGGGATGGATCATGGCACGTCTGGGATCGGACACCGAAAAACTCTCCGACCTGTTGACCTGGGGCATTTTGGATATCACCTGGGCGATCATCAACATTGTCACAGCAGCGATCTTCATGTTCATCATCAATGCCAGACTGGCAGTGATTGTCATCATCATGCTGCCGATCCTGATTGTGATTGCTTTTCGCTTCCGGCTCCGAATCCTCAAGCATTACCGCCGTTCAAGGAAGATGAACTCAAAAATCACCGGCGCTTTCAATGAAGGCATCACCGGTGTCCGGGTGATCAAAGCCCTCTCCAGAGAAGATTCCAACCTGGAAGAGTTTGGTGAGCTGACCGATGGCATGTACGATGCAAGCTTCAAAGCTGCCTGGCTTTCCGCCCTATTCCTCCCCACGGTTCAGGTGATCAGCTCAATCGGGTTGGGGATCGTGCTCTGGCGCGGGGGTCTGCAAGTCCAGTACGGCCTCATGACCATCGGCGGGATTCAGGCCTTCGTTTCCTACATCACTTTTATCATGTGGCCAATCCAGGATATGGCGCGGGTATATGCCCAGATGCAGAATGCCATCGCATCCGCTGAAAGGATTTTTAACCTGATTGATACCGAGCCTGCCGTGAAGAACCGGGCCCGAACCGTGGACACAGACACAATTGAAGGTGACATCCGGTTTGAGAATGTGCATTTTTCCTATGAAGAAGATGATCCTGTCATTAAGGACATGAATTTTCAGATCAAACATGGTGAAATGGTCGCCCTGGTCGGACCGACGGGAGGTGGGAAGACGACAATTGTGAACCTGCTTTGCCGTTTCTATGAACCCACCCAGGGCAAAATTTACCTCAACGGCATTGATTATCAGGATATGAAACTTCAGGACATTCAATCCCGGATCGGTATGGTATTGCAAACGCCCCATCTCTTCTCAGGTTCCATCAAAGAGAACATCCGTTATGGAAAGCTCAACGCGACCGATGAGGATGTTATCGAAGCAGCCAAGCTCGCCGGTGCAAATGACTTTATCATCAAGTTCGAGAAGGGGTATGAACAGGATGTTGGAGAAGGCGGTAATCTGCTCTCAGTCGGACAGAAACAGCTGATCAGCATTGCCAGGGCAATCCTGGCAAAACCTGAATTGTTCATTATGGATGAAGCCACCAGCTCGGTGGATACGCTGACAGAAGCGTTAATCCAACACGGGATGGAACGCTTGATGGAACACCGAACCAGCTTCGTGATTGCACACCGCCTGTCCACCATCAAACGGGCAGATAAAATCCTTGTGATCGAAGATGGTCAAATCCTCGAAATGGGGACCCATCGTGAGCTGATCCATAAAAAGGGCAAGTATTATAGTCTTTATACACAGCAATTCAGGCAGGAGCTTGAAGCGCAATATGATGTCTTCAACAAACCGGCAGCCAGCGAAGTGGCCTGACCTCACCAACAACCAAGACCGTAGACAGCCCTCCCATTCTTCTGTTATGATGGGAGGGTTGTTGGTGCAAATGGAAAGGAATGAGGCATGTTTCTGAGCAAAGCAAAAAAACGCCCCCCTGAAATGACCAGCCCATCTGGTGAAACGCTTCAGGAGATCCTTGGGCTTCAGGCGGGGGATTGCAAGTCTCACAGCCTGGCAGTGGTAACAATTCCCCCTGGAAAATCATCTTCAGCCCACTATCATAAAGATTCCGATGAGTCTTACCTTATCCTCTCCGGTCAGGCCCGATTAACCCTTGATAAAAAGGATTATAAGCTGGATGCGGGTGATGCCTGCCTGATCCAGCCCCAGGAAGTCCATCAAATCTTCAACGAATCTGATCAGGAACTGATTTTTCTTGCCGTCTGCATCCCAGCCTGGCACCCGGACGACTCCTTCGATATCACTGACTCAGAAATCCGATGAAATTCGCGGTAAATTATTCAAACCCTTTGATCCGACTGCTCAAGGAGAAGGCCATCCAAATCGACCTGATCAAATGCCCTGATTGGGAGGGCATGCTCACCGAAGCCAAACCTTTTGGGCCCGTGACCATCCATTATGATCTGACCGCCGGCCTGGGCCAGACCTTAAATGTAGATCTCAACCAACTCAAACGCTTCAAGGAACAAACCGAGACCCCCCATATCAACACGCATCTGGTCACACCGAGAAATTTTGACACACATGATCATAAAGAACGGATCCGGATCAATCACCTCTGGCGGGAAGAGATTCAAATACTGACCAATTATTTTGGTGCGAACTCCGTCACGCTGGAGCATTACCCGTATACCACTGCCAACGCGCATATCGCCTATGCTGCTGATGCAGCAGCTTTCTCACAGGTCATCCAGGATACGGGCTGCCAATTGCTGCTGGACCTCGCTCACGCCAGGATTACGGCTGATACGCTAAATATTGATGTCAAAGACTACATCCGCGCTCTGCCTCTCGATCGCCTCACCGAATTGCACATCACCGGTATAAAGACTCATGCCGGCGTTTTGACCGATCATTTTGAACTATGTAACGAAGATTGGGATTTCTTCAGCTGGGCTCTGCGTGAAATAAAAACCGGGAACTGGCCGGAACCCCGCATCGTGGCCTTTGAATATGGCGGTGTGGGAGATGTTTTTGTCTGGCGGACGGATTATCACGCGTTGAAACAACAGATCCCGCGTATGTACGATATGATCCACAGTTAATGACGAGGGTTAACTCTCTTCATAAAGGGGAAAAATTTTGGATTTACTTTAATATTGTTTTGATATTATAATAAAGTAAGCCTATAAAAAAGGGCATCACTCCCAACCACCAGAGTTCTGGAAACATAAATATCCTTCGCCCACGCTAGCGGGCGGAAAAACCGCACCAGGATGACCCTTGATTTGCGGACCTGTCTGCTGCTTATCATGAATCACTGGGTGGGCTTTCTGTCAACAAGTTAATTCTTTGAGAAGGAAATTTGATATTCTTCTATCCAAAATTAAACCTTTTACAAAACCTTGGAAACATATTCAAATTAGTTGATTTTTCAGGTAAAATGACGTAACTAAAAAGAAAGGAAGATAATATGGCAACCTTAGGTCAAAAATTACGTGAACTGAGACACCACAAGGGATACAAATTGAACGAAGTTGCAGAAGGTGCTGACCTCTCAATTTCCTTTATATCACTCATCGAGCGGGATAAAGCATCCATCTCCGTTGAAAACCTGCAGAAACTGGCCATCTTTTATAATGTCAGGCTGTTCCAGATTTTTCAGGATATTGAAGAGGAAGATGCTCATGTCGTCCGAAGCTCACAAATGGAATCGCTGGACGATTATGGCAATCCCGCTGCACCATCGCTGCATTTGCTCTCTCCTGATGACAATTTATCCTTCAAATCAATCCTGGCCTACATCCCACCGGCTTCTTTCCGTGAAGTGATCCAAATCCAGAAGGGCGAGGCCTTCGTTCTCGTCAAAGAAGGTCAACTTGAGATCGAAATTCCCAACAAGAAGCCGGTATCGCTTAATGAAGGCGACAGCGCCCATCTGACCAGTTATAAAGGCACGGTTTTGAAAAGCGCGAAAGAAAATACCGCTGTCAAATTGCTGATTGTTGCATCGTCAACAACCCAGCATCTTGATGGACAGGGCAACATCCTAAAATATCTCGAAATTGCGTAATACGTTAAAACAGATCTGAGAAGGCGCGGGTTACCTTCCCGATGAAAAACGGCAATGTGCCCGGATCATTAAAGTTGAGCCTTTCCCGGTCAGGTAATTACACTCAATGATTGGGAAGTGTTCAGGATATCGCTGAAAAGGTATTGACATTCTCTAAATAATATTGTATTATTTAGATACAAAATATCCAGTTTCATGGTTTAGAGAATGACCTGAGAAAATACTTCTTACAACCTCCAATATTTCTCTCCCTCAAGAAAAAACCGCTCAACCCCGGGCGGTTTTTTCACTTTTTAATGCAGAGAGAGTGATGCGCTTGTTCTGAACTGACCATGTGTTTTATTTCACATTTCACGGGTCAAAGCATGACAAAAGGCACATCTTTAGATAAATATCTAATGAGTTTATCAAAAACCCTTTGATTTTGTAGATCGCCGTTGTATAATTCTCCCGTTATGAAATTATTACTCCGTTTCGCAAAAAAATATTCGTGGGCTCTCGCGGTCACCGTCATCAGCATGCTGGTGCTGGTCGCCGCCCAATTATTGATCCCCTGGCTGATCAGAACGCTTATTACTCTGGTGACCAACGAAACACTTACACCAGATACCATGAACACGGTCAGCCGGCTGACTCTGATTGCTCTGATAACTTTCATCGGGCGAGGCGTTGTGCAATTCCTCCGGAGCTATATGGCGCATATCGCTGGCTGGGGCGTAGTGTCCGATGCTCGGAGATATGTTTATGAACACCTGCAGCGGTTGTCACTCAGGTTTTATGAAGATAAGCAAACGGGCCAGCTTATGTCCAGAGTTGTCAACGACACAGATCTCTTCGAGCGCATGATCGCCCATGCCGTTCCGGATGTACTGGTCAATATCATCACCTTTTTCGGCATCACGGCTGTCCTGGCAAGCATGAACTGGCGCCTCACCCTTTACAGCATGGCCCCGATTCCCCTCGTGATCCTGTCCCTGGTTGGCTTCGCCAAATTCGTCCGGCCTGCATTTCGAAGAAGGCAGGCTGAGGTCGGTGAGTTAAACGCCGTCCTCAATGACAGCATCTCCGGCATCAGGGAGATTAAGGCATTCAACCGGGAAAGTGAACAGCTTGAGAGAGTTGAGCTTGGAATAGAGCGTTACCGGGTCTCACTTCTGACGGCTTTGCGGCTCATGGCCATCTTCCAGCCTTTTATTGACTTTTCCACGTCCATCGGGCAATTGGTCGTGATCTTTTTCGGTGGGCAGATGGCGCTTCAGGGGATTCTGCCCATCGCGGACCTCGTCGCCTTTTTCCTCTATCTTGAAATGTTCTATCAACCCATCCGGGCGCTTGGGATGTCCTGGGAACACGTCCAGGAATCCATGGCAGGTTTTGACAGGGTCGCGGAACTTCTCTCAGAGGAACCGGACGTTATCAGTGCGGTGGATTCAACCTCATTGCCTTCCCCCCTGAAAGGGCACCTGCTCCTTGAGAACGTCAGCTTCAGTTATGTTGAGGGCGAGAAGGTTCTGGAGGACGTCAATCTGGAGATTCCCGCGTCGAATGTCGTGGCTCTGGTCGGGCCAACGGGCGTTGGCAAGTCAACCCTGGTCAGCCTGATCCCGCGCTTCTATGATGTGACCGCCGGCTCAATCAAATTGGATGGCATTGATGTCCGTGATTTGCCAGTTGAAGAACTCCGAAAAAATATCAGCATCGTGTTGCAGGATGTCTTCCTCTTTCACGGGACTGTGAGCGAGAATCTTCTCTTTGGCAATCCAAAAGCAACAGATGAAGAAGTCATTGAAGCGGCGAAGATCGCCAATGCGCACGAGTTTATCGCCAATCTCGCCAAGGGCTATAACACCCTCATCGGTGAACGCGGGGTCAAGTTATCCGGAGGCCAGCGTCAGCGGATCTCCATTGCCCGGGCAGTGCTAAAGAACACCCCCATTCTGATATTGGACGAAGCGACTTCCAGTGTAGATACCGAGACGGAACTCCTGATTCAACAGGCGCTTGAGCGGCTGATGAAAGGCCGGACGACCATTATCATTGCCCACCGGCTTTCCACAATCCGAAATGCCGATAAAATTGTTGTTCTGGAAGGGAAGAACATCATCGAACAGGGAACACATGAACAATTGATTCAGCGAGACGGCCTATATAAACGATTGTATACCGTTCAGGAAACCTTATAATTCCCACCTAATAATTTCATTCAAAAAGCGCTGGAATACCTTCAGCGCTTTTGTTCAATTCAGGGGCATGATCGTATTGTCTCGATGTTCAATGATGATAAATTCAATTTGACCGTGGGTTAATTCGACCATTTTTTTCTTAAAACACGCAAGGTAATCATCCGGCATACGCACTGTGAGCGTTACATCTACCGCAAAATTCTCGTCCACCATTTTTCCCCGATGGTTGCTGATGAGGATCTGGGTTTGTTCAAAAAGTGAATAAGGAACAACAAACATCAATAAAGTTGTTGAGATCTTCCTCGCCCGTGGCAATTCAGCCAGGACAGCTCTGACACTGTCCCCATAAGCACGGACCAGCCCCCCTGTGCCCAGCTTGGTCCCGCCGAAATAGCGGGTGACCACAACGACAATATCACCGAAGCCGCTGCCTTTGAGGACAGCCAGCGCTGGACGCCCCGCAGTGCCGGCTGGTTCCCCATCGTCCGAGCAATGCGCAATTATCGCATTGCCATGGCCAATTAAATAGACCGGCACATGATGCGAAGCATCCGGGTATTTCTTTTTGATTGAAGCGATAAACGCCTGCGCTTCTTCAACCGAAAAAGCCGGACCAGCGTTGGTGATAAAACGCGAATTATGGTCCATGAATTCGGTTTCGATATGTCTCGCAGGTACAATGTCATATTGCGGCATCAAGAACCCTTCTTCCTAAAGAAGCAAAGTTATTCTACCCGATAGGATAGAAAAAGCTATCCGAAGCACGATCAGCTTGACCTGTTGAATCATTCTTATCTACCCACCTAAGACATTTCCCCTGCACCCTCAATGGGTGTGAAAAGGGCTCCTTTTAATGCGAAAACGATCCAAACAACTCTGGATCGCTTCCATGCCCCCACGGGGATTCGAACCCCGGTCTTAGCCTTGAAAGGGCTACGTC
>Ga0334900_1002184_pt1 | contig 17937 bp, 17 predicted proteins | sample GraSluR3_MG_2_FD_207231 | JGI IMG/M metagenome (GOLD analysis project Ga0334900, IMG submission 207231) | Sludge microbial communities from methane-producing bioreactor in Wageningen University, Netherlands - Granular Sludge_31_08-R3 | ecosystem: Engineered > Bioreactor > Anaerobic >...
CTATTTCCAGTCTACGTTTCATTCCCCCGGAGTAGGTTTTAACAAATTCATCTGCCTTCTGTCCCAGGGCAATCAGATCCAATATTTCTTCAATACGTTTTTCCCTCACATCTTTAGGCACCCCGTAAAGTGAGGCATGCATTTGCAGGTGTTCACGTCCAGTGAGCATGTCATCCAGGGCTCTGGACTGAAAAACAATACCAATGGATTCTCTTACCTGTTTAGGGTTTTGGGAAACATCATAACCATTTACCTTAGCCGAGCCACTGGTAGGGTGTAGAATAGTGCACAACATGGATATCAGGGTGGTTTTACCCGCCCCGTTAGGACCTAAAACTCCGTAAACACTATTTTTAGGAACTTTAAGGTTCACACCATTAACTGCTGTGAAATCATCGTATTTTTTGGTTATATCCTGGGTTTCGATGATGTATTCCATGTTCTTCCTCCTGTGGAAAAATTAACTTGAAAAACTTAACTATATTGCTTATTCTGTTCTGGTAAGATTTAATAATATCGACCAATATTATGATGTTAAGTAATATTCCAGAAAAAAATAAAACCATCCCCTCACTATAAATACTATTTAAGGTGTAATTAAGGGGGTTTATATCATTATAACTAAACTGATAAAAGCAGAGGGAATTGCTCATCATTCCTATTTTATAGGAAGTAGTGGTCAATCAGCAGTGGTGGATCCTCGTCGGGATATAGAAGTTTACCTTGACTTGGCAGAATCTAATGGACTGGATATTAATTATATTTTTGAAACCCATCGTAATGAAGATTATGTGATTGGCTCTTTGGAACTGGCTGAAGCCACTGGAGCAGAGATATTCCATGGAAAAAACCTTAATTTTCAGTATGGCACTCCTACAAGTGAAGGAAACATATTCCATATGGGAACTGTTGAATTGGAGGTTCTGGAAACTCCCGGTCACACTTTGGAGAGCATATCCCTGGCTGTTAGGGATTTAAGTGCATCAGATGATGTGCAGATGGTATTCACCGGGGATGTGATCTTTGCTGGGGAAACCGGGCGTATTGATTTTTATGGGATAGACCGACGGCCACAAATGGCAGGGTTACTCTATGAGAGTATTTTTCAGAAGATACTTCCTCTGGGTGATGGGGTGATACTGTGCCCTGCTCATGGAGCAGGTTCAGTTTGCGGGGCAGATATCAGGGAACAGGACTACACCACTGTTGGTTATGAGAAGAAAACAAACCCCCAATTACAGTTTACTTCTAAGGACGATTTTGTTGATTTTAAGATATCTGAAGAGCTTTACACACCCCCTTACTTTAAGAAGATGGAGTTTTACAATCAGAATGGTGTCCCTGCACTGGGAATGCTTCCTCATCTAAGACCCATGCCTGTTAAGTTCTTAAAAGACTGGGCCCAGAGAGGTGCTCAGGTTCTGGATGTGCGTAAACCCACCAGTTATGCAGGTGGTCATATACCCGGTAGTCTCAACATCTGGGAGGAGGGTGTTGCTGCCTTTGCAGGTTGGTTTTTAAATTATGAAGATCCTATAATCCTGGTTGATGACCAAAGTCATGGTCTTCTTGAAGTGAAGCTGGCTCTGGCTCGATTGGGTTTCGATAATATTCATGGTTACCTGGCTAATGGTTTTCCCAGCTGGTATCTTCATGCAGAGCATGTTGATAAATTGAATCTGTGGACAGTGCATGATTTGAAAAAACACCAGGATGATAGTGATTTATTCCTTTTGGATGTGCGTAAAATAGATGACTGGAAGAAAGGATACATTGAAGGAGCTCATCATATCTACCTGGGAGAAATACCTCTTAAGATGAAGGAGATTCCCCATGATATTCCCCTGGTTGTTTACTGTGATTCAGGTTATAAATCCACCATTGCCTGTAGTTTTCTTAAAAATAATGGTTACACCCATCTGACCAGTGTGGTGGGGAGTATGACTGCCTGGGAGAAAGCAGGTTATCCTGTGGTGAATGATTGAATAGTTCCTGAATGAAAGGTTGATGGCTTATTTGGGAGAAACAATAGAATAATAGTTATAACTTACATAATTAATGGTGGTGATGACTCTTGAAAATCCTTAAAATCCCTTCCATGAATAAAAATGAATATGATATGTTCATCAATGAACAGTATGTGAGTAGAATCGCTTTTAAAGGTGATTATCCCTATATTGCCCCATTTTTATATGTTTTTGATGGTAAATTTATTTACTTCCTGAGTACCAAGTATGGTAAGAAAGTGGAACTTTTACAACAGGACCCGCAGGTTGCAGTGGAGATCGAAAATTATGAAGATGACATGTCAAGTTATTGTTTCGTGACACTGCAGGGTAAAATAAATGAAGTTGATGATGAGGGTGTGAAACTTACAGTACGGAAGATGTTTGTGAATATGATCCAGGAAAAGGATCTCTCACCCCAGGTACTGGCTGCCCTGGGACACTCCCCTGAAGATCCCCTGGAATCACTCATAAAGAATGAACATTCTTCAGTATGGAAACTGGTTGATGTTCAGGAAATTGTGGCCCTTAAAAACTCACAATAACATCATCCCGTTCCCATTAATACATGTTTATACTGATAAAAGGAGGATTGGTGAGATATGAAAGGTTTTAGTATAAGAGAAATTCCTAAATTGATTGCTTCGGTGTTTATAGTTTTCCTGGCAGGTTCTGTGGGGAATTTAGTCACTCTTCCCCAGATTACCACCTGGTATGTTACTCTGGCCAAACCAAGTTGGACCCCACCCAATGATTGGTTCGGACCCATCTGGTCCATTCTTTACGTGTTAATTGGAATAGCACTTTTCCTGGTGTGGAGGCAGGGTTTAAACAGGCGAGATGTTAGATTTGCCATCCTAATATTTGCCGTGCAACTGGTGCTGAATATCCTATGGTCCCTGGTGTTTTTCGGACTTCAATCAATATTAGGCGGTTTTATAATTATCTTCGTGCTCTGGATAGCCATATTAGCCAACATGATCGCCTTCTATGTTATCTCCAAACCCGCAGGATATTTATTTATACCATACATAATCTGGGTAACCATTGCATCCTATCTGAATTACAGTGTGCTTATGTTGAACTAAAACATCTTCAGGAGTGGGGAGGCAAAGCTTTTGAACCCCCTCGTGAACCTAGTTTATGTTGAACTAAAACATCCCCCCGGAGCTGGAACATGGGATATTATGATCTGAGTAAAGAGGAAAGACAACAATTGGTTTTGAAAATGGGAGGAGAAATAACTCAGAACCTGGAAGATGGTAAAGTCACCAAAATCCTCCATTATTCCTCGGATGATGATATTTACATTCGGAAGAATGTTTCCAATATTTTAGGTAGGATTTATGGTGAACAGGGAATTTTCAAAGAAGAAATACTCCAGGTTACCGGACATCTGTTGGAAAATGAGGATGAAAAAGTCAGACAGACTGCTGTGTATCTGTGTGGTGAAATCGGAAAAAAAGATGCTGATGCGGTTTTTCCCTACCTGGAAATTGCCCTTCATGATTCTCATCATAAGGTGAGGAATTCTGTGATGAGTGCTTTAAAGGTTATGGGTGAAAAGAACCCAGAACCCACCCTAAAATTTGCAGAGATTTTCATACATGATAAAGACCCGGAAGTGCGGCGTAAAGTGGTGCATGGGATTGAACTTAGAGGTAGAACCCATCCGGAGGATGTTTTACCTTTGCTTGCGACTTTACAGGATGAAGAGAATTCTCAGGTGAGAAAAATGTTAATCCATGTCCTGGGACAGATAAGTTATAAAGAGGGGTGTCTGGAGAAGGTGACTGCTGCTCTTAAAACCTGGAAAAACCGGGAATTGGTGGAAGATACCATTCCCTACATAATAGAGGTACATAAAAAATACCCTTTCAGTGCCAAGACTCCTGACGAGGTAGAAATATATCTGAAAGAAAACTTTAAGGACTAAAACCTATAATCGCATCATGTATGGTAATTCACTGAAGTTGAAGATGAACCTGGTGCCATTACTCCTATCAATTTCCATTTCAGCATTTAATTGATTTGATAAGGTGTTAACCACCATTAAACCAAGTTTTTTAGTATTTTCTGGAGTTAAATTTTCTGGTAGTCCTATTCCATCATCATCAAAAATTAAAATAAATGAATCATTATTCAACCCACTGGATGTTAATTCAACACTGATATTGCCTGTACCATTGGGAAATGCGTGTTTAATGCTGTTGGTTGCCAGTTCATTGATGATAAGGCCACAGGGCATGGCTGTTTCAATACCTATATCCACATTTTCTACGTTGGTGGTTAATTTTATGGATCTAGGATCAACCCGGTAGGAATAGAAAATATCAGATAACAGTTTTTTTACGAAGTTTCCAAAGTTTATATGGTTAATATCCTTGGATTGGTACAGGTTTTCATGGATCATGGCCATGGTCCTCACTCTTCCCTGACACTCCCTAAGGACATCTACAGTTTCAGTATCATCCAGTTGAATGCATTGCAGACTGAGAAGACTGGATATTATCTGCAAATTGTTTTTCACCCGGTGATGAATTTCACGCAATAAAACCTCTTTCTCCTCCAAAGAGGTTCTAAGAGTATTTTCCACCCTTTTACGGTCAGTGACATCTTCTATAATCATTACCAGACCATCTATTCTATTTTCAGTTCTCAAAACCGAAGGGTGTGCCATGAAAACTATTTCTTTCCCTGCTTTGTTTTTAATAGTCCATTCTACCTGTTTTAATTCATTTCCGCTGATGATATCTTTGAATGCTTTTAAAGCCTTTAAATACTCTATTTTCACCTTAGGAAGGAGTTTCATGAATTTATGACCAATAAGTTCTTCCTTTCTAAAACCTGAAATTTCCTCAATTTTGTCATTTGCTTCAAGTATGGTTCCATAACGATCGAATAATATCATGGCCTCGGCTGCGTTTTCAAAAATAGTTTTAAACTTTTTTTTGGACTTTTCAATTTCTTTTTTAGATCTTTGAAGTTCAGTTAAATCAACAATTGACGCCATGCTCTTTTTAGTCCCGGGAAGCAGTGCCACAGTCAGGTAAACAGTTCTAATATCATTATTTCGAGTAATAAGCCGTGCTTCATAGTTTCGAGGAGCATCATCTGGATTTATCCGACGAAGGGCGTGGAATTCCTTCATCATAGGAAGGTCATCACTAGCAAAGAATTCTGTCCAATTCAGCTTACCCTCTATTTCCTTTTTCGAATAACCTGTTAACTGGGAAAATTCCGTATTTACCAGGGAAAGTGTCATGTCTTCTTCAATGATCACTGTTGATGTTCCAGTGTTTTCAAAAATAACCTTATAAAAACTTTTATTACTCTTTTTAACCTTTTTTTCCATCTGATTTTTGTAAAGAGCTACTTCTATGGAAACTTTTAATTTACGATCATCAAAGGGTTTGATGAGATAACCATAGGGCTCACTGAGCAGGGCTCGATTGACGGTGGCATCATCAGGAAGAGCTGTAATGTATATAACTGGTATTTTAAGTTTTTTAACAATTTCAGCAGCTTCAATACCATCCATATCACCTTTTAGGATAACATCCATCAAAATGAGATCAGGTTTCAATTTCTTTGCTTTCTCTACAGCCTCATCTCCACGTGATGCAATAGCCAAAACATTATAACCCATTAATTGGAGGCTTGTTTTCAGATTCATGGCCTCTACAGTTTCATCTTCAACTATCAAAATATTTGCCAACACCTCACACCTCCAATAATCCCATGATATTTCTTCAACTTTATTACTCTAGTAGAAAATTAGTTATATAGATTATGCCGTTTCACAATAGTCTGATAATTATCATTTAGATAAATTACCCCCTATATCATGCTAATAAACCTAAAACAATACTTATAAATTACTGTATTCATAATTACTAATTAATAATTCCTTTTTTATATGAATTCTTAGATTATGTGTTTTTCCTTCGGAATGTTATTAATGGCGGATGAATTTTGATGTTACAAAAGTATATATTATGTTATTGAATATATATTCAGAACATGGCAAGGCCACGAAGATTCAGGAGAATTTCACAAGAACCTCAAATTCGATGCTTCAAACCAGAAAGAGATGATATAGATAATCTGGACTCTATCGAAATTTTAATAGATGAATTTGAAGCAATTAGACTAAGAGACTATCATGACATCCAGCAGAAGAGATCTGCAGAGATAATGGGGGTTTCACAGCCCACCTTTCATCGTATCTTAAATTCTGCCCGGAAAAAAATAGCTGATGCCCTGATTAATGGGAATCCCTTAGTAATTGTGGGAAGAGGCCATCTGATCACCTATGAATGTAAGGATTGTGGATTCGAATGGCAACACCCACATAAAGAATATGAGAAATGTCCAGACTGTGCATCTTCCAACATCATCCAAGTGGAAGAAGAATACTCATCAGAATCTGAGGAGTTTTTACTGCAGAGAAGATCTTATGGAGGTAGAGGAGTTGGAGCAGGACCTCCAACAGTATGCCGGTGCCCCAATTGTGGTTATGAATCTCCAAAAGAATTAGCAGTGCCTTGTAGCAATACTAAATGCCCTAAATGTGAAACACCCCTCTGTGGGGATGATTAAAGGTTGAAAACCAGGGGATTACATTACCTAACTCTAAGGAAGGTATCATCCCACTCTAAGGAAGGTATCATCCCACTCTAAGGAAGGTATCATCCCACTCTAAGGAAGGTATCATCCAACCCTAAGGAAGGTCATAGTATTGTTGAATAAAAAAATCCTGATGAATAAAAAAAATGGTTTAGATATCGTTTTAATCCTATCAATAAAAAAAATAAGAAATTTGGTGGTTGAATGTCTTTCATAGAAATAAAAAACATCTCAAAAACATTCAATGACGTTGAAGTCCTAAAAAACTTGAATATCAATGTGGAAGAAGGAAAAATACTGGGAATTCTCGGTAAAAGTGGTTCGGGAAAATCTGTTCTTATGAACATGCTCCGAGGAATGAAGGATTACAAGCCAGATGAAGGTCAGATCATTTACCACATCTCAGTATGCCCGGAATGTCTCACTGTTGAACCACCATCCATGGAAAACAAGAAATGCAAATGCGGAGGTCAATTTGAAAAAAGGGAAGTGGATTTCTGGAATACTGACCGACACCTCTTTGCAGCTATCCGGCGCCGTATCTCCATAATGTTACAGAGAACCTTTGCACTGTATGAAGATGACACTGTAATTGATAATGTTTTAAAATCAATTGAAGGGTATGATGAAGAAGAAAGCACATACCGGGCCATTGATCTTCTTGAACTGGCCCAGATGACCCATCGTATCACTCACATCGCCCGTGATCTTAGTGGTGGGGAGAAACAGAGAGTAGTTCTGGCCCGTCAATTGGCCAAGGAGCCCATGGTATTCCTGGCAGATGAACCCACCGGTACTCTGGATCCTACTACCGCAGAACTGATACATCAAGCACTTATTGAAGGTGTTAAGGCCAAGGGACTCAGCATGATAATCAATTCCCACTGGCCAGAGGTGATGAGAGATCTCTCTGATCATGTGATCTGGCTGGATAATGGGGAAGTGGTCATGGAAGGAGACCCAGAAACCGTGGTTGAAAGTTTCATGGAACATGTACCCCAGACCAAACGGAGTGCAGAATTCGAAACTGGTGGACCCATCATTGAAATAACCGATGTTAAAAAACATTATTATTCCCTTGACCGAGGAGTAGTTAAAGCCGTGGATGGTATTGACCTCACTGTAGATGAAGGAGAAATATACGGAGTGGTGGGCTTATCTGGAGCTGGTAAAACCACCTTATCCCGAATGTTATATGGACTCACTGATCCCAGCAGTGGCCAGATAATGGTTAAATTAGGGGATAACTGGATCGATATGACTGAAAAAGGACCATTCGGACGTGGACGGGTTAAACCTTACCTGGGAATTCTCCACCAAGAATACAGTCTCTACCCTCACCGTAATGTTCTGGGAAACCTTACAGAATCCATTAGTTTAGAATTACCTGCAGAATTTGCCAAGATCAAAGCATTATATGTGCTGAATGCAGTTGGATTCAGTGAAAATTATGCTGAAAACATCCTATACAAATATCATGATGAGTTAAGTGGAGGGGAACGCCACCGGGTGGCCCTGGCCCAGGTACTCATTAGGGAACCTAAAATTATTATTCTGGATGAACCCACAGGTACCATGGACCCCATAACCAGAGTACAGGTCACAGATTCCATTAAAAAAGCACGTGAAGAGCTTAATCAGACTTTTCTCATAATTTCTCATGACATGGACTTTGTCCTGGATGTTTGTGATCGAGCCTCCCTTATGAGGGGTGGTAAAATCCTTAAAACCGGACTTCCCAATGAAGTTGTGGAAGATCTGACTGTTAAAGAGAAAAATAAGATGTTAAGTAAAGGATGAATAAACTTAAGTGATGGATTTATTTTTCTTTTTATAACCCTTTTTTTATTTTTTTAGGATTATACATCATTTTTTTAGAATTTCAAAATCCTTAAAAATAATTTTTTATGAATTTAAAATTTATGGAAGGTGATATTGTGTATAAAATAATTTTATTTGCCTTAACCTTGGGTGTAATTATTTTCTGCATTGTGAATGACCCAGTGAATAAAAATTAGGATAATATTTTTCCCTTATTATTTATTTTTCCTTATATTGTTTCCCAATCGTTTCTGGACTTTATCACTTTTTAACTCCCGAAGAGCATCTTTAGCAATCCATTTAGCACTTTTAGAATCAATTTTGTGGATATCTTCAGCGATTTCAATGGCTTTTTGGTTAAGATTAATGTTCCTTTTTCCAATATGTCTTAAAGCCCAATTTACCGCTTTTTTAACATAGTTACGATTATCTGTTGATTCTCTGATTATCAGGGGGAAGAATTGTTCGAATTTTTCATTAGGGGCTTTTTTATCATGAACTGCCAGAACTGCTATTAAAGTGAACGCTGCTCGTTTAACAAACTCTTCATCCCGCATGCTCCATTCAAATATTTTTTGATAGGCAAATGGTGTCCTACGGAAAAGTTTCATACAGCACTGGTCACATATCTCCCAGAAATCAAATTCAACAGCCCATCTATCCATCTGTTTGGAAGTTACCAGATCAGGGTCCTCGATCATACAGGCCAGGATCCTGGTTTCCCTGTAACCCGCTTCCCATAGTTCAGTCGCCAGTTTGTGATCTTTACCCGCACTTTTGGCTATTCGCCTTAATTCAGGTATTCTAACTGCGAAAGTCTTTTGGGGGTTGATTCCGAACCGGGCCATTCCCTCCACATCTTCCGGGCTGGAAAGTGATTCCAACTCTTTAATTATTTCTTCCAATTTCATGTGAACCTCTAAATCATATTAACCTTAAAAGATAAATAAATAATGAAAAAGTGTGTTAAAAGAATAAAAATAATACACTGTTGATTCAATCGGATGAAAATTATTCTTGATTGATTAGTCAAGGGATTTAGTGCCAATTATTGAAAACACTGCACCTTAATCGAAAATGACATGGTTTATGAGGGGTTGAGATAAATGCTTGAAAGCTTGCGAGATAATCAAAAACTGACTCTTCTTGTAATTTCACTGGCCAATTTCATGTCTTTCCTGGACATATCCATTGTAAATGTTTCTCTGCCCACCATGGCCAAATATTTTGGTGTCACCACCAATGATATCTTATGGACTATTTTAATATACATCATTGTTTTAGGTAGTTTTTTAATTGTTTTCGGAAAATTAGCCCAGCAGAAAGGTTTTAAGAAAGTTTTTCTCACTGGATTTGTTATTTTCATTGTAGGATCCAGTTTAAGTGGTATTTCCACCCAGTTCCATGAACTCATACTTTTCAGGCTGGTGCAGGCTTTCGGTGCAGCCATGTTCTCCGCCATAACTGCTGCCATGGTCTTAGAATACCTTCCTGAAAATAAAAGGGGTAGAAATCTGGGAATTGTAACCACCATCGGGTCACTTGGACTGGCTTTAGGTCCCCTATTAGGTGGTTTTATCACTGAATACATTAATTTCCACTGGATATTCTTTATAAACATCCCTATAGGCATTATTGGCATAATTCTTGGTCATGCTACTCTCCATGAGACTCGAAAACATCCCGGGTCTCTGGATCTTGTTGGGGTGACCATGTTTTTCATTGCCCAGAGTACGCTTATTTTTGCCCTTAACAAAGGATTGGATTATGGGTGGACTTCTGCCATTATCCTGGGAAGTTTTATCTGTTCAATTATTTTCTGGGTTCTTTTCGTTTTACAGGAATCCAGAGCCGGAGAACCTCTTATAAACCTTAATTACTTAAAGATGAGGGAGATTGCCCTGGCCAGCAGTGCCAACATCCTTTCCAACATGCCCTTTGCCGGGGCAGTGGTTCTCCTGCCATTCTATTTTGAAGTGGTTAAAGGTATGAGTACCAGTCATTCTGGTCTGATGTTGACTCTGATGCCCATTGCCATTTTCATAGTAGGACCACTGGCTGGTACTATTTCTGATAAAATAGCCCCTAACCGGGTTACCCTTATGGGAGCAGTGATTGGAGTAATTGGATGTGTGGTTTTATCCACCTTCAACCCTTCAAGCAGTTTTCTTTACATAGCCATTGGTCTTCTGATTTTAGGAGCCTCAGTGGCCGCTTTCAACCCACCTAACACCAAATTTATTCTCTCAGAAAGTCCTTCCAAATACAGGGGAATAGCATCAGGCCTGGTTAACACCTCCAATATGCTGGGTAATGGGTTTGGAACTGGAATTCTAGGTACAGTAGCAGCTATGGTTGTTTATAATACGGTAGGGCCCAGTACCAGTGATAAATTATCACCAGTTCTGGTTTCTCAGGGACTGCACAATGCCTTTCTGGTAGGTGCAGTGGCCATGGGGATAGCTCTGATTTTGATTGCCATGACCAAATATACCCAACCTGAGAAGTAAATCTGTACAAAACTCCCTTAGATATTCTTTATAATTAAAATTAAAATACTACTAGGGGTTTCACCCTTCATGGCTTTGCACATGGCTCTTTTTTATATTATTAAGCTTAAACCCCCTAAATGGTTTTTTTATTATTAAAATTAAATCCCCCTGACTCTTTTTTAAATTATTAAAATTAAAACAGTGATGGATATCATGCTAAGGGATGTGCTGAGGAATATGCAGGCTGCTGTTGCTTTAATATTTAGATCGTAGGTTATGGCCAACACCAGACTGAACATGGCAGAGGGCATGCCTGCCTCCACTATGGCTACTGTCCGGTCCAGTCCAGATAGTCCCACTAAACCCACAACCACCATGGCAATCATCGGGGAGATGACTAATTTAAGCGCTGAAACAAAGGATGCGACACCAAAATATTCTTTAATACCCTTAAATTCCAGTGAAAGACCTAAAGATAACATTATCATGGGTATGGCAGCACCACTCAGATAGCCAAGGGTGTTGGGTATGACGGATCCCAGGGGGATATGTAATATGTTGGCAGTAATTCCACTGATAACTGCCAGTAGAGGGGGAAACAAAACTGATCTTTTAATTATATCCTGATAACTTCCACCATAAATGATTAAAAAGAATACTCCAAATGATATGAAAAGTAGGGTGGAACCCACATCATAAAACACAGCCCTTACTAGCCCTGCAGCCCCAAAAACACCTAAAACAACCGGATACCCTAAAAATCCTGAGTTGAAAAGGGTGGATGCTGCTACAACCCCCCACCTGGTTTTAGACGGGTAATTTCTGAGGCGGGTGAATATATAAGCAAAAATTCCGGATATAAGGCCCACAGTAATGCAGGTTAACGTGATGGTCCCAAAAGTTCTTATATTAGACAAATCAGCATTGTACATGGACAGAAATATTAAAGAAGGGATAGCTATGTACACTACTATCTTGTTGAGAGTCTGAGTATCTTCTGCCTTTAAAAACTCGAATCTACGACATAAGTAACCCAGGATAATCATTAAAATAATGGCAATGATGGTTTCATAAGAATTCATGGTATGGCTTATTATATTGTTTAACAAGTTTATATTCTCTTTTTGAATCAGAATTTTTTTTAATTAAAAAAAAGGGAGTTATATTCTTATTTTAAATGTTCTTTTAAGAATAACGTTGTTTTAAAACTTTCATGGAGTTTAAGGTAATCCATTTACTGGGTTTTCCCTTCCTTTCAATGCTCGCCTGGAATCTTCCATTGAAAGTATTCTCCAGAATCCATTTACCTTCCCCATTTTGCTTGGAAATCATTATATTCAATGATTCATTCATTCTTTCATCTTTATACCCTAATCTGGTAAGTAATCCTAAAACTTCCAGGGCGTCAATATTCCACATCAATGGAAAACCAAATTGCAACCATTTAAAACTACCCACGATGGGGGGCTGGCTTCTTTTATGTATGTGGTGGTTGAGCATGTGTTCAGCACCTTTAACAATGTAATCCTCTATTTCAGGGGTTCTTTTATTTTCTGGCACCTCAGCAAATGCTTTAAGAGATTTTACAATGATACTGTGACAGGTACGCTCACCATAACATCTTTTCCACCGTTTATATGGCCATTCATGGGGTGCTTTACCTGGTTTATCATCGAATCTCTGATACTTGATAAGCCATGCCAGGGCTTTTTGAACTCTTTCATCATTCAGGTATCCTAATCGGATCAAGCTCCAGGCCATGTTAGCTGTAAGGCAAGGTAGGACTCCTTCATGATCCCCACCAACATGTTTACCCTTCATTTTACTGGATTTACTGTTACTTACCTTTTTATTTCTTATATATGAAAATGCACCGCTTTGGGGGTCTTGAGAATTTTCAAACATGAATTCGCAGGCATTTCTAATTCTTTTATCATTTCCATCCGCCCCTAACTCTGCTAGGATTATGAGTTGCCAGGAAGTTCCCTTGTATTTACCTCTTACATAGAAATTCTCAGGGATTCCCCAGTATCCACCGGGTTCCTGTTTGGCCAGTATTTTAGGTACCATACCCTTTTGCATTATTTGTTCTCGAGCCTCTAGAACTTCACTATCAGTTCCTGGCTTATCCAAAATATCAAGCAAAGTAAAATATCTAACTGAAGGGTTATCTTCCTCAAGAAGCCATTCTGTGGGATCTGCATTTAGATAGGATTTCCAATTGTCCATGAAAACACCTGCTAATACCTACTTCAAATTTAAGAATCTTCTAGCATTTTCCCCCAGTATCAATTCCTTGCTTTTTGGAGGGATTGGAAGATTTTTTATATGTTTTATATCCTTTTTAGGGTCAACCCATGGATAATCAGAACCGAACATCACTCTTTCATGACCTATGGTTCGGATTAAATCGGCAGCTTCATCATCACTTAAGGTGGTGGGGGAGTTGATGTGTGAAATAGCAATAGCAGTGTCGAACATTACCTGAGGATATTTATCAGCGATTTCCACAGTCTGATCCCAGAATCCATTGCCCAAATGGGCCAGGACTAGTTTCAACTCTGGAAAGTCTTCTAATACTTGTATCCATCTTTGAGGTTCTCCATAGGTAGAATTAGCATCGATGTTCATCCCGGAATGGGCTGTTATGGGTAGATCATGAGTTACTAACCACTGGTAAACTGGCCAGATCCTTTCATCATCTGGTGGGAATTCCTGGGCCACAGGATGGATTTTCACTCCCTTCATACCCCATTTGAGTTTATGTTCCAACTCTTCTACTGGTTTTCGGCCATTCATGGTGGGACTTACTGATATGAAGGGTATGAACATGGGATATTTAGCTGGTCGTTTTTTACCTGGATGGGTGTTGGCCACTGTCCAGAAGTTGTTGTTTTTAAGCTGGTTATCCGGGGCGAAACTAACCATCACTGCCTTATCTATCCCTGCCTGTTTCATTTCTCCTATGTAGTCATCGGGAGTTCCGTAACTGTAATAATCCACCCCATGTTGTTTTTTTATCATTTCCACTACCATTTTACCCACTTCGACTGTGGGGTGGAGGTGGATGTGTGTATCCACAATCATGACATTATCTCCCATTTTTTTTAGTGTATATCCACCAATTTAGACTATTATATAATCCAGTTTATCCCCTAATTTTATTCAAATGGCTGTCTGATGATGGTTTTAAGTTTTTCAGGTTTGGTTCTACGCATGTCACTGATATATATCTCGTGATGTTTTCCACTTAACTTGTAACCTTTATTTTCAATGAAATCATGTAATTTTCTAACCGCATGAGCTTCAGCCTCACCATAAGGACCAATATGCATTATCTGAACTGCTTTACCCTCTTGGAAATCTTCAAAGCGAAGTTTGGATAGTGCAGGAAGATCTTTCTTCTTTTCTAGTTCTTTGATGGCTTTATTGATGGTGTTTTGCCTGATGAAATCTGGTTGCCTGATCATCACTGTCCATTTCCATGAACCCTTATCAGCCATACTGAATTCTTCCATTTTATCCGTCCACCATAATCCTTCCAGGGGCATGACCACATAATCCTGGGATTTTTCTTTTTTACTCGTAAATTTAGTCTTATAAGATACGGGGAATATGGTTTCCATGGCATCCTGATATTCTTTTGAGGTGTTAGGATCTCCCTGACCATCTATCATTAGAAATTTCATCAATGGTAATTCTACCACAGACACTTCCTTTGTGGAAGGATAATAGAATTCTTTATTTTCTTTTTTCAAATCGATTTTTGGCATTTTTTTAGCCCCTTACTGATCATTAAACTAATTTTAATCTATTTTCAGCCATGAAACCCATTCCCACGGTTATTACAGGTATCATGAGGTAGGTGATGCCTATGTCCATCATATAATTGGTTAGGGTCATTTGCATGGGACTGGGAGGTAGAAACATTACCAGATCGATGGCTATGTTGATTACAAACCAAATAACTCCAATCATAACTCCCTCCCTTATAAAACCTGTTTTAAGGTTTTTCAGATACAGGTAAGCCAACCAAATCACTATTATAGTCAGAGTTAAGGGCATTATGGATTCGAAGAGTGGGTTTTCTGCAGTTTTCAGGGGATATATGAAAAAGGATACCACAAATGGGATTAACCACACTAAAAATCCGAAAAGGACCATTTTCAAATACTTGTTCATATTTTAAACCCCCTCATTGGAAATATTTTCTCAATCTATTTTGCCAACAATTCTAAAAAAATGGGATGTTTATAGATTAAATCTACTTTTTAATCACTGGGAACGATTCTTCGGTTAATAACTCATTTTCTGGGGTTTCATTAGGGTCTGAGAGGTAAGTTTCCATGAGTGGGCCTACGATTTCATAGCCATTTTTGTAGGCATATTGTGCTAGGGCACCTATTGCAGTTCCACATTCACTGTATGGGCCTTTATATATGGTTGATAGGACCATTTGCTCAGGGACTGTTTTGATTTTAACTCTTCCTTCTTCTTCTGCTTCCCCTGCAAATGGGATTGCTACCTCATACATCAGCTCTTCTACTGGTACTTCCTGGGGGCTGTTGAAGTACACACCAAAGGGTGGACCCATCATCTGCAGTCCTTTGGCCATTATGAAGCCCACCACTTCTCCCATGAGAACCGGGATCTCATCAAAGGGCCCTTTATATGTTATGTATGCTACCTGTCTTTTTCCAAGTTTTTTCTCCACAATTTCCATTTTTTCCACCTCTTAAAGGTTCTCTTCCTTTTTAATTTTTTCAATGAATTTTTTTACCCATTCTATTTCTGTTTTGAGGCTGGTTAAGGGCCGGCTGAAAAGTGCCACCACATAGTAAGGTGCATCAAGTTCTTCCTGCATCTTCACCGAACTTTCCAGGAACTTAATCCTGCCCTGAGCCGATTCTAGATAATTTTCCAGACACTCAACAACTTTTTGTGGTTCTAGATAGTTAAGATAAGCCAGACCCAGATCGAAAGGATTGATTAACTTTTTATTCCATGAAATAAGGTCAACCAGTTTTTCTTTCATGGTATTTCTTCCCAGATCGGTGATGGTGAACACCTTACGGGAAGGCTTCCCTTCCACTTTTTCCAACTTTGATTTGACCAGTTCCTTCTTCTCCAGTTTTTTTAAAACGTAATAAATGGATGAAAATCCAATCTGGGTCCAGTTGCGCATACCCCATCCTTCAATGGTCTTCTCCAGTTGGTAACCATACTGTGGTTCATCATATAATAGGCCCAGTATGGCTGCCTCCAAATCTGATATTCTAGGCATAGAATATTCTATGATTATAATATATAAAAATGTTCCGATTAATAGAGATTAACTGCAAAATAATCCAAGTAACTCACACTGATTTTGCCAACATATGGTGCTCTAATTCTTCAATGCAGGAGCTATGATCTTTTTACCGGATGAAAAGAAACATTCAAAATAACTTTTCTACCAATAAATAAGAAAAATAGAATAAATAACAAAAATATTTTATCTAAGAATGCTATAGATAAAATTGGAGATAAAAATGATTGAACTCTTATTCTTCCTCATTATGTTATTTATTGTAGCCATATTATCTTGTAAAATTGATAAAATACCTGTAAGCGCACAGATGATATTTATTTTTGCCGGGATCATAGTAGGATGGTTTTTTACAGGTTATTTAGATATCAGGGAACCACCCATATCAACTATATTACTTTTAATAGCAGAAATAGCTCTGGTGCTGGTTTTATTCACTGATGCATCTCGGGTCCCCTTAAAAGATCTTAGATCAAATAATTTACCCCCACGACTCCTTAGTATCGGACTTATTTTAACTATAATTCTGGGAATCACACTTGCAACTTTAATATTCACTGATTTAACATTCTGGGAAGCGGCAATAATTGGTGTGGTCCTGGCCCCTACTGACGCTGCCTTAGGACAGATAGTGGTGAAAAATAAGGGGATACCACTTAAAATCCGTGAAGCACTGGAAATTGAAAGTGGGTTGAATGATGGTTTGGTTGTGCCCTTTTTACTGGTTTTCATTGGTATTGGCATGGCCCAAGAAACATTCTCTCCTACTGGTTACTTCATTAAGGTTGCACTGGAACAGATAGGATTAGGGGTACTGGCAGGCCTTTCTGTGGGACTTTTAGGATCCTGGATGGTTATAAAGTCACGAAACAGGGGATGGATAACTTCTGAATATCAGAGGATAGCTTTCCTGGTCCTGGCCATAATCGCATTCATTATAGCTGATGAAATTGGTGGCAGTGGCTTTATCGCAGCATTTGTTGGCGGACTGGCAGCAGGATACGTCACTCATGATGCAAGTAAAGTTTTAATGGATTTTGCAGAAACAGAGGGTCAATTTTTAAATTTAACTGTCTTTTTTATTTTAGGCATAGTTATTGCCGGTTTAATACCTGATATCACCTGGCAAATCATTCTCTATGCAATTTTAAGTTTAACTGTTATCCGCATGTTACCTGTAGCCATATCCCTAATTGGGACTAAAATAAGTTTTAATACAGCATTATTCATGGGATGGTTTGGTCCCAGAGGATTGGCATCAGTAGTGCTGACTCTTTATGCCCTGGAAAGATTAACCGAATTTTCAGGTGAGGATACTTTCATATTGGTGGTTTTCATCACTGTACTAATTAGTGTGGTGGCTCATGGAGTAACAGCTCTTCCCCTATCAAAAATTTACAGCCGAGAAAATCAGCAAAAAGGCCCATAACATTAATTAGAATTGTTAAAATGGACCTGAAAATAATTAAAGAACAGATTACGTTCCATTATCCACTCAACTATACTAATCCCCAAGTATCATCTCCCCTTTTTAATTTCAGCACATAACCGTGTAAATTTGTTTCCATAGCTTATTTTATAGTTGAGCTTCGCTTTTTACGAGTATTTTATCTCCAATAGCCATGACCATATGAAGGGGAACTATAATATCATTGCCAGAACTTCCCAAACCTTCCAAAAT
>Ga0334900_1002186_pt1 | contig 17923 bp, 16 predicted proteins | sample GraSluR3_MG_2_FD_207231 | JGI IMG/M metagenome (GOLD analysis project Ga0334900, IMG submission 207231) | Sludge microbial communities from methane-producing bioreactor in Wageningen University, Netherlands - Granular Sludge_31_08-R3 | ecosystem: Engineered > Bioreactor > Anaerobic >...
GCGTTTATTTCTTTATTCATAACCAACGGACACAAAATCCCCCTGAACATTCTAACTTCAGAAGGACATTGTAGTACTATCTCGGTTTCTCTGTTACAGGAAACTCTTGAGCAGGGCCAAGTGTTTCTGCCCTTTCTCAATCTTCTCTTCAAACTCAGCTTCCTTGCCCTTCTCTTTCTCGACAGCTTCCTCTTTTGCATTCTGGATAAACTTCTCGTTGGAGAGCTTGGCTCTGACCTTGGCGAGGTTCTTGGTATGTTTGTCCAAATCACTCTCAAGCCGTGCAATCTCTTTCTCTACATCGATTGCTTCCCTGACAAACACATACATCTCATAGCCAGTACCTGCCACAGGGAATGCCCCACTGACATCAATAGCATCACTGCTGTCCACTTCTATAGAGGAAGCCCCAGCAAAGGTAGCCATCAATGCTTTCTGTTCAGTGAAGAAGTCTGAAGCAAAGAAATCCTTGTCAAACGTTACTACCACCCTGATCTTTCGCTCAATGGGAATGCCCAACTCAGAACGCATCGCCCGAAGGCCGGTAACAGCTTCTTGCATCCGCTGCACAAGCGCAGCCTCCGCTTTATGCTCCCTCTCTTCCTGGAATACTGGATAGGTACTCTCGATCAGCTGGTCATGTACATTGGGAAGCTTCTGGTAAATCTCCTCACTGATGAAAGAAACAAAGGGGTGCATCAAACGCATCGATTCTGCAAGCAGGTCGAGGAGAATGGTCACCTGTCTCTGTTTTTCCCCAAGATTTTCACTATACAAGCCACGTTTGGCACTCTCTACATACCAGTCGCAGAAGTCATTCCAGAAAAAATCATAGACAGCCTGTGCAGCATCATTGAACTTATAGTTCTCAATGGCCCCCTTGATTGTTACTGTTGCTTCATTGAGCTGATGATATATCCACTTGTCCAGTGTGTTGAATTCAACCTTCGCTATCTCTCCCAGCTCGACCCCTTCAAGATTCATCAAGAGGAAGCGAGCAGCATTCCAAACCTTGTTGGCAAAACGGCTCCCTAGTTTGAAGGTTTCCATATCGATGAGAATATCCTGCCCCTGGGTAGCCATATATGCAAGCGTGAATTTCATTGCATCAGCACCATACTGGGAGACGACATCCAATGGATCGATACCATTGCCGAGGCTCTTGCTCATTTTCCTTCCCTGCTTGTCACGTACCAAGCCGGTAATATAGATGTCCTTGAACGGGACCTCACCAAGGAATTCCAAGGAAGCCATGATCATACGACTCACCCAGAAGAAAATAATATCATATCCGGTAACCAAGGTACTGGTTGGGAAGAACTGCTTCAGGTCAGCAGTTTTCTCAGGCCAACCAAGAGTACTGAATGGCCAAAGCCATGAGCTGAACCAAGTATCGAGTACATCGCTCTCCTGAATGAGATTCGTGGAACCACACTTGGGACAGGAAGTGGGATCATCACGGCTTACAATAATTTCATTACAATCCTGACACTCCCAAACCGGGATGCGGTGCCCCCACCAGAGCTGGCGGCTTATACACCAGTCATGGATGTTCTCCAGCCAGTGGGTGTAAGTATGTTCCCAACGCTTGGGATAGAAAACTATCTCTTCATCCTTCCAAGCCTGCAAAGCCTTCTTTGCCATTCCTTCCATTCTTACAAACCATTGCTTGGAAAGGTATGGCTCGATTACTGTATGGCAACGATAACAGTGGCCAACATCATGGTTGTGCACAACTTCCTTGACCAGATACCCTTGCTCCTTGAGATCTTCAACCACCACGGAGCGGGCATCGACTGCACTCATACCCCGGTACTTTTCAGGGCAGTTTTCGTTGAGCGTACCATCAGGATTGAGTACATTGACCTTCTCCAGATTATGCCGAATACCACATTGCCAGTCATTCGGATCATGCGCAGGGGTTATCTTCACCATGCCGGTGCCAAACCCCATTTCTACAAAACTATCTGCAATGATGGGAATCTTCTTATCAGTAAGGGGAAGATCAACCAACTTGCCAACAAGATGGGTATAGCGTTCATCATCGGGATGTACTGCAATCGCCACATCGCCGAACATCGTCTCCGGTCTTGTGGTCGCAACAGTACTGTAGCCGCTTCCATCACTATAGGGATATCGCACGTCATAGAGAAAACCACTAACCTCTTGGTATTCAACCTCATCATCAGCAAGGGCTGTACCACAGTGGGGGCAGTAATTGACCAGGTACTCACCTTTGTAGATCAAGCCACGCTCGTACAACGTGACAAAGCTTTCCCGTACAGCCTGACTCAGTCCTTCATCCATTGTGAAGCGTTCATGGTCCCAATCACAACTGCAACCAATCTTCTTCAATTGGTCTGTGATAATGCCATGGTGCTTCTCTTTCACCTTCCAGGTTCTCTCCAAAAACTTATCGCGGCCCAAATCCTGGCGACGTAATCCTTCTTTCGCAAGCTGTCGTTCCACCACATTCTGGGTTGCGATGCCTGCATGGTCAGTACCGGGAACCCAGAGGGTTGTTCTTCCACTCATCCGGTAGTAACGGGTAAGGATATCCTGGAGGGAGTTGTTCAAGGCATGTCCCATATGCAATATCCCCGTAACATTAGGGGGAGGCATGACGATAGTAAACGGAGGTTCTTTGCCTTGTATGGGTTTGAACTTCCCTTCTTCCAACCATTGCTGGTAAATTCGATCCTCAAACTGTTTGGGATCATAGGCCTTTGGTAACTCAACAGCCTTCACAATATGCCTCCTACAGGGGAAATGAGTCTCCCCATAGTACCAAAATAGGAAAGGCTCTACAAGTGAATGTAGAGCCTTCGGCATGCGAACAAAAATAGACTGTTATTCGAGAGGAGTAACCGCCTTCACCTCCAGCTTAACTGCATATCCCATTGCATCAAGATGCTGGACAATTTGTTCCAGACTGAACATATCAAGGGAAGGCTGTTGCACTTCTGTTACTTGTCGTATATGGGCACTATCAATTTGGGATGCAACTCCAGGAAGGATTTCTTGTCCCTGCTGGGAGTTGTTCCCAAAGAGAACAAAAGCTCCGATAAAGACCACGACAAATGCTGCCGCTGAGGTAATCAAGGCAGGAACAAGCCTGACCTGGATTTTCTTTCGAAAAATGTGCATTTTCTTATTGGAAGAGGAAAAACGGTTTTTTTCAAAATATTGGAGCACACGTTCCTGCCGAACAGAAATTTCTGAATCCGGCAGTACAGCATCGGCAACTTTCTGGTGAAGGGCGCGAAGCTGCTCGAGCCTTTGGCGACATGCATTGCAATAACCCAGGTGTTCTTGGACCTGCGTTCTCCAAGGCTCCTGTAATTCGCCATCAAGATAGGTATTCAACAATTCGTCATCGACACACATTCACATCACTCCTGGCTGAGAATCGACTCAAGCATCTTTCGTGCCCGATAGACTCGTACCTTCACGTTACTTTCAGAAATATGCAACACCTGTGCGATCTGCTTGTAGTCCATATCGGTGTACTCTTTCATCACAATGACTAGGCGAAACTTTTCCGGCAGCTGATCGATTGCTTCCTGAACAAGTTTCCTGGTCTCCTTCTCCATCAATACCTGAGATCCATCGGAATGGTTTGCCCCGGTGGCTGGATATTTTTTCAATTTATCCACCATGCTCATCTCACGGGCTTTCCGCTTCACTTGATTGATGGCAAGATTTTTCGAAACCCTAATCAACCAATACTTGGCATCATTGAGGGTAGCGAACTCCATACCTTTGTCAAAGAACCGGATGAAAGCTTCCTGACAAATCTCCTCAGCAAGATCCTGATTATTGGTAACGTGATAAACAACACGCATCAGTATCGGGAATACCTGCTCATATACTTGCCGAAAGGCTCGCTCATCGTTGCTTTGTATTTCCATAACGTTAACAACTCACCAGTAACCAAGTTACATCTTTTTTTCCAAAGAACTTCCCGTTGGGGTGTCTTTGACACGGTAGCCCATTGCATCCAACTCGGAACGCAACCTGTCTGCAAGCTGCCAGTTCTTTTCCTTTTTAGCTTGCAGTCGCTTCTCGAGTAGTGCGAGTGCCTCGGATGGGAAATCTTCTCTCTCCGGAAGCTCAACAGATGCGAAACCCAGACCAAACACCTGATCAAAGAACATGATGAGGGTGTACCGCTCATCACAGTCCAACGCTTCATCCTTCAACACCCCCCAAAGGTCAGCAAGCCCCCTTGGACTTCCCAGGTCATGTTGCACATGTTCAAGGAATGTCGCTTGGTATTGCAGAGCTTTCTCACTCGTCAAAGGAACCTTCTTGGCACCCTCTCTCAGCAGACTTTGGATACGATCCTGTACATTCTTACGGGCCTTACGAGCAGTATCAAGCGCTTCAAAGCTGAACTTCAACTGGCTACGGTAATGGCCTCCCAAACAGTAGTAACGGTAATCCATTGCATCGTAGCCTTTGCGCTTCAGTAAATCAAGGGTAAGGAACTCCCCTTTGCTCTTGCTCATCTTCCCCGTCTCATCAAGGAGAAATTCACCATGCATCCAATACTTTACCCACGGCTTGCCGGTGGCTGCTTCACTTTGAGCAATCTCATTGGTATGGTGAACAGGGATTGCATCTATTCCACCACAATGGATGTCAAAGGACTCTCCAAGATAGTGCATACTCATTGCCGAACACTCAATATGCCAGCCGGGGAATCCCTTTCCCCATGGGGAGTCCCACATCATTGCTTGCTCCCCATGCTTGCTCTTGGTGAACCAGAGCACAAAGTCCTTGGGATTCTTCTTGTTGTCGTCACTGCTTACATCATCACGGACAGCAGTCTTGAGTGAATCAAGATCCAATCGAGCCAGTTTGCCATAGTCGGGTATTGAGTCAATACTGAAGTAGACATTGCCGCCGCTGACATAGGTATGGCCTTTTTCCTCCAGCCTCTTGATCAGATCAATCATCTGTTGAATGTGGTCGGTTGCCTTGCAGACCACATTGGGTCGAATCATATGCAAATCGTCATAATCCCTGAAAAATGCATCTGTATAGAACTGAGCAATATCCCAGACACTTTTATGACTCTGGTTTGCCATCTTCTCGATTTTGTCCTCGCCCTCATCCCCATCTCCGGTCAAGTGCCCGACATCGGTGATGTTCATGACATGGTTTACCTTGAAACCAGAAATCAGCAACGTTCTTTTGAGGAGATCTTCAAACAAAAAAGTCCTCAGATTCCCGATATGTGCATAATTGTATACAGTAGGCCCACAGGAGTAGAGGCCTACCTCCTTATCGTGTAGTGGTTCAAATGCTTCCAAACTACGACTCATGGTATTATAGAGAAAGACAGGCATTGAGAGCTCCTTTAGGTTGCCCACCCCAAAAAAAGGGGGTAAGATGTCTCCATGGCTACCAATGTAAGCAATCGTGTTGAAAAAATCAACCTTGATCACCTACTCATAGAGAATCTGGAACTCGGGTCACACAGCAGTATTCAATGTGGGGGAAATGCCCAATGGGCTGCCTATCCCGCTAATTTTGAGGAACTCAGGTTCTTAATTACCTATGCAAGAAATAACGATTTACCGCTTTCAATTCTAGGAGGGGCAACCAATACCTTGATCAGTGACAACGGTGTTGAAGGCCTCGTTATTCTCACCAACCACCTTGCCAGCAGGCACGTAATGGGTGAGATGTTTTGTGTCCGATCCGGATGCCCTTTGGAACACGCCATCTCCCAGGCAATAGAAGATGGATTGGAAGGACTGGAAATGTTAGGGGGTATTCCAGGCTCCGTGGGTGGGGCCATTTATGGTAACAGCGGCGCAAACGGTGTACAAATTGGAGACCTGCTCTACTATGTCGACTATATGACACTGGATGGGAAACTCCATAGGATGCAGATCCATCATGATGAGTTTTCCTACCGGCAATCCCCTTTCACAGGCAGAGATGACTTGATTATCTATGAGGCTGGATTCCGTTTGAAGCCCACCACACAAACCAGTGAGATAAGAAAACGCAAGGATACAATCAAGAAACATCGCAAACAAAAAGGACTGTATGACTATCCAAGTCTTGGTTCAATATTCAAAAACCCTGCGGGAAAAAAAGCCGCTGCACTCATTGATGCATGTGCCCTCAAAGGACATACCATTGGAGGTGCAAGCATCTCCCCAACGCATGCCAATATCATTATCAACAAGGAGGGGAAGGCTACCAGCGCAGACGTACGTGCTTTAATCGAGTACATCAAGACCACCGTGCAGAAGGAATTGCATATCACCTTGGAAGAAGAGATTCAGTATCTGGGCCACTGGTAAATCGAAATGAGTATGTAAGAGAAAGATTCTCTTTGGTATCTCTCTTGATGGCAAGCGACAGGGGGCCTTTTTTCAGCAGCAGAGAAAAAGTGATACCGTCCTTGCTAATCTGCAGTTTCCCCTGCTCGGCTTCCAGTTCTAAAGCCTTCCCATCGATGCTGTCCCACACAACATTGATACTATAGTGTTTCCATGTGCCTGCCAATTGGCAACTGGTCCGCTCTTCTTGTCCTCCAGGCATCTTGGTCTGCACCCTACTCTGCAGTGAGCCTTCCAAGGTGAAATTACCAACCGTATAGCTTATTTTGGAGTGAACAGAACGTTCCATTGCTTGCTTTTGTCCTCCAAAAACTGGAGGGGAGCCAGCCTGTATCTCAGCTCGCCACGCTATCCTTAGATTCTGACTTTTCATTGCCAAGGCAACCGCACGTGCTTGTTGTTGTGTATTCCCACTGAACTTCCAATCAAATGTAAGTGTTCCCTCTGCTAAGGAGATGTCGTGGGACAAGGAAAACCGTTCTCCATCCGCCCAAGCACAAACGAGACTGAGCTTTGCATGGGAACTCTCTGCATTCCAAAAACAGAACACGCTCCCGCCCTTTCCCTGCCATGCATACACAGAGGGGATGGAAGCTTGCCAATTGGCAAGCACATAGGCAAATGCACCATGGTTCCCTGATATCTGGAAAGCCTTGCGTTGCTTATCATCGTAGAGGTAGGAGAGATTGAAGTCTTTGGTCTCTAAGGTATTGCTGAACCACGTTTTCCCCAAGAAGAGCTTCGGCTTCCAGACAATGTTCCAACCATCTCCCTTGTAGGAACCAGTCGGTTCAGCCGATATTCCCGAAGAGGAAAGTGAGAGTTTGCAACGTACATCTACACTTCCTTCCTGCACTCGATATACCAGGTTGGTCTTCTCTTGTAAGGGAGAGAAAGAGCCTTGTAACGTCGTTTGAGCGTGCAAGAGGAACGGCAGTAGGGAAAAACATAGAAAGAGAAATACCTTCATAAGGTGAAAAGAACTATCATTTCTTCTTTTGCTTCATGTTGATTATTATGTGCAATAGTGTTTTAATAGAAGGGCGCTTTTTACAATCAAATAACCAAGTGTTATAGAGAGATAATAGGAGTCATTCATGGTAATTTTAACCTTGAACTGTGGCAGTTCATCTGCCAAGTACCAGGTGTACGATTGGGTCAACAAAGATATTCTTGCTGTTGGTGTCGTAGAACGCATTGGGCTGGAATATTCCACCATTGAGCATAAAGCAAATGGCAAAGAGGAATATCATGCAGAGTTTTCCTCCCCTACTCACAAAGAAGCAATTGAATTGATCATAAGGATGCTTCTTGATGATGAGTATGGAGTCATCAGTGACCTGAAGGAAATTGGGGCTGTTGGACACCGTGTGCTGCACGGTGGAGAGGTTTTCAAGCAGTCTGCATTGGTAACCGATGAAGTCATTGAACAATTGAAGAAGGTCATACATCTTGGACCATTGCACATGCCAGCCAATATCATGGGCATCGAAGCAGCCAGAAAAGCAATGCCTTCTGTTCCACAAGCCATTATCCTCGACACCGCATGGCACCAGACCATGCCTGAGGAAGCATTCATGTATGCTGTTCCCTACGAGTGGTATACTGATTACAATGTACGCCGCTACGGCTTCCATGGAACCAGCCACCTTTACTGCGCAAAGCGAGCGGCGGTCTTGCTGGGAAAGAAAAATGAAGATACAAACGTCATCATCTGCCATATCGGTAACGGAGCATCCATCAGTGCTGTTAAGAATGGCGTATGTATTGACACTTCCATGGGGCTTACCCCACTTGAGGGCCTTATCATGGGTTCACGAAGCGGAGACATCGACCCTGCAATCATTCCTTACATGATGGAAACCACCGGCATGAGTGCAAAAGAGATGGACACTGTTCTCAACAAGAAGAGTGGCTTGATCGGCTTATGCGGCAAGAGTGACCGTAGGGACGTACTCAAAGCAAGTAAGGAAGGGGACAAGAAAGCAGCCCTTGCCATCAAGATGGAAACCCGTAGGATTACAAAGTACATCGGTGGCTATGCTACCCTATTTGGTGGCAATTTGGATGCGATTATCTTCACTGCAGGTGTAGGCGAGATGGCTCCCCACATCCGTCTTGGTGCTTGCCAGGGCTTGGAAGCCATCGGGGCAAAGCTCGATGAGCATAAGAACAAGGTCTGTTTCAGCAGAAACGGAGAATTTGAGATCAATACCGATGATTCAAAGGTCAAGATTCTGGTCATTCCAACTGATGAGGAGTTGGTCATGACTGAGGATGCATATGCACTCATGACTGGAACCTATGATGTGCATACCAATTTCCATTACACCTTTGAAGACAAGGATTATGTAAACAAGAGCAGGGAGCTAGCCCTTCAGAAGGACATCGCAAAGGACCCAGAATTAGCTACAATTTTGGTAAAGCAGCGCTAACTATCTGCAATTTTTCTTATTCAAACCACGCAGGAGACATTCCAGCGTGGTTTTTTGTGCATCGGATCTATGAAAAATGTATGAATTCACTTGGGAAATCTTGCTTTCACAGTACATTGCAAGTAGTGTATGGCTATGGAAACTATCTTGGTTGTTGAGGATGATGCTGATATTCGGGAATTGGAACGGTATACGCTTGCTTCTCTCGGATACACAGTCCTGGAAGCTGAACATGGTGCCTTCGCTTTGGATATATTGAAAAGTCACCCTGTTGACTTGATTGTACTTGATATCATGATGCCAATCCTTGATGGGCTTTCCACTATCAAGTCAGTTCGCTACAGTCTCAACAATCCAGTACCCATCATTGTAGTCTCAGCACGAGGGGAAGAGAGTGACATCATTACTGCCTTGGAACTGGGCGCAGATGACTACCTAAGCAAACCGTTCAGTGCAAAAGTCCTTGCCAGTAAGATTCGTGCGGTGCTCAGACGAACTCAGGAACTTGAACAACCCCACAGGATGGTGCAAACCGATGGTCTGAGCATGGACCAGCAGAAACATCAATGCCTCATCAATGGGGATGAGATTGAGCTCACTGCTACTGAATTTGCATTGCTGTATCTACTGGCATCGAACCCTGAACAAGTCTTCACCAGAAACCAGATAATCACCAAAGTCAAAGGGGATGATTACCCGGTAACTGACCGATCGATTGATGTTCAGATTGCAACGCTGAGAAAGAAACTAGGCTCATATGGAACAAGGATCAAAACCATCTGGGGAATTGGGTACACCTACAAACACTAGCCAGTTCAATGCACCTTCTCAAGCAATCGGTAGAGTTCGGCAAGAAAACTTGCATCATCCTCTGCAAACGGGGAAGGCTCTTCACTTTCCTCTGTCTCAGCCATAAGCTGTCCCACCCTACTTTGATACTCGTTTTCAAAGGCTTGGGAAACATCAGCATCAGTTGCACTCTCATCTTGGATTTTCCCTATGATAGAGAGACTTGAATCGGTAATGCGCTGTATCCTTTCCAACTCTCTTCCTTGCATCTCCAACAGTTGCAGTTGCTGTTTTTCTGTAAGTGGAATCTGAGTGGAAGTTGTATGGAGGATGCTAGCCGCAAAATTGGCCATACGTTCCCCGCGCTGTACTCCCGCTTTCTCCCAGACTGCATAGCCTTCCCGTTCCTTCTGTATGAACACACTCGCCTCACCAAGGAGGTGTAAGGAAAGAACAGCTAGTTCAGACTCCACTATCATAAGTGGTGTATGGGGTGGAATGGAGGCAAAGAACTTCTCCCTTCCCTTTATTGTATCACATCGTCCTCGTGCATAGTGAGGATGCTTGCCTTCGTGGTCAATAACACATAACACATAACGATTTCCAATAATATCGGCTCCTGCAAACCCAGTTTCAATGTTGCTCATTGTTCCAGTGTAACCGGGTACAGCGAGGAAACCAGTGCAGAAAGAAATCAGGGCGATAGTTGCAAGAACACCAGCTGTGGTGCTACAGTAAAGCATGGCGACATTGATAGAATCCCTGCAAAAGCACTTCTCTGGCAATGAGAGCTGCATCTGCATCACCGGCAGTGGGGGAAAGACTACTGCTCTGATTCAGCTCTCTGAGGCGTATGCAGCACAACAGAAGCGGGTACTTGTTTCCACAACCACGAAGGTACGCCACCCTGAAGACAGAGACTACCACTGTGACCACTATTTTTGGGATGAGGCGGTCTTTTCTTATCCATGCAAGAAGGGAGAGCGGGTTTTCTACGCAAAACGTGGCCCCATCAAGGCTGAAGCGCCTCCCCTTGAAGATCTAGAACGACTGAAAGAATACTATGACGTTCTCATACTTGAAGCGGATGGTGCACGTGGAAGGGGACTGAAACTTCACAGCGGGAAAGACCCAGTTGTACCCAGCTTTACTACAGCGACTCTGGCAATTGCATCCTTTTCCCTGTTCGGCCAGAGTCTCAGTGAGCATTGTTTTGGCTGTGAGTCATTGGATGACCGTCTCATCGATGAGGAGACCTATTCCTTGTTGCTTACCCACCCCGAGGGAATGCAGAAACGTATGAAAGGCGTTTGTGCTATCCTTTTCAACCAGGCAGAGAGAACCGATCGAACCAAGATTGAGAACATCCGCACTCAGTTCCCGAATCTTCCTTTGTTTTTTGGTTCCCTTGAACAAAATCTTCTCATAGAAAGGAATATTATATGAAACACACTGTATTTGAAGTAGCAGCATACTTGAGTGAACACAAAGAGGACTTTGTGTATGCAACCATCATCAGGACTGAAGGGTCCACCAGCAGAAGTCAAGGATCAATGGTTATTGATACCAAGGGAAGGATTACCGGGACCGTCGGGGGAGGAGAACTTGAGGCGTATGTACTCAGCCAGTCCCTCAATTTGATCAGCGCTGATGAGGCATATCGATACATCCACTTCACTGTTCAGACAGAGGACGAAGTAAGTGTTGGGGTTGTGTATCTCTTTCTCCTCCACTGTACCAGGGAGGAGGATTGGAAGGCCTTCATCGGCTTCAGAAGATGGGAGTCCTATGAGCTTGACCATGTATTCGGCCTCCAGATGCAACCTTCGGTTACATTGCTCGGACTCTGTGAAGGAGGGGCAACCATCGGGGATGTACATCCTACATTTCTCAGTTATGCCCAGGAAGCACTGAATAAAAAGACTTCCACCTTGATAGATACCGGTTCATGGACCTGTCATCTCAGTCTCCCGGTGAATTACCACAATCTTCTCTTAATCGGTGGTGGACATGTAAACCAAGCAATCGCGGAACTTGCCCACTTCGTTGGAATTCCTACCCAGGTAGTTGAAACTCGTGAAGATTTTGCCACCGAAGACCTCTTTACCTTTTCAAAGAAGAGGGAGGTTGCTCCAACACTTGCAGAAGCGCTGAACAACATTGAAACCAACGAATACACAGCATGTATCATCGCAAGTCATGCCTTTGGCCCAGAAACCACCAAGCTGTTGCTCAGAAGGAATATTGCCTACCTCGGGGTACTTGGTTCGAGGCACAAGGCGAAAAAACTGCTTGCTTCACTTTCTCTCGAACAGAAAGATCTCAAGCGGTTGCATTGCCCAATTGGACTGGATATCGGTACCGAGACTCCCCAGGAGATTGCCCTTTCCGTACTGAGTGAGGTCATGAAGGTCTTCAATAATCGCAGTGGGCAAAGTCTCAAGCACCAGGCAAACAAGATGATTGTCGTACGTGGTGGTGGAGATTTGGCTACAGGTGTCATCCTCCGTCTCTTTAGAGCGGGGTATTATGTCTTGGTGTTGGAAACCGAGCAACCTACCGTTATCAGGAGAACAGTCAGTATTGCACAGGCAATATATAGCGGTACAGTGGTGATAGAAGGGGTGAAAGCCTCCCGTTGCAATGATTTGAAGGACGCCTATACAAAGCTTGATGCAGGAATCATCCCTGTCCTAGTTGACCCTAAGGGAGAACAGATCAAGAGAATCAAACCCGTGTGTGTGGTAGATGCCATCATGGCAAAGAAGAATATCGGTACAAAAATCACGGATGCTCCTCTGGTTATCGCCCTTGGCCCTGGCTTTGTGGCAAAACAGGATTGTGACCTTGTCATTGAAACGATGCGAGGACATAGCCTTGCCAGAATCCTTAGCGAAGGTTCAGCAATGGCTAATACAGGAACCCCTGGAGTCATAGAAGGGTTTGGTAAAGAGCGCGTCATCCACAGCCCTGCAGAAGGAATCTTCAACAGTGACCACCAGATTGGCGACATGGTAAAGCAAGGCGAGGTCATTGCAAAGGTGGGTGATGTAGATGTCATCGCAACCATCGACGGAAAACTCAGAGGCTTGCTGAACAATGGGCTGAAGGTGCCCCAGCACTTCAAGATCGCTGACATCGACCCCCGGGGCGAACGTTCTGACCACTTAACAGTCAGTGAAAAAGCCATGGCTATCGGGGGAGCAGTGCTGGAGGCCATCGACGGCTTCCTCAGCAGAGCATAAGAAAACAACACCAGGTGTTTTTCTTACACGCTTCCATTATTCTTTACTATAAGCAATGGATATTGTAGTATTAAGCAAAATGACAGCCTTTACCAGGGGGGACCATGGATTCACAACAGTACTATAAACAATTACTCGAAGCATTGAAGATTGACACCGTTGAAAGGAGAACTGTCTTGCAGGGCCCTTATATCGGTGATGAAGCACTTCTGCAACACAATACGGTCATCGCAACCCATTCTAGAATGAATCATGACTGGAATGATCCCAGCTATCTCACGGAACGACTTGCCACTGATGTACATTTGGTTATCTTTGGAGGGGGTCACATTGCCCTTGATCTCTACCATCTGGCAGTGGACCTCGCCCTGCAGGTAACGATTGTTGATGATCGCCCTGATTTCTGTAATCAGGAACGCTTTCCTAAAGCCACCTGTCTTTGCGCCCCGTTTGAAGAGGTCCTGGGAACACAGCAATCGTGGATCCGACCTTACTTCATCATCACCACGCGAGGCCATGCTTATGACCGGCTCTGCCTGAAGAAAACACTTCGCCTGCCCCACGCATACATCGGGATGATCGGGAGCAAGAAGAAGGTTGCCAACACCTTTGATGCACTGCGGGAAGAACACTACAGTGAAGCAGAACTTGCAACCGTAAAGGCTCCTATCGGGCTGGATATTGGAGCCGTGACTTCTTCAGAGATTGCCCTCTCCATTCTTGCCCAAGTCATCAGTGAATACCGCAAGAACGAACAAGCTGTCAGGCTCGATGAACGAATACTTGCAAAACAAGCTAAAGGAGAGAGCCATATTCTTGTACGGGTAGTGGAAAAGCACGGATCGGCTCCTTGCGAAGTCGGCTTCCAGCTTGCCCTGTTTGCAGACAGGACTCTCATGGGAACGGTTGGGGGTGGAGCGATTGAGGCACGAGCAATCAAGGAAGCACAGCGGATGCTCATGGATGCTCAAATGAACGACCATGTAGTTACCTACGATCTGAGTAATGAACATGCTGGTAACATTGGAATGATCTGTGGTGGTGTGGCTACCCTGCTTTTTCAGCGCAGGTGATACCCTTCTCCCACCATCTCATAGGCAAAGAGCTGGGAAGCTTGTTCCTCATCATAGGCAAAGTCCCAGCATCCCATTCGATGGAAGGCCGTTCCTCCGAATCCTTTTTTGAAGGTATAGAGGCCACTCATAGGGTGATGCTTTCCTTGAGAGGGAGAAACACCAAAAAGGTCATACTCGGTACACCCCCAATGCTTAGCCAACTGGATGGCATACCATTGCAGGGCATAGGTACTCATGGAGTTCCTCCTCTGGGATGAGGATGCTCCGTAGAGATAGGTCGCACGACGGGATGAACGACTGAGGAACATGGCACTGAGTGGTTGCCCTTCAAAGAATGCCATCAAGAGCACAATTCCTGCTCCTTCATCCTCAGCATTGTAGAGAGCATCAAAGAAGAAGCGGTCATGCAAGGTTATCCTGTTCCGTTCACAGGTTTCCTCATACAGCGAATAGAAGATCTCAAGGTGGTCTCTTCCCACTTGGCGGACCTCTACCCCTTTTCGAAGTGCGAGTCTGATATTGTAACGGGTCTTGTGATGCATTCCAGAGAGGATTTGCTCCTCGCTTCCTTGCAGATTCACGAACATGGTATCGCTGGGGAGCTGATTTGATACTGCTTTTCTGAGTTGTTTGTCTCTCGTCCCCCAATTGAGGCGAAGGTTTTGCAGGGAGAGGGAGACATCTTCATCCTCTTCCCAGATGGACTGCCAAGGGAGGTCGTATCGCAGCAAAAGACAGTGGGAAGGCAGCTTTGCACGAAGGTTTATCGAGAGCTCTTCCAGAAAGGGCCCCATTTTTTCCTCATCTGGATTCAGCACCGGCCCGTAGGGAACATATCCGATGCTCTGGTGCCGATTTACCGGGATCAACTGCACAAGGATGTCATCCAGGATATAGGAAGATCCTGGTTTCCCATTGAGTTCTGAAAGTGGTATTTTGATATCAAATGCTTTGGTGTGGTATCCTTGGTTCTCTTTTACTTGGGACCAGAAATACGATTGATGTAATAGAGGGGTATCATAGAGACCAGCAGGATCTTTTTCCTGCACCGTGAGATTCATTGCAAACTCCATTCATTGATAATGAAAGGTATCAATACCCCAGGGCAAGCCTTGGATTCAGGAGGCATTGCCTTCTTTTCCGCCCCAAGGCACGGGGTATCTCACCTTGCTTTCCCGGCCCTCGCTCGGGGGAGGAACCTTCCTGCTGATTCCTTTCCTCTCGCTCCGTTGGGGAATAAAGGAAACAGTACCACAGAAAGAAAAAAGGGAAAAGGGGCGGAAACTATGAAGAAAGTATGAATACTATACGATTCCCTTGTCTTTCCCAAACCAACGTTGGTAGAATCAACTGAGGAGAATTATGCAATACAAAAGCATTCGTGCGCGTTTGGCGTTGACTACCTTTCTCGTTCTTGTCTGCTCGCTCTTGGGCAGTATGTGGATTGCGAATCGTGCGTTCTCCACTACCATTAGGGAGACCACCTATGCGGAACTCTCTGCAAAGGCCGACTATCTGGCAACATTGGTAAAGGACTCTTCTGAGCCTTGGTTGCTAGAACATTTTGACTCCTATGCAGCTTCTACGGCAACCAGGATCACCCTTATCAATAAAGAGGGTGTAGTCCTGTTTGACTCCGACTATGACATCGCAGAATTAAACAACCACCTCTACCGTGAAGAGGTGCAGGCAGCATTGATGAACGGGAAAGCTTTTAGTGAACGAAGAAGCAGCACCCAAAACCTACCCGTCCTCTATTGGGCTATAGCGTTGGAAGAGCATCCCACCATTGCAGTACTACGAGTCTCCAAGACTCTCAACCAGCTAGCAGGGTATCAGGCAACCTACCAAAGCCTCTTTTTCAGAGGGATTGGAGTCCTGGTACTCTTTTTCGTACTGCTCATGTTCTTTGTTATTTCCATGATCACCCGTCCACTCGACCGCTTGAAGGACTTAGCCCGCAAGTATGCAAACGGAGACCTACAGGCAAGGCTACATCTCACCTCACCGCAAGAACTGGCTGAGCTTTCCCACACCATGGAAGAGATGGCCCAAGAGATCCAAGAAAAAATTTCCCAGGTGGAGTTTGGGAAAAATCAAGTGGAGGCTATTCTCAACAGCCTTAGCGAAGGAATACTTCTTCTTGACCGTCATCTGAACGTAAAAGTGGCAAACAGTGAAGCACGCTTGCTCTTTACCGAACAGGAAGGCACTGTGCTCGGAAAAAACCTTTCCCATCTTATCAGTTCCAATGAAGTACGCTCACTCTGCAATGCCACCCTACGGGATGGGGAAGAAAGGGAACTCACTATTGAACAGTATGGACATCTCTTCGGGCAGACAGCACGGATTGTGGGAAAACAGCAGGTCAGGGAACTAAGAATGGTCACCTGTGCTGTACGATCGGGTGAAGGTCTCATCGACTCAGTGGTGCTTTCCATCAATGATATGACAGAATTGAAACACCTAGAACAAATTCGCAAAGATTTTGTGGCAAATGTAAGCCATGAGCTCAAGACACCCATCACCTCAATCGCTGGATTCGCAGAGGCACTGACAGAAACCAAGAAACCGGAAGAGATTGAACATTTCTCAAAGATCATCAGTAGACAAGCAAATCGGATGAGACAGCTGGTAGAGGATTTGTTGTTGCTCAGCAGCCTGGAGCAAGAACAGCACAAGGCATCCATGAGCTGGACCACCCTCGAGCAAATAGTGGGAGAGACTGAAGAAGCTTGTACCTATCGCTTTGAGGAACGAGGCAGCAGCCTCCAGATTACTTCCAGTAATCCTGAAAATCTCCTGCTCTACGTCAACGAGAACTTGATCGCACAAGCGCTGACTAACTTGGTCATCAACGCTTTGAACTACTCTGAGGCGGGATCAAAGGTGCTTCTTTCTGCCACCGTAAGCGAAGAACACATTACCTTCAGTATCCAGGACCATGGCATTGGAATCCCTAAGGATGTCCAGGATAGAATCTTTGAACGATTCTATCGAGTCGATGCAGCAAGAAGCAGGAGTCAAGGTGGCACAGGCCTTGGCCTATCCATCGTGAAACATATCGTGCAGGTGCATGGAGGCAGACTCTCCCTTGAGAGCGAAGTGGGAAAAGGAAGCACCTTTACCATCATGTTACCAAGAATGGGAGGGCAGCTGAAGGATCTGCAAAAACGTAGTGAGGAGCTCTACCGGAAGCACTAAAAGACATCCCCCCTTGCGGGAGGATATCGATAGCAATCTTGGCTGTGGAGTCTTCTACTCAGTCTTCTTTGGTCCATTGAGCTTTGGGCGCTGGCCCTTGTCCATGTACACAATCCAGCGGCAGATGGTGGTCACATGGTCTCCATATCGTTCCATCTCCTTCGTCAGGTAGAAGAGGTTGAGTATTCGCTCCATCTCTGCTTCCGTTTCTGGTCTGAGAGCGAAGAGGTCAGCATTCAAGGCATCCCGCTCTGCATCCATCTTGTCATCAAGTAGTGCCACCTCTATAGCCTTCTCTGCTTTCACGTCAATGAATGCTTCAACAACCTTGCGCGTCATGGTAGCGCCAAGGAGCGCCATCTCGCTGATACGTTCGACAAACGGGATAAACATTGCTTCCTCTTCACTACTTGCCATCTTGGCCATATGAGAGGCATGGTCCCCCATTCGCTCCAAGCTGGAAACAATCTTGATTCCTGCAATGATATGGCGCATGTAATGACCGTAGGGGGTTTCACTTACAAGGAGGCGTACCCCGTCGTTCTCCACCATCTCCTGCAGTTGATCGATGAACCAGTCATTTGTAATGACTTTCTTAGCCAACTCCACGTCGTGGTTTCGAAACGCATATTGTGCTTGATAGATTGCTTCTTCCACCCTGTTTACCATTTGAATGAGCATCTCTTGGAAGAATTGCATCTTCTCATCAAGCTTACTGATAGTTTGGTCCATGATTCCCTCCCAGGATCAACCGAATTTTCCGGAGATGTACTCTTCCGTTTTTTTGTGTGCCGGGTTGAGGAACAGCTGCT
>Ga0334900_1002194_pt1 | contig 17866 bp, 21 predicted proteins | sample GraSluR3_MG_2_FD_207231 | JGI IMG/M metagenome (GOLD analysis project Ga0334900, IMG submission 207231) | Sludge microbial communities from methane-producing bioreactor in Wageningen University, Netherlands - Granular Sludge_31_08-R3 | ecosystem: Engineered > Bioreactor > Anaerobic >...
ACTGTCGATAATATCGCCAGAGCCCGTGGTTAACGATATTGAGGCGGAATCATTTGCCAAACTGAGCGAAGTTGTTACCCAATCCGGATTTTTATTGAGTTGAGTGTTGGCGTTGGCGCGGCGGCCAACAACAAAAAAGGAGTGGGAAGCAATGTAATATTGATCTGGAATAGTGATTGTACCGCCAGCAGCCGCCGCGCCAACTAATTGCAAACCACCCAACTTAATGGTCTGAGGTGTAGTGTTATAAATTTCTAACCACTCATCACTGGCTAGTGATTGGTCGCCTCGATAGCTGCCGGCCCACATAACTTCGGTTAAACGTAAATCGCCAGGAAGCGTAGCTACAGTATGCTCCGGAATTAGTCTTGTCATAAGTCCATCACGCTTCACAAAAATACTTGTGTCAATCGGAACAGCCAATGATGAACCTGTCACTAAGAAGCAGTTTTCTGGATCTTCAGATTGAATAGTGAGATAGTCTTGATTCAGATCTAACTCTGTATGACAGTTAGTACCCAAAACATAATCGCTATAACTCTCGCTCCAAAACCATATTTGTTCTTGATAGTTCGATGGTATTTGGTGGTCAATGACTTGACTCTCATCCCAACTAACAATTCCCCAGTTTTGATTAATGTAGGTCAGAATCGGTTTAACCGAGACGGGTAAATTAGGAATATCACCCTCAGGCGGAACCTGACTTTCCCAACTACCAGTTGCCAATGTTTGAATATTTATGGTGGAGGAGGAGGGAAAATCAGCCGTTACTAATTTGGGGATTTTAAAGCTAAAAATAATTAAGCTGGCAGCTGCTGCCGCAGCTGCCAGGTTCATATTTAACCAGCAAATTTTCAAGCTAACTACTTTCGCCATAATTTACGCAAAAAATTAATGTGCAATAACAAATAAGTAGCGGCCGGAACAAAATACCAAAACGCAAATATATAGGGATTTTTTAACCTTGATTGCCAACTAAAAGTTGCATTTAAAGGAAAAAGGGTAGTTTCAACAGCTAATAAGCGCTCAACAATCACCAGCCCGCTAACAATTACTAAATAAATGAATAGTGCAGTTGATATTGACCAGAAAAACCAGGATTTCATTTTTCTCCTTTCTCTTTAAGATTATCTGTAGGGAACTCCTGAAATTACCAAACTAAGATCGGTGATACTTTTGTTCATCATCTCGTGGCCGATAGGGTCGCCTTCTACCAGTGGTCCATCACCATCTGGATCGGTGGGGTAGTAATCTAAGAAGCCATAATAAATATGATACTTTCGAGGTTGATCGGCATAGAGTAGTGGACTCGGTGGCTCAATTGGCTCATTTTTCATTTCTGCCAAACTGTGCCACTCCCCCATTACATCATCGGTAGTATCTAAAAACCTTACCCTAACTAAATCCTTTAGTTCGTCCCAATCGCCAACTCCACCTTCAAACTGCATGGCAATATTTACCGTACCAATGCCATCGGGTGAGGTATTTTTAACCCAAAATTGTTCCTCAAAAGGCTCCATTTCAGGTCGTAGATTGATGGCTCCACTTAAATGAGCCGTGGGACCATATTGGGGACTAGCTTCTTGCCTGGCAACAGAAATCTCATAACTTCGGGTTTTAAGCTGCATACCGGTAAATCTTGCTTGTGGTAAAAATACTGCTAGAGCGGTTGTAACTGTTAGACCAGACACCAATAGTAATGAGCCCAAGCTGAAAAAATATCGCTTCACAAATCTCCTTTCACTTAAATATTTATTGAGCCAAGCGTGACAGATAAATCTGACAAATTTCTAACAACTAAGTTATAATAGTCGTCTGGAATCCAGATGGCCCCATCGTCTAGCGGTCTAGGACATCGCCCTCTCACGGCGAAAACCCGGGTTCGAGTCCCGGTGGGGTCACCAAGTCAAACACTTTCACAAAACAGATATCACTACGTAATAGCACAACTACACAGTCTCCTTGATAATCTCTTTCATTTTTTGAATAAACGCTTTATTTGTTTGCACGTCTCTCACGCTCACTCGAAAAAATGAGTCCTCATAACCATCGAAATTTGAACCCAAAACAACAGATACACCTTTTTTACCTAATTTTTTAACAAACTGTTTGGCTGATAAAAATAATGGTAATTTTACAAACAAATTGTTTGCTTCACTCGAGAACACAAAAAAACCTAAATCTAATAGTTGTTGCTTCAAAAATACTCTCTGCTCAGTAGTAATTCTCCTTGTTCTTTGTATAAAATCTTCGTCTTCTAGCGCAACGCAAGCTAACTGCTCACTAATACCACTGATTTGAAAAATTGGCGTTTCCTCTTCCATTTTTTGAATTATTAGATTATTTGCCACCGCAAATCCAATTCGAAGAGTAGCCAAGCCAAAACCTTTCGATAATGTTCTCAACACAATTAAATTTTCTAGATCGGCAACTTGAGAAATTACTGACTCCCCTCCAAATTCTATGTTTGCTTCGTCAACCACAACCAGCACATCTGAAGGCACTTGTTCTATAAATTCAATGATTTCATTTTTTGACAATATTGACCCTGTTGGATTATTTGGATTGCACAAAAAAATCATCCTAGTCTGCTTAGAAATATTCTCAATAATTTTAGGTAAATCAATCCCTAAGTCACTAGTCATTTTTACTGCAACCACATCAGCATTGGACAATTTAGAACAGACTGCAAACATAGGAAATGTTAATTCAGGAACAATTACTTCACTGTCATCCTGACAAAAGATCTTTGGTAAATCGTTAATAATCGACTCAGATCCATTAGCTACAAAAAAGCTATTTTCGCTGATCGAAAATTTTTTAGATAATTTTTTCCGTAATTGCCTGCCGTTTGGTGAGGGGTAATTGTTGAAATCAACTGCTAACCGTTTCAGAGCATCAGAAACCATAGGAGAACATCCGAGGGGGTTCTCACTTAGTGATAAATCGATTGGGCGCTTTTCAGTGAGAACGTACATTGCCTGCATCGCCCTTGGTTGGGTAATTTTTTTATTACTCATATTTTCCTTTTTTCCTTTCCATGCACAAAAAAACCTCCGTTTGGGAGGTTTGTTATATTGTGCTAAATTGTTATGAAACTATTGCACCAAAAACACACACCTCCCATTTGGGGCGTAATACCAGGCTTGATGGTGTGTATTATTTGATAACAACATTAGCAGCATTATATCTCGGAAAAGAATTTTTGTCTGTATCTGTATTTAGTTATATACACTTTAAAAACCTAATAAAATTAGGAATATTACTCTAAACAAAAATAAAAATATAATGTGTGCTGAGATTCCCAAAAACATAGCTCACCAATCTAAAACCTTCCAACAACTTTATTCTTAGCAACACCAACAACTTGCTATCAAGCTAAAAATTTGCCACTATTAATCAGTAGCAAAAAATTTTAGCTATTCTAGATATTTAAATATTATTGAGAGGAAAAATTTTGAACCAATTTAACCAACAAAAATTTAACCAATTTATTCTTGAGCAGGGAATTCTGGGCTTTTTTCCAAAACCTATTAAGCTGGTGTCTGGTAGAACTTCAAGTTGGTATGTTAACTGGCGCAATGTGTCTAATGATGTTTATTTAATTGATCAGCTAACCGATTTTGTCTTGTCTTATGTGCAGCAGCAGTCAATCGAGATTGATTGCTTTTACGGCACTCCGGATGGAGCAACCAAGCTGGCCGTGCTTTGCCAGTATAAATTTGCTAAATCTCAACCAGATTTTAAGCCCAGTCAATACGCTTTAGCCATGGGTAGGAAGACTCCCAAAGATCATGGCGAACCAAAGGATCGGTTTTTTGTCGGAGAGCCACAGGGAAGAGTAGTGGTGTTAGAAGACGTAACTACTACTGGCGGTTCTTTACTTAAAGCCGTTCAGTCTTTACTTGATTTAAATATTCAAGTTTCGGCAGCTATTGCCTTAACCAATCGTAACGAAAATATGGATAATGGTCAGCACGTTAGTGATGTCCTGGCCGACCTTGGTGTCAAATACTACAGTCTCAGTCAAGGGCTAGACTTGTTGCCGGTTGTCTTTAAACGAAAAAGTCCAGGTAAAAAAATTAAACAGTCCATCATTGATGAATTTAATAAGTACGGCCAACAACCAATAAAATTATGATCATCGAGCATAAACTGGAAGAAAGAATTAGAAAGAAAAAAACCTTTCTCTGTGTTGGTTTAGACAGCGATCTATCAAAAATACCGACACAGTTTTTAAATACATCTAATCCTCAATTTAAGTTTAACCGCTGGATCATTGATCAAACTAACGAGTTTGTTTGCGCCTATAAACCAAACTTAGCTTTTTACGAAGCTCAGGGGGAACTGGGCTGGCGGGCACTGCAGTTAACCCAAGAATACTTAAGAACTAGTTATCCTGACATTGTGACCATTGCCGATGCAAAAAGAGGCGATATCGGCTCAACAAATCAAGGTTACGTTGAAGCAATTTTTGATAATCTTGGTTTTGATGCTATTACTTTGCATCCATATCTGGGGCAAGAAGCTTTGCAGCCGTTTTTAGAGCGATCGGACAAAGTAAGTATTATTCTTGTTAAAACCTCCAATCCTGGTAGTGGCGAATTTCAGGATCAATTGGTTGTTGATAGCGGTGGAACCAAGCCTTTATGGTCGGTGGTGGCCCAACAAGTTGTTAATAGTTGGAATAAAAATAAAAATTGTTGGCTGGTAGCTGGGGGTACTTATCCACAGATTTTAAAACAAATTCGCTCTCAGATAGGTGATGTACCTTTGCTAATTCCAGGAATTGGAGCTCAAGGAGGCGACCTGGAATCCGTTTTAAAAGTTGCCAAAAACTCTCACGGCACAGGAGTAATAATTAATTCTTCAAGAGGAATTATTTTTGCGGCAAATCCTCAGCGAGAGGCAGTCAAATTACAATCTTTAATGTCGGCCAATTTAAGGTTTTGAGCACCCTGAGGAAATCGGTGGGAATCCAACCTAAGCAGTTTTAAAAATAGGTTAAACTAATACTTATGACTTTTCATTATTTACTCAAAAAATACAAGTTAATCGACGATTATTTTGCTCAGCATTTTCCCCAGTTGGAAAAACAAAGCGCCAAGGAATATAGAGTTTTAGCCAGGCTTAGCAAAATAACGGAGGAATTAGGAGAACTAACCAGTGCCATTCATGGAGATCTTAATCTACTCCGAGAGGGCAAACAAAAAAAACACCAACACAGTGAAGTTATTAAGGAATGGGCCGACGTTTTTAATACCGTGATATTGTTAGGCATCGTTTTAAAAATAGATATTCCGAATGCTATCGATTCCAGATTAGAAGAAATAATGGACCGGTATAACTTAAAAAATCAGAATACTGCCGAAAAGAATATTGGCGAAAGTAAATAATTTAAGTGAATAATTTATAGAGTTAGAACCCAAGCTAAGTTGATTTCATTGGCTCAGATTAATTTTCTAAATAAAAAGTTACCGGCCCATCGTTGATTAATTCAACTTGCATATGAGCGCCAAATTGACCGGTTTGAACCTTTAATTGGTGAGTTCTGATTGCTTTAATAAACTCTTGATAAAGTTTGTTAGCCAGTTCAGGGCTGGCAGCTTGCTGCCAGCCAGGTCTTCTGCCAGATAAATCGCCATATAAGGTGAACTGGGGAATTATTAAAACTTCGCCCCCCACCTGCTTGATATCCAGATTCATTTTGTCAGACTTGTCAGCAAAAATTCTTAAATGACTAATTTTATCTGCCATTTGTTGGACCGTTTGGATCGAATCAGTAGGTGAGAAGCCAACCAACAACACTAAACCAGAATTAATCTGACCAATGTCTTGATCTTTAACCCTAACATTCGCCTGGGTTACTCTTTGAATCACAATCCGCATAGAATTTTATCTTACCAATTTTTATTCAGGGATGAAGGAGGGGGGTTTAAATTTAATTAAGAGAAGGCGCGATACTTTTTTTGCAAAAAAAAGTATCGCGCCTCCAGCATACATCCTTGACATTTCTCTCACCAAGCAATAAATTCGAGATACCTAATATGTATCATCACATTTTTGCTTTACATTCCAAAGTTCTCAGGGCAATGTCACATCCTAAGCGACTGGAAATTATTCACTTATTAAGAAATCAAAAGCTTTGTGTGAGTGATATTCAGGAAATGTTGGGACTACCTCAAGCAAATCTAAGCCAGCACCTGCAAATTCTCAAAGAAGCTAATATTCTTAAAACTAAAAAGCAGGGTAAAAACGTTTACTATCGGCTATCCCATATTAATTTCGTTAAAGCGAGCGATTTAATTCGAGAAGTTTTGGTTAAACAAGCTCAAGATTTGAAGGATCAAAAACTAGTAGATGAACTGACCTTAAAAATGACGGATTTGGTACCGCTAGTTCATGACCCTGTTTGTCATATGAGATTGTCACCCAAAACTGCTAGTGTCGGTATTAAGTATCAAGGTGAGTCCTACTATTTCTGTGCTACCGGCTGCTATGAAAAATTCATTAAAAATCCGGCAAAATATATTAGTTCAGTTAACAAAAAATAGAGTAGAGCGGGCGGGCTTACCGACTGGCGCGGCCGCCGAGAGCCGCTACTCGTCTCTTGGTCGCCTTAGAAGCAGCTTGTAAGCCACGCAAGCGATGGGGAGCTTTCCCGCCGGCGGCCGCCACCCGCTTGCGAGTTGCCTTAGAAGCTGAGGCCAAACCCCTCTTGCCCTTTGCTGATTTACCTACTGCCATACTAACCTCCTCTAGCTAAATAATTACTTTTAGCTATTACCTTGACTCTGCATAATCTAGTCAAAGTGTTAAGTTATCAACAAAAATTAGTAAGAAAATAGTAATAGATATAAACTAGCTAAAAAATTCAGCGAGTTTTTGGCGTTTGCTCTTCTCCTGAAATACCTTTTGGTTTTGTGCCAGTAATTCTAAAGGCAATGCCATCTTTAACGAAATTCTTCATGAGGAGTGTTTCTACTAGATTCACTACCATCAAGACAATAAAAATAATCAGCCACTAAGTTTCTAAGTTCTATTTCTTGATTAGGAGAAATAGGCACACCATTAATGCTTCGAATAACTACCCAATAATTTCCTGATTTATGAGGAATTGGATTAATATCAACTTCAAGACCTACAAAGCCTCTTTGTCTTAGAATTTCCTCAATTGTATCGGCATACAGCAAGGATAAAGTTTCGTAATCAGGTGGGAGTGAACTTTAAATTTCTGCATCATAATCTTCATACAGAAAATCATTATCGCCCTGGACAGAATAATCTACCAAGATTGCAGCTCCATTATTCTTACCATTTCTTCTTGCTTTGCTGTCATCACCTTTGAACTCTTTTTTTCTACCCACTCGCGACCTCGTTTGTTCTGTACAGTTCTATAGATAATAGTAGAAGCTGTCTAGACGAAAAATATCCGAATAATTATTTTATTAGTTTAAATCAGACAAAATGACACAGTTAATAAAACAATTATTAACACTTTCTCTATTTATAACCTTAATTTGTTCTTGCCAGATTGAGTAAGATCGGTTGTAATGTCCAGATAAAGACCGATAAGGATAGTAAAACAAAATTATTTAAGCCGTTTTAAAACAGAGCCTAAAACAAAGAAAGGGAAATGTGCCAAAAACCAAAGTTGTCAACCCCGCGACCGGTGACAAAACCAAAACGCAGAAGCAGCAAGTTGTGACTTCACAGCCAACTTCTCTTGACCAGGCTTTTTCTCAAGTTAATGATGAGCTTTTGAAAATGTTTTTAAAAAAACACAAGGATTACGGTAAGGGCAATATTTTAGCCGTCGGAGAAATCGGCATTGTCCTGAGAATAACAGAGAAAATCGAAAGGCTAAAAAACTTATTGTTGAAAGGTGATGCGCCAACCAATGAATCAATTGAGGAAACCTTCATCGACATAGCCGTATACGCTAATCTGGCTATTTTACTTAGAAGAGGTTGGTTTGAAAAACTAGAAGTCAACCCCGAAGTTTTAGATAAAATTTAAATTCTTTCGACAAATTAGAAATCAATCTTCAAATGAGTCAACTCAATTATTCACCAGACAGCAAATATTTAGGGCGTTATGCCGACATATTAATCAACTTTGCGTTAAATCAGGGAGCAGGACTAAAACCAAGCGAAGTTGTTTTAATTAAAGTACCAGATGTAGCTAAACCGTTAGCCTGGCATCTACAGAAAAAAGTTTTGGAGTCCGGTGGCCACCCGATTTTACGATTAATACCAACTGGAGGTTTTGACCGAGCTTTTTTTGAACAAGCTAATAGTAATCAACTAAATTTCTTTCCCAAAAAATATCTTAAAGCTGAGGCAGACTTAATTAATCACCAAATCTCGATTATCGCTGATGTTGATCCATATGAGCTTCAGTCGGTCGAGCCTCAAAAAATTATGCAAAGAAGCCAAATTGTCAAACCATATCGGGATTGGCTAACCAAGAAAGAACTACAAAAGAAATTTTCCTGGACAATTGCTCTTTGGGGGACTCCGGCCAAGGCAAACATTGTTGGGCTTTCATTGCCAAATTATTGGCAACAAATTATTCAGGCTTGTTGGCTGGATAATGATGAACCAGTAATCAAGTGGCAAGAAATCAAAAATCAGCAAAAAGCACTAAAAAAGTGTCTAAATGACTTAGAGATAGAGAATATCCACTTAGAGAGTGACGATGCCGACTTAAAAATTAAGATTGGCGCTAATCGGCAGTGGCTTGGTGGTGATGGAAACAATATTCCGAGTTTTGAGGTTTTCACCTCGCCAGATTGGCGATTTACATCAGGTTGGATAAAGTTTAACCAACCTCTTTATAGACAAGGTAATGTAGTTAAAAACATTGCTTTAACGTTTAAAAAGGGTCGAGTGGTTAAGTTCTCTGCCACAAAAGGAAAACAGTTCTTAGAGCAAATGTTGCAAGTGCCCAACGGTGACAAGCTTGGTGAATTCTCATTAACAGACGCTCGAATGTCACGAATCACTCATACCATGGCTGAAATTTTGTATGACGAAAACATCTCCAACAACACCCATGTAGCTTTAGGAACCGCTTTTAAAGAGTGTTACCGAGGCGATAAAACGAAATTAACCAACCAAGATTGGAAGAAATTAGGCTTTAATGACTCGGCCGTACACACCGACTTAATCAGTACTGCCAACCGCAAAGTTACGGCCACCTTAACTAATGGTCAAGAAAAGGTCATCTACGAAAATGGTCGGTTTACCATCTGGAACCCTTGATATTCAGATTTTAATTTTTGGCTAGATCCTGGTATTAACGGCTCGATCTCTGAAATCTAAAAAGTTGTCACTACACTGACAGCGTGCTAAATTGAGTCTAATGGTTGGCAACCAATGTTTTAACCCTGGCTCCACAAGTAAGTGGTGAGTCGGGGTTTTTGAAAGGAGATAGTAATGCAAGTCTTGGTTCGAGCGAAAAACTTTATCATTACCAAAGCAATACAGGCTTTTTCAGAACAACAGGCTGGAAAATTAACTAAAAAATTTAAGCGGATTATCCGGGTTGAGACATTTCTCGAAACCACTAGAAGCAGAGCTAAAGCAACGGTTAAAGCCGTAATTCCGGGTAAAGATATCGTGGTAGAAAAAGAGGGTGATAACGTATACCAGGCAATACAGGCATCTTTTAATAAAATAGCCAGAGCTTTACGTAAAAAAGGTGAGCGAACCAAAAGTCATAAAAAATAATCATCACGGGTTATACTACGCCTACAATGGCTAGACTAAGTTTTTCCAGAGTCAGCTTGGCGATCGTCAGCGGCGTGATTATGTTTTGTCTGGGTTATTTTCTTCGTGGCGTGATTTTGGAGAGCGAACTTAATGTTCAATTAATTTCACCCTTACCTGATCAGCAAAATCAAGCAAAAGAAAATATTTATGAAGTTTATAGCTTTCCCAATCTGGAAAAAACAGTTTTTTCACCGCAACCACTTACCGTTGTCGATCAATTGGACTCAACTCCGCAATACACCTCGTTTTTAGTTGCCTGGCAAGTACCTGATTTAAAACAAGGAATAAATAAAAAAGTTACCGGCCAGCTTAATATCCCCAATGGATCAGGACCATTCCCGATCATTGTTATGTTACGGGGCTATGCCGAAAGAGAGCAGTACCAAACTGGACTAGGAACAAGAAACGCGGCGGCGGCTCTAGCTCAACAAGGTTTTATCACTATTGCCCCAGATTTTTTGGGGTATGGCCAAAGTGATCCGGAAGATGAGGATATCTTACTTGCCAGGTTTAGTCGACCAGTCACGGTACTGCAATTATTAGCCAACCTAACTCAACCGACCATCACTGTGTCTGGAATGGCCTCTCTGGATCAGGAATTTGCTGATTACTTAACCCAAAGATTATTTAATAACGAAAAAATTGGTCTTTGGGGTCATAGTAATGGTGGGCAGATTGCTCTATCTGTTCTGGAAATCACTGGCCAGAATATACCAACTACTTTGTGGGCACCGGTTTCTAAACCTTTCCCCTACTCAGTTTTGTACTACACCGATGAGTCTGATGACGGCGGCAAATACTTTCGCCGGGCATTATCTGAGTTTGAAAATGATCTAAACAACGATGTCAAAGATTATTCAATCCTGGCTAAACCCGAAAAAATTATTGCCCCGATTCAAATCCACCAGGGTGGAGAAGACGATGCCGTTCCCCTATATTGGTCAGAACAACTAGCCGAAATTTTGAATGAAGCCGAAGTTGAGGTTACTCTATATCGTTATCCTGCAGCGGATCACAATTTAGTACCCAACTGGGAACAAGTTGTACAAAGAGATATTCAGTTTTTTAATCGGGAGCTCAAGAATCAATAACTAGCTTAATAAATACTAAAAGAACCACCAGATAAGCAGTAATAAAACCATGATACCGATAGCCACAAGACTGGTTTTAATCAGATCATTTTTCATATCTAGCACAAATTGATGATCACCAATTTGCTTTAATTTGGTAGGTGATTTTTTTTCAGTTTTCAGAGTAGTTTGTTCACTACTATTTGGCTGTTTTTTCGCCTGAGCTGATGCTTTGTCCTGACTAAGCCACTGATAAGTTAGCTCACGGCGCTGCTGAGCTTTAATTTTTTGCTGACGAGTCCGTCTTATACCCATATTTACCTATCCTATTATTTATTACTTTACCAGTCTGTCGTCAATCAGTATGATAGAAGTCTTGAGTCTAAAATTAAACTCTCAGTCGATATCAATCGCAATTATTGAAAGGAAAAACTATGCAGTGGAAAAACTTAACTAAAAAGTCTGTTGGCTTAACTGCATTAGTGGTGTATTTATTGTCTGCTGGTATTTCTTACGCTGTTTTTACCAGTGTTTTGCCAGAATCGGTCGGCCCAAATCGATTTGCTGGTTTAATTTCTCCTTTGGCTCCAGGTGCTCAAGAAGGCAAGGTACAGGTTGACGCCAATGCCCCTAAAACCGAAGCCTGCCCCTTAAACGGCAAGTTTTTTACTGTGGCTGAAAGGCAAGCTTGGGAAGAAAGAACCCCACTGGCAGTCATGATTGAAAACCACGTAGATGCACGCCCCCAATCTGGTCTAACCGATTCTGATGTTGTTTTCGAGGCAGTGGCCGAAGGTGGAATTACTCGTTTTATGGCAATGGTTTACTGTGACGCTCAGGCTGAAGACGTTATCTTGGCTCCAATTAGATCCGCCAGGACATACTTTATTGATTGGGCTTCAAGTTACCAAAAACCACTGTATGTCCATGTTGGTGGAGCCAATATCCCTGGTCCTAGTGATGCTTTAGGTCAATTAAATGATTATGGCTGGACCAATACCAACGATCTTAATCAATTTTCCATCGGTTTTCCGACATTTGCTCGCAACTACAATCGAATTGAGCTAACCAATGGTCAACAATTAGCCACGGAACACACTATGGAAACTTCCTCGGAAAGACTTTGGAAATATGCCAAAGAAAACCGCCAGATAACCGCCTGGCAAGGCAAGGATGATTTCACACCTTGGCAATTTGTTGATGATGCGCCGGAGTCAGAGCGCGGTGAAGCCGGTGCCATTACCTACAATTTCTGGAGTGGCTATGATGACTTTGCTGTCCAGTGGAGTTATAACCCTCAGGAGAACACTTACGCCAGAATTAATGGCGGCCAACCACATACCGATTTAAATAATGGTGAACAAATTAAAGCAAAGAATGTAGTTGTTTTATTCTCACCTGAAAAAGGACCGATCAATGAAAACAAACACTTGTTATATGAAACCACCGGCACTGGTGAAGCTTTAATTTTCCAGAACGGCCAGGTTGTTGAAGCCAAGTGGAGTAAGCCTACACGCACTACTGCTTTAACCTTTTCAGTTGGCGGTAAACCGGTCGAGTTTGTTCGCGGGCAAATCTGGATCTCGGTAATGGATCCCAGTAGTGAAGTAAGTTACTAAGTAAGACTAATTTAGTGCCATTTTTTATTGCTGGTTTGGTTCCTGGTTGGGGTTAACCTGCTAGTAATGATTTATCAATGCTAATTACTGCTGACAATAAATTTGTGTTGTTATAGGTAAAATTACTTTGATATTAACCGATCTATTAAAAAGATAGTTGATAAGATATACTGACTTGAGTAAAAACATACCTCAATTGCGGCACTGATTTATGGCCAAACTAACAGATTTTATGATCAGCAAAGTTCGAGTTAAGATGCTGGAGCTTTTTTTCAAAAATCCGGGTGAGTTATATTACGTTAGACAAATCACCAGATTGATCGATGAGGAAATCAATGCTGTACGGCGCGAGCTTGATCGTATGAACCAAACCGGCATTTTAAGTAGTGAAAAACGAGGCAATCGCCTTTATTACTATTTAAATAAAAAGTATGATTTTTATTCAGAATTACTTCGCTTGGTGGCAAAATCCTCAGGTTTAGGTAAGGCAATTAAAAAGAAGAGAAAAGATATCGGCAACCCAAAATTTGTAATGTTTTCTAGCAAATTTGCCCAAAAACGTTTACGCGGTCGAGACGAAGTAGACATTCTATTAGTTGGTAATATTAAGCTTCAACAACTGGAGCCACTAGTTAAAGCAGAAGAAAAAATCAGAGGACACGAAATAAACTTTACGGTAATGACAGTCGAGGAGTTTGATTTTCGTAAGGCCAGGCGAGATCCTTTTGTTAATGAAATACTTAGTGGCGGCCGCATTATGATCATTGGTGATGAAGATGCCCTCGTAGAAAAAAATCCAGAGGTTTAAGAGGTTGAAAATGTCCATAATGAAAGGGTGGCGTCGCCTAGTTAGTTGGTTAAAATTTAAATTATCTTATTCTCTAAGACACCCCGTTTTTAATAAATTTGTTGTTAGTACTTTCTTTATCATCCTGGCAACTTGGTTTGCTTTGCCAAATACACTCACTATACCGGTTCAGGCTGTAGGAAAAGCACTTACCAGTCCCTTTAGTTTAGAAGTTACTAACCAACTACCAACCAAATTGACTTTGTACAAGGTTACTTTTGATTTGAACTCCTATGGTATCCCTCTGACCAACAACCTTGAGTTAAAAAAAGGTCTTGATATTGTGGGCGGGACACAAGTTACCTTAGCCGCCGATATGACCAGTATTCCTGAAGATCAGCGGGTCACGGCTTTAGAGTCAGCAAAAGAAATTTTACGGCGCCGTATTGACCTTTTTGGTATTGCCGAACCCCAGCTGAGAACCGTTGTTTGGCAGGATCAATATCGCATTTTAATCGAACTACCCGGACTAGATCAGCCTGAAGCTGCTTTACAACTAATTGGCCAGACTGCTCAACTTCAGTTTAGAGAATATCGGCCCCAAGCTGAGGAAAATAATGAGGCAACTCCCTCAGCTTTAGCAATCCTCTCTGATTTTCAACCCACTGATTTAACCGGCGAACTGCTACAACGAGCCGATGTTCAGTTTGACCAAACTACTGGACAGCCGGTAGTAGCTTTACAATTTTCGACCGAAGGTGCTGAAAAATTCGCCGACTTAACAGCTAATAACATCGGACAACCACTAGGAATCTTTTTGGATGATATGCCGCTAACCCTGCCCGTAGTTAATGAGGCTATTTATGGCGGTCAAGCCAGTATTCAAGGAGATTTTCAAATCGAGGAAGCTAAAACATTGGCTGCCCAACTAAATGCGGGAGCATTGCCGGTATCTATCAAGGTTTTACAACAAAATACTATTGGTCCTTCGCTTGGACAGGAATCTTTAGATCTAAGCCTCAGGGCAGGCATTATCGGCCTGGCTTTGGTGGCTATCTTTATGATTACCATTTATGGTTGGATGGGTGTAGCGGCCGTAATTGGGTTGATAGCCTACGGAATTCTAACTATCACCATTTATAAATTACTACCGGTTACAGTAACTCTTCCAGGAATTGCTGGCCTAATGTTATCTATTGGTATGGCTGTAGATGCCAATATTTTATCTTTTGAAAGAATTAAAGACGAGCTGCGCCACGGTCAAAATAAATCAATTGCTTTAAAACGTGGGTACGAACAATCTTGGACAGCGATTAAAGATGCCAACCTGGCAACTTTGGCAATCTGCTTTATTTTATTTAATCCTCTAAATTGGGGCTGGCTGAATACAAGTGGACCTATCAGGGGCTTTGCTTTAACCCTAGCGGTCGGAGTAATTTTAAGCTTATTCACCGGCGTTTTTTATTCCAGAATCCTATTACAATTATTTTGGCAAAAAACACAAGCAGCTTCGAAATCGAAGTAATCACAAAAAGGAATTTATGAATTGGCTTGGAAAACGATATCTTTATTACTTATTTTCACTTTTAATAATTAGCTTCAGTTTGTTAGGAATTATTCTAAACGGCTTTAAATTATCGCTTGAATTCAGTGGCGGATCAGAACTTGAATTGGAAATGGTACTGCTTGATTTAGCGCAAGCAGAAGACGAGAGTCTTAACGCTGAGCAGATCGACGGCACTATAAGAGATATTTTGTCCCAGCAAGAAATTGAGATTTTACAAAGTGAAGCAACAAATATTAATACCGATAATGCTAACGCATCCACCAATACTAAATGGCGATTGTCTCTTTCAGAAATTACTGAAGAACAAAAAAATCAGTTTCTAGCTAGCTTACGAGAGAAATTACTTGGTTATGAAATTAGTGAGATTAGGTTCCAGTCGGTTGGACCGGCTCTAAGCCAAGAAATCCTGCAGAAAACTCTCATAGCTGGCTTATTGGGAGTAGGAATTATTTTGCTTTATGTTTGGTGGCAATTTAAAAACTGGCGGTTCGGCATTGCTGCCACCAGTGCCATGCTTCATGATGCCGTTATTTTAGCCGGGTTATTTACTTGGTTTGGCAGATGGTTCGGTACACAAGTTGATTTACTATTTGTGACCGCCCTATTAACCACTCTTTCTTTTTCTGTTCACGACACCATCGTTATGTTTGACAGAGTCAGAGAACTTCAACACACCCAGGCTAGATATATTAACTTGAAAGATTTAATTAACACCGCTGTTACACAAACCATTATTAGATCAATAAATAACTCACTAACTATTGCTTTTATGCTGGTGGCCTTAATTCTCTTGGGTGGATCTAGTTTGCTATGGTTTGCAGTGGCATTGTTGGTTGGAACTATTTGCGGCACGTATTCAAGTCCGTTCATTGCTGTATCGGTATATTATGATTTAGAACAAAGAAAAAACCGATAATTCTATTAATTACGAACACAACAATTGCTTTTTTACTTTTTGTTACAGTAAAAAACGGCAAGTAGCTGTTTGACATTTTTATAATTTTCTATAAAATCGGGGGTAATGAGTAGTCCTGATTCTGAACATACACCAAATACAGATTATCCATCACATTTAGAGGATGGGGGTACTGATCAAGAAGTTAAAGTCCACACTTCTAGTGAAAAAAGTCAACCTCGTGATATTTCTCCCCAAATACCATCTATCCCACTTATCCCAGTTGATAGAAATCCTAACTTAAAGGAATTAGTCAAGCAATACGGTAAAAACCTTGCCCTTTTGGTTGTAGGACTCATTGCGGGTTACATAGCTAAAGATCAACTTTCAACCTCCTCGGAAGAGGGTCGCCGACTAGCTGAAGCATTAACACCAACCGTTACACAAGCAATTTTGGCTGGAGATACTGAAACTGACGTGTTAGATATTAATCAAGGAAATGGGGATTTCGAGACTATTGAATCAACTCCAACCCCATCTCAAACTCCAAGCCAGACTCCAAGTTTAATTCCGTCAGCAACATCAACTCCTACCGAGACACCTAGCGCCACAGCAACTCCAACAATTGAGGCGACTTCGACTCCAACTCCTACGGCCGAAATTAAAGATATTACTCAAATAGAAATCTTTAAAAACGCAACTGAAAATAAAGATGAATCTCCATATCTAAACAACACCTCAATAGCGTTCCATAAGGGAGTAGTAAAGTTTGTACGAGAAAATCTAAAAGCAATGTCTCTTCTTCCCAAAGAAAAAATTAAAGAAGTATTTGAACAAAATAGGCTACTTCAAATTTTTTGGGAAACACCTGATGGGGGTGTAAAATTGGGTTGGAACAACCCTGAGAGAGTAGATAGTGACTTTGACTCGCTCGGGCTTGGTTTTGAACATACCGATCCGAAAGCACTCGAAGCTGCCAACGACTATTTCCAAAGTCACCTTGAGGAAAGATTTATACATGGTCAGCTAGAAACTGTTTTAAATAAACAGAATTTAGATCCCACCATACTAATAGTACCAGGTAAGGATGGGTTGCACAGATCTGTAGTTCACACCGATAGTTTTAACACGCTGCAAATTGGTATTGATACCGCATTCGCAGGAGTTCTGATGAAGCTTGACCCTCAAATGAGCCTGGAAGAAGCACTGTATGAAGCTGCTATCATCAGAAATAATCTTTTATTGAGATTTTTATCTAGTATTGACGGTTATGTGCCATATTATGTTATTGACGAAAATGGATATTTGCAAATTGCCTCACAACCTCTTATGAGACCAGGAAGAACCTGTAGATTTGATTTGGCACCAAGTTATGACGATTCGCGTTCTGAGCAGCAACCAACCCTGGTTGAGGTTCCCTTTGTAAAAGTCACTGGTGATGAACAACCTCATGGTGTAATTGCACTTGATGACCCGGAATCATTTATTCTGGTTGTCGACATTCATCAACTTGCCCTTAATTGGGCAAGTATGAGTGACGCGGAAAAAAGAGCTGCCATAACTGAGGCTAGCACAGCTGAAATTATCACATCACCATCTCAAGAAAGAACAGTAATCGAAATCTCAGGATCCTATGAATTAGGTGCGGCTAACAATGGAATTCACAATCCAGAAGATGGTAGTGTAGATAATCCTTTACGACCGTGTGGTCCAGCTCAAGAAAAACCTCAAGCACCAGCAGTCATGCCATCAGCTGCTCCACCAGTCCAAGAAATACCCGCAGAAGAATATCGTCCACCAACAACTCAAGTAACTTCTGAACCCCAACCAACACCACGGCCAGAAGAACACAAATCGCCTGATGAAGATGAGGCAAGAGGCGGCTATGAAGACGATACTACCAACAGGGATGAACCTGTCGACGAAGAGGTGCCAACACCAAAACCTTTACCAACTGCACCGCCAGCAGAGGCAACACCATTTGGAGATTGGTAACAACAAGAACAGGCGATGGAGCTATATGCTAAAAAAATTAAATTATTTAAAAGAAAAATTTCGGAGATTTTCGATTTCATTTTTGTTAAGTATTTTGACCGTTTCAATCCTGACAACTGGCGGTTATTTGCACCTTAATAGCCTTGCTGCTGAAGAA
>Ga0334900_1002196_pt1 | contig 17862 bp, 14 predicted proteins | sample GraSluR3_MG_2_FD_207231 | JGI IMG/M metagenome (GOLD analysis project Ga0334900, IMG submission 207231) | Sludge microbial communities from methane-producing bioreactor in Wageningen University, Netherlands - Granular Sludge_31_08-R3 | ecosystem: Engineered > Bioreactor > Anaerobic >...
CCCGCTTCACCGGGCGGGTTCCCCACCAGTAAATTGGCAAATCCCAGGGCGACATTATCCATGGCCGCCGCGGGAGCCATACCCTTGCCCAAATATCCCAGCCTGCCCGGCCAGTCTTCAACGACGACCTCGATGCCGGGGATCAAAACTTTCAGCATCTTACTTTCCTCCCAACTGGTTAGTATTCATCTTTAAAGGTTAAAGCCTGGGTGCCGTTTTTACAGCTTCCCTCTGCCTGGCCAGGAATTCCGCGGTTCCTTTCTGCACTTCTTCAGAGTTATAGAAATCAAGATATTCCTTAACCACGATCTCATCTTCTTCGATGTCGTATTGATAGTCGGTTTGTTCGTGCACGTGCTTGAAAATATCCAGTATTTCCTGCTCGGTGACCTCGTGGAAGGTGATCCGGTCGGCTGCCCGGTACAGAAACGGGCTGTTTTTAAACAACGGGTGTTTTTGGCTGAACTGGAAGATGGGAATGGTCCTGCCGAACAGCTGATACCCGCCCCCCGTCGGAGTTGTGTACGTGAAAATGCAAGGCCCGCCGATACCTACCGCTCCTTCGGGCGTCCACGTCCGGGGAGGATTATACTTGGGTACCACGATGGCGCAGCGCGGGTCCATGGGCCAGAAAAATCCGCCGCCGGGCCAGAAACCGCCCCCGCTGTTGTACCATTGCGTACCCAGCAGCTTTTGCTTTACCTCTTCCTCCGTAATGCCGTTACACATGGCCATGTATTCCAGGTTGTACCCGTTAATGACGTTGGGCGCGTCCGGGCGGACTTCTTTGACGTATTTCTCCACCGCCTTTTGGGTTTCAGTGTCTTCAAAAGCAATCGGCAATTTGATCAGGCGTGATTTGACAACAATATTGTTAATAGAAACCAATGATTCTTCCGCTTCTTTAATTGCGTCAATCAGTTCGCGTAAACCAATAACCTCCGGGTCGAAATGAAACATATTGGTCCTGATGCCCGGTACTGTTTCAATTAAACCTTTTATTTTTTTGTTTAAAACCAGGTCGTTAACCTTCTGGATCCTGAACGAGTCCTGCAGGTTGGCTCTTATTTCCCGGCCGTACTCGACCTGCAGAAAACCGTCACCGGCTTGTTTGAACAATACTTCCAGCCTGGACCCGGTCGCCGGCAGGGTGTCTAAAATAACGTGGTAATTTTTTTGCTCCATAATCCTAAATTTACCTCCCATCTTTGGTTATCCTGAGCAACTGGTTTGAAACAATATCCGGTGAGGCACCCGCACCTCTTCATGGAGACGGGTCCAACCCACGTTTTTAAAGCTTGCCCCCCTTTTTGCCAGTCGCATAAAACCTGAAGTTGTCAACGTCTACTGATTGCTGAATCAGGGCTTTCCTTCCCGGTCCCAGCCCCGGATGGAGTAATATTCCTGCAGCATGGTTTCCAATTCCGCACCGGTTATCACCGCTCCGGTCTCGGGCAAGGCTTGTCTGGCAAACCGCCTGGGCAAAGCATCCTGTTCCTTGCCCAGGCCGGCCCCCAGGTTAAACCGGCGGGTCGCAGTAATAATTTCGTTGGCCGTCCGCTGCAGCTCCGCGGGCGTATAATCCCAGCCGGTAAGCGCCTTGAGCAGGATCTGAAGTTCTTCCCACTGCAGCATGTCCCGGTAAAAGGTACAGATAATCAGCGTATTGAAAATGGTCAGGCGGTTTTCGTAATCTATATACAGGGCAGCCTTGCCCTCAACGGCGGACGGGTCAATAACCCCGGACAATTCCGGCTTGTAAAAAGTGGCCCTCAAATGGCAGGCGCCCCGCGCCGAAGTCGCATAACCCAGGCCCATTCCTTTCAAAACCCGCGGGTCATAACCGGCCGGCTCCATTCCTTTCACGTGAATCGCCGCAGCTTCCATATTCAAAGCCTTGGCCGCCGGGATAATACCGTCGGCAAACACTTGCCCGTTGCCCATGCGATAGGCCAACTCCTCCAGCAACTTGCCGGCGCCTTCAGCATCCCCGTATGCCGGGTAGGTGGTATTAAGCCCCCGTTCCCGGGCTTCCATGGCCAGTGCCACCAGGTTGCCGGCCGATATTGTATCCACCCCGAAACGGTCACACAGGTCATTCAGGTAAATGATATCGTCCAACCGGTCTATGCAGCATAACCCGCCAAAGGCATAGATAGTTTCGTATTCCGGTCCTTCAATGGTCAAGCCGGCCCGCGGGCCGGTTTTGACGGTGGTTAAATCGCCGCAGTGCAAAAAACAATGGGGACAGGATTTAGGCCTGACGTCAAAATTGGCAAGCAGCGCCTCCCCGCTGATATTTTCCCAGCCGTCCAACACTCCCCGCGACCAGTAGCGGGTAGGAAAAGCCCGGGCGGTATTCAACAGCGAAACCATCTGGGGGGTACCGTATTTACGATATTTTACGGCAGCAGGAGAGTCTTTGCCCTCCGCCACCAGCTTGGAGACAAAACTTTTAAGCGCCGCGCGGTCGGCAACCGGGGTTGGTTTTTGACCGTGAAAAACCACTGCTTTGACATTTTTACTGCCTAAAACCGCGCCCAGCCCCCCGCGCCCGGAAGAACGCCAGTAATTATTCTCCACGCAGGCCAGCCGGACCAGGTTCTCACCGGCCGGGCCGATCACGACCGCCTGCGCGCCGGGAATTCCCGTCCGTTCCAACACGGCGTCTTCGGCAGCATAGGTGTCTTTTCCCCACAAATCACCCGCCGGGTGAAACTTAACCCCCCGCTCCGATATTTCCAAAAAAACCGGTTCTTGGGCCCTGCCCTCTAAAATCAACGCATCATAACCCGCAGCTTTAATTTTCGGCGCCACTTTACCCCCCGCGTAAGACTCAGCATAACCTCCGGTCAGGGGTGACTTACTAAAAAGACCGTGCCGGCTCGAGCCCGACATCCGGGTACCCGTTGCCGGCCCTACTGTAAAAATAACTTTATTGTCCCTGCTTAACGGGTCAATCCCGGGAGCAATATTTTGCAACAATAAATAGGAGCCCAGCCCCTTGCCCCCCAGATAAGTTTTTAAAATTGTCTCCGGTATCTTTTCTTCAGCAAAAGTTTGGCTGTTTAAGCCCACCCTTAACAATTTGCCGTGAAATCCCTGCATATATTTCCACCCCTTGTGTAAAATTCCATCTCAGTTAATTGAATTTTCTTAAGATTTAAAACTTTTTACCGGTTATTTTTTACGAAAAAAACAGGTTTTTCCGGATAATGCAGATATGCATTTCATCTTGGTTTGTTTAGAGCAAAATTATTTTAATAATTAGTTAATGTTTTAATTGATAAAATGCTTGATAACATTTATAATAATGGCTAACAACATTACTGCATTGTTTATATTTGATTATCCAAGAAGAGCAAAACCTGAATAAAAGCGTCACACCTTACGGATATATATCGATTGTTAAACGCATGCATAATAATTTATCAGACTTTTTTTGGATATTATCATTAAAAAAATATTTTGTCAATTAAAAAACACAAGTACTTTGTATACTTATGAATGCATTATCGCATCCGCATTTTAAAAACTCTTTTGCGACAGGAAAACCCGCGCTCACCAGGTATGCTGTAAAGACCCACCGTGACTAAAAGCAAAACCGGCAAACGGTTACGGGTAACTAATAAATATTCATGATTTGTTTTTTTATAAAATATCTCAAGATAGGAGCGTGCGTATTCAAATGATGGTAAAAAAGCAATTCCCTGGTCCCAAATCCCTGGAACTTCTGGCCTTAAGGAAAAAATACGTTCCCGATGGAATCTCTTATTCTAATCCGGTTTTTGTTAAAGAGGCCAAGGGAGCAATAATTACGGACGTGGACGACAACCGTTTCATTGATTTTGCCGGGGGCATCGGCGTGGTAAACGCCGGTCACCGGCCGGCCAGGGTGGTGGATGCGGTTAAGGAACAATTGGACAAATACATCCATACCAGCATTAACGTGGCCATGTACGAACCTTACATCCGCCTGGCGGAAAAACTGTCGGCCTTAACCCCCGGAAACTTTTCCAAAAAGACCATGTTTGCCAACAGCGGCGCGGAAGCAGTGGAAAACGCGGTAAAAATTGCCCGCAAATATACTAAAAAAACCGGCATCTTAGCCCTGGAATGCGCCTTCCACGGCCGCACCCTGCTGGCCATGTCCCTGACCAGCAAGGTCAGGCCTTACAAATACGGCTTCGGCCCGCTGGCCCAGGACGTGTATAAGATCCCTTCCGCATACTGCTACCGTTGTTATTATGGTTTAACCTATCCTTCGTGCGACCTGCACTGCGTTAAAAACCTGGAAAGATTTTTTATTGCGGAAAACCCGGCCGACCAGATTGCCGCCCTGGTGGTAGAACCTGTTCAGGGTGAGGGGGGCTTTATCGTGCCGCCGCCGGAATTTTTACCCGGCTTGCAAGAGATCTGCAATAAACACGGTATTTTATTCATTGTGGATGAGATACAAACCGGTTTCGGCCGTACCGGAAAAATGTTTGCCAGTGAACATTTCGGTCTGGAACCGGATCTCATGTGCATTGCCAAATCGCTGGCCGCAGGTTTCCCTCTGAGCGCCGTGACCGGCCGTGCAGAGGTTATGGACGCGCCGGCCCCCGGAGAAATAGGCGGAACCTACGGCGGCAATCCCCTGGCCTGCGTTTCGGCATTGCAGGTGATCGAGATCATGAAAGAAGAGCAGTTGCCCGAACGGGCCAACCAGATCGGCAGTGCCCTGGTCGAAAAATTAAACGCGCTCCAGGAGCAGCACCAATTTATCGGGGACATCCGGAGCCTGGGGGCCATGGTGGGTGTAGAACTGGTTAAAGACCGGCAGACCAAAGAACCGGCCCCAGAACTCACCGGCCGGATGGTTAAAGAATGTTATCAAAGGGGTCTCATTGTTCTCAGTGCGGGTATCTACAGTAACGTACTCCGGTTCTTAACCCCCCTGGTTATTTCTGACGATGAATTAAACCAGGCACTGGAAATATTAGAAGCAGCTTTCGCGGAAGTGAGCAAGAGTTTATAAATAAAAATCACCAAGCAATTACAGTTGAATTGCCACCCGGAGTATTCTTCCGATATACTCCGGGTGGCTTTTAATTGGCGTGCAGTTCTTAAACCTCACCAGTACCGGGCAGGACCGGATTATGAACTGCATCTTGCAGGAGCAGCGCAAATTCATTCTGGGTAAAAGGCCCAAAAAAGAAAAAACTAGCCGGTTTACGGCAAAACTTACTCACTTGAGCCATTTAACAATTTCCGGCTCCTTCCTTGCGCTCTTACCCGCCGGGCCGTCGCGGTAACCAAGGATTACCGGCGCGACCATTTCGTACCCCTCCGGCACATTTAATTCGTTTTTTATTTCAGGTGTGTTAGCGGTTCCGGCAACAAAGCCGATCCAGCAACTGCCGATATCTTTGTCCCAGGCCGCCAGCATAAGGTTTAAAGCAGCCATACTGCAATCATAAACATAGGTGGGAATATTTTTATTACCGTAAATCAGAACCAGTACCGGGGCTCCGTAAAACAGGTCAAACTGCGGATCGGATAAAATATTCCTGTATCGTTCCAGCCGGGTCATGGCATCCTTGTTTGCCAATAAAGCAGCTTTAGAACTTTCGGACAATTTTTTTAAAAAATCCTTATTCTCCACTACTGCAAAGGACCATGGCTGACAATTCATAGCACTGGGTGCCCAGGTGGCCAGTGTGATCAATTCCCTGAGCGTCTGTTCCGGCAACCGGTCATTTTTATATTTACGTACACTCCTGCGGGTCCGGACCGCTTTAACAAGCTCCATTAAACATCCCTCCGTAAACTGATTTAATTATATTTTACCACCACACCGGATTGTTCCCCAAACCGGCTTCTGTTCTCATCCGAATCATTTCATATGCCGTTTCGGAACGGCCCGTTCGTTATCAGCACATCCCGGCGGGCACCTTTTTAATATTTTTTTTCGTTGCCCGTACAGCAGATTCAATTCTTAACCAGGTCGTCTAAAGTCTTAAAAACATACCCCTGCTCCTTGATTGCCTTAAGTATTCTGTCCATAGCTGCGGCATTGTCCTCGGAGACGGCATGCAGCAGGATCAGTGCCCCGTTATGCAAATTGTCCATCACTGTCCGGTAGGATTCCTCAGCGCCACCGGGCATCGGCACCCAATCGACCATGGCCATACTCCAAAAGATGTTATGATACCCCAACTCCCTGGTTACCGCCAGCGTACGCTCGCTGTACTCGCCTTTCGGCGGCCGCAGGTAACGCATCTCCCTGCAGCCCGTTACGGCTTCAAATTTTGCTTCCACTGCCTGAAGTTCTTCTTTGATCTGCTCGCCGGAAATATCTGGCAGGCTGGGATGCCTGGCGGTATGGTTGCCGACAATGTGCCCTTCGTCCACCATCCGTTTAACCAGTTCCGGCTGGCTTTCCAGGTAATGGCCGGTAACGAAAAAAGCCGCCTTGACGTTATTGGCTTTCAAAGCATCCAAAATTTTAGGCGTGTAGCCGTTTTCATAACCCTCGTCAAAGGTCAGGTAGACCACCTTTTCGTCCGGACTTCCGACCCAATACGCATCGTATTTTTCAAGCCCGTCTGCAATATAGGACGGCATTTCCGGCTGCAGGTGGTTACTGTTCCGTTTCAGCCCCCACCCGTACTTTTCATTGGAAAAGTTGTCCGCCGTCTCCTGCAATTTACCGGTACTTCTTTCTTCTTCTTCCTCCATTTGTTGACTGTTTACAATATCTGCGCCTGTTTCAGCACCGGTTTCCGCAGGAGGGTAGGTGGCTTCACTTACAGAAGCGGGTTCACCCGGCGCGGTATTTTCGGAGGCATTTAATCCGGGCCCCGCGCCCCAAAGATAGCCTTTAAAGGCAAAGCCGCATCCTACCAGCAAAACAACCGCCAAACCGGCTAGATATATTTTTTTGTCCGACTTTTTACCCATAATTTACCTCCTGTATTAACTGGTTTGTCTTATTATGATTGACTGAAAGCCTCTTTGCTATCCCTACGGAATAACGCTATGCAAAACATAATTCGACAACAAACCGATGCGGTCCTCCGGCCAACAAAAAGATTAATAATATGCCTGCGGCGACCTGTGGTCTTACAGCGCGGCCCATGTTCGCCCCTCAACGATAAAAAAGGCAGGGACGCTCCCCTGCCTGATAACCACTTTCTTTATCTTTTATCCATCACCCGTTTGGCCTTGCCTTCGCTCCTGGGAATCGTCCTGGGTTCCACGAACTTGATCCGGGCGTTGATATTAAGCACACTCAGAATCCGGTGCCGGATCCTGCTCTCAAGAATTTCCAGGTTCTTGATTTTATCTGAAAACATTTGCTCGGACAGCTCCACCTGCACCTCCAGGTCATCCATTTCTCCCCTGCGGTCCACCACCAGCAGGTAGTGCGGTTCGGTTTCACCGAATTCCAGCAGCACGCTTTCCACCTGGGACGGAAAGACATTGACCCCCCGGATAATCAACATGTCGTCGGTACGGCCGGTGACCTTGCGCATCCGCAGGTGCGTACGCCCGCAGGCGCATTTTTCCGGGTGCAGGGAGGAAATGTCGCGGGTCCGGTAGCGGATTACCGGAATCCCCTCCTTGGTAATGGTCGTGAGGACCAACTCTCCCTGCGTACCACAGGGAAGCTGCGCACCGGTATCGGGGTCGACCACCTCGGCAATAAAATGATCCTCAAATATGTGGCTCCCCTGTTTGGCCGGACATTCCATCGAAATCCCGGGCCCCATGACTTCACTCAACCCGTAAATATCCAGGGCCATAATATCAAGCCTGGCTTCCAACTGAATTCTCATTTCTTCCGACCAGGGCTCGGCACCGAAAACACCAGCCCTCAACGGCAGTTTTTTAAAGTCGATACCGGCCGCCTCCCCTTCCTCGGCCAGATAAAGCGCGTAAGAAGGCGTGCAGGTGAGTATAGTGGTCCCGAAATCTTGCATCAACATAAGCTGGCGGGCCGTGTTTCCCCCGGATACGGGCACCACTGAAGCCCCCAGCCTTTCCGCCCCGAAATGCAGGCCCAACCCGCCGGTGAAAAGACCATAGCCATAAGCATTTTGGACCACGTCTTCCCTGGAGCCGCCGGCCATTACCAGGCAGCGGGCTACCAGATCGGACCAGTTTTCCAGGTCCCGCCTGGTATAACCCACCACCGAAGGCTTACCGGTGGTTCCCGAAGAAGCGTGCAGCCGTACGATATCACTGCGGGACACGGCAAACATCCCGAAGGGGTAATTATCTCTCAAGTCCTGCTTGGTAGTGAACGGAAGCTTTTTCAAGTCATTCAGCGACTTGATGTCCCCGGGCTCCAAACCAATCTCCCGAAATACCTGCCGGTAGAAGGGGACCGTACGGTAAACCCTTTTGACCGTGGTTCTTAACCTTTCCAACTGCAATTGTTCCAACATTTCCCGGGGCATGGTCTCATAATCGGGTTCCCAATAGTGCATCTCGTAATTTTTCTTTATTCCGGAATCTGGAACTGAATTCATCACACTCACCCTTCCTGTAAGTATATATTTTATTTAAAAAACTCTTTATTAAACCTCCCGGCCCAGATAGGCCCGGCGCATTCCGGCATTGTCCATATCCCCGGATACACCGTTCATGGTTACCTGCCCTCTTTCCAGCACCAGGACCCGTTCGGCTACTTTCAAAGCGGCAACAGTATTTTGTTCGACCAGGATAATAGTCATCCCTTTATTTTTCAACTCCGCCAAAGCCGACATCACTTCCCGCACCACCAACGGGGCCAGGCCCACGGAAGGCTCGTCGAGCAAAAGCAATTCGGGCCTGGCCATCAGCCCCCTCCCGATGGCGAGCATCTGCTGCACCCCGCCGCTTAACCTGCCCGCGGGCTCCTTTTCCCGGCCCCGCAGGGCCGGAAATAAATGCATGACACTTTCCAAATCGGCGCGAATTTCTTGCCTGCAGGTACGGTACCGGTGGTAGGCGCCCACCAGTAAATTATCCCGCACCGACAGGGTGCCGAAAATCTCCCGGTGCTCCGGCACCAGGCTCACGCCCTGCCGGACCAGATGCTCAGGCGGTTTTCCGGTAACAGACCGTCCTTTGAGTAAAACTTCCCCTTTATGTGGCCGGTAAAGCCCGGCCAGGGCGCCCAGCAAGGTGCTTTTACCCGCCCCGTTAGCCCCTAAAACGGCAACCGTTTCCCCCCGGGACACCTGGAACGACACGCCCCGTAACGCCCGGACCCAGCCGTGAAAAACTTCCAGCCCGGTTACTTTAAGCAACCCGCTCATCCTCCCCCAGATAGGCCTTAATCACTTGCGGGTCAGCCTGAATTTCGGCCGGGGTTCCTTCAGCAATCACCGCTCCGAAGTTTAGTACCAGAATCCGGCCGGCGGTTTCCATCACGGTTTTCATATCGTGTTCCACCAAAATCATGGAACGACCCTGTTCCTGCAACCGTTTTAAATATCCGCTCAGCACTTTTGCTTCGGCGCCGTTCAATCCGGCGGCCGGTTCATCCAGCAGAATAAGCCGGGCGCCGGAAGCCACGGCACGCGCTACTTCTAAAAGACGCTGCTGCCCGAAAGAAAGCGCCGCGGCGGGCAGGTCCGCCCGGCCGGCCAAACCCGTTTCCTGCAAAACAACGCGTGCCTCCGCCCGGAGTCTCTTTTCCTCCTCAGACATGCCGGGCCTGCTGACCAGCGATTTCAGGAAACCTTCCCTGCTTCTAAGGTGCGCCCCGGCCATAATATTCTCCAATACCGTCATGCTCCCGAAAAGCTGCAGATTCTGAAAAGTACGGGCAACACCCGCGGCGGCCACCCGGTTCGGCCTTATACCGGAAATATTCTTACCTTCAAAAACCATGGTCCCGCAGTCCGGCTTGAGCATTCCGGTAATCAAATTGAAAACGGTGGTCTTTCCCGCACCATTGGGACCGATCAGGGCGAAAATTTCCCCCCGGCCCACTTTAAAATTAACCTCCCGCACCGCTGCGACACCACCAAAATACTTGGTGAGACCGGATATTTCGAGCATTACATTCCCTCCTTACCGGCAGGTAGTTTTTTAATAATTTTCACCGCACCCAAGCCTTCAGGTTTAAAAATCATCACCACCACCAAAATAATCCCGAAAAAAATGATTTGGTATTCCCCGCCGGCCCCCGGAATCACCAGGGGCACCGCCCACCGCAGGAATTCGCCGGCGGCCACCACCAGTCCGGCTCCCAGGAGCGGACCCCAGAAGGTCCCCAAACCGCCCAGGACAGCCATCAGCACGAACTGGACCGAAGTGTGGAAATCAAATGCGGAAGGGCTGATAAAAGTGACGTAGAAGGCATACAGCCCCCCGGCCAGCCCGGCCAGTACGGCACTGAAAATAAAAGCTTGATATTTCAAACCGGCCGTGTCAATACCTGCCGCCTCGGCGGCAAGCTCGCTTTCCCGGACCGCCTTAAGGGCTCTCCCGGTCCGCGAATGAACTAAATTTCTTATCCCCAGGAAAACCAGCAGTACCACCGTCCAAACCAGGTAATAAAATTCCCGGTCCCGGTCAAAAACCAGGCCGCCCAGGGCCAGATGGGGAATACCGCCCAGCCCGGAAGGACCGCCCGTGATTGCTCCGCCTTCATTGAACAGGATAAACACCAGCATGCCGAAAGCAAGGGTGGCCAGGGCCAGGTACAGTTCTTTCAATTTTAGGACCGGACGGCCGATGACGGCCGCCACCAGTCCCGGTAATACCGCGGCCCCCAAAAGGGCGGCCGGCGCATACCAATGCCAGGTAGTAGTCAGAATGGCCACCGTATACCCGCCCAGTCCGAAAAAAGCCGCGTGCCCCAACGAAATCTGGCCGGCATACCCCATGAGGATACCCAAGCCGGCAACCACGATAGTGTAAAGACCGGTGATGATCAAGATTCCCAGGAGGTAATTATTCCTTACCACCAAGGGCAGCGCCAGGAAAAGCAATATCACCACAAACCACAACCATACGGCTCTTTTATTCATTCCAGTTCATAACTCCCGTAAATTTTTAATTTAATTCTTAAAACTAAATCATACCCTGCGCCCGGCAACAGCCGCCACCAGACCCTCCGGCCTTACCAGCAGCACGGCCAGCAGCACGGCCAGGGCCAGGGCGTCTTTTAAACCTGATGACACCAGCCCGGCTCCGTACGCCTCCAGGAGACCCAGCATCAACCCGCCCAAAACTGCTCCGGCCGTACTGTTCAGCCCCCCGGCAACCGCGGCCACAAAACCTTTGATCCCCAGCATGAAACCCATGTCGTAGGTGGCCAGCGTGAGCGGCGCGATAAAAATCCCGGCCGCCGCTCCCAGCGCCCCGCTCCCCGTAAATGCCAGGAGCGACATTAACGACGGGTCAATCCCGGCCAGCCTGGCCGCGGTCCGGTTAATGACACAAGCCCTGACCGCTTTGCCGGCATAAGTATATTCAAAAAACCCGTACAACACCGCCATGGTCAGTGCCGTCAAACCGAAAATCCACAGGCTCTGCGGGGAAACTGACGCGCCCCATATTTTCAGCGGGCCGCCTTGCGAAAAAGCCGGCACGGAAACGGGATCGGTACCCCAGATTAACAACGCCAATCCCCGCAAGGATATGGATATGCTCAAGGTAATGATGATCAGGCTCAACCCGGACGCGTTCCGGACCGGTTTGATAACCGCCCGTTCCAGCACCCCGCAGCAGACAGCCACCAACGCCACAGACACGGCAAACGCTGCCGCAAGAGGCAGGCCGGCTCCGCACAAGGTGGCAGCCACAAGCGCCCCGAGGGCAAGAGACTCTCCCTGGGCCAGGTTAATTATGCCCGTGATATTAAAAGTTGTCACCAGGGCCAGGGCAATCAGAGCATAAATACTGCCCAGGGTAAGCCCGGAGAAAAACAACTGCACAAGCTGCTCGGACATGTCAAGTCACCCCGTTAATTAGTTTTCAAAATTTATTGCAGCAGTTTCCACGCGCCGTTTTCAATCTGCACCAGAACCATGGAATCTTCTCCCAGACCGTTGTGGTCGTTCTCCGTCAGATTAAAGACACCGGAAACACCGGTAAAATGCTCTGTATTTTCCAACTGCCCGCGGATAGCCGCGCGTTCCGGACCGGCTTTTTCAATGGCGTCAACCAGCAAATACAAGGCGTCCCAGGCATAACCGCCGAAAGAGTTGGGCAACTCCCCGTATTTATTTTTGTAAGCGCTGATGTAGGAATCCAGCACCTCTTTCTGCGGATCGCCGTCGGAAATCTGCCCGGCCACAGTCAGCTTGCCGATGGGGAGAATCACACCGTTCGCCGCCTCCCCGGCCAACTCGATAAAAGTCGGGTTGCCCACGCCGTGGCTGTGCAGAAGCGGCATCTCCAGCCCCAGATCCCTGAAGTTACTGGTGATAATGGAAGCGGAAGGCGGGATGGCCCATACCACCGCTGCCTGCGCTTCTGAATTTTTGACCCTGGTCAACTGCGGCGTCATATCGGTATCGGCAGCCCCGAACTTTTCTTCAGCCACCACCTGCAGTCCGGCGGCCTGCGCTTCCGCCACGAAAGCCTGTTTACCGCCGTCGCCGTAGGCATTATTCATGTACAGGAACGCGATCCTGGTTATACCTTTTTCTTTCAGGTATCCTGCCATTTTTCCGGCTACAACCTTATCGCTCTGGGCCGTCTTAAAAACCCATTTTCTTTCCTCAACCGGCTCAACAATACTGCTGGCCGCCGCCAGGGAAATCATGGGCACCTCTTCTTTTTGCACGGTGTCTATCATGGCCATGGAAGGCCCGCTCGAACTGCAGCCAATCACCGCCAACACCTCTTGCCGGTCAATCAATTTTTTCACGGCCAGCACGGCTTCCGTTTCGTCGCTTTTATTATCCAAAATGGTCAGTTCCAACGGATGGCCGTTCACTCCGCCGGCGGCATTAATCTTTTCTTGCAGCATGTTCAAAGTATTCCGTTCGGGCACACCCAGCGATGAAGCGGACCCGCTGATATCCAGCACGGCGCCTATCCGGTAAGTTTCCGCACCCGTTCCGGCGTTGCCGCCGGTGTTATTGCCGCACCCGCTTAATACCAGCCCGGCCGCCAGCACCAGCACCAATAGCGCAGGAATAATATTTATTTTTTTCAAAACCCTCTCCCCCTCGTTAATATTAAACTTTAATCTAAAACCGTCTTGCTCATCTTGAGTAAAGAAAACTACCACCCCCCGGCGCCTTCAAATCCGGCTTTGCGCCTCAAACAGTTCCCTCGCTTATCCTGAACAACAAAAAGACCGCATCTTTCGCGAGGACGAAAGCTGCGGTCTTCCGCGGTACCACCCCGTTTGGTTATCACCAGAAATAACCCTCTCAATTCATTCAGGGTACGGGGAAATTAAATTCCTATCCTTCTTCCACCGCGCCTATAAAAAACAAATACTTTTCGTCCCTCAGGGACGAAAAGTAAATTTCGCGGTACCACCCTGGTTGGCTTCTGTAAAAAGAAACCCTCCTTGTGACAAGAGTACGGGAATATTTCCTTATACCCCCTTCTTTTTAACGGTAGAAGTTTCCGTCCGGACCTACTGGCCGTTTCCGGTTTCAGCCCGGCAATTCCGGGGAGAACTTCAACAGGTCATGCTATGGCAACGCTTCCAGTCGCGGCGCTTCCTCCCTGAAAAGCTGTTTCCCGCCTACTTTTCCCCTTCATCATTTTTGTAATTTATGTAGCATGTGTGCTATATCATAACAGTGGTCCGGGCTGTAAGTCAAGATAAAAATTGCCGGTAGCCCGTCTTTTTCTAAAAGTACAGCCGGCAACAGGTAAAACGACCGCCTTAACTGGTTCTGCGGTCATTGGTCTTGGCGGGGAGATAAAGATTTTTCAAATTCTCGTGCTTGATGTTGCGGAAATGAAAAGTATGGGCCCAAGTTTTGTTCTTACGCATGACATACCCGGCATAAGCCACCGGGATCCAGGTGAGGGCAAAGAACGGATAAAACATCAACCAGCAGTAGACCTTAAGCTTAACCCTTTCCAGGGTCAGGCCTAAACTGAAGTAAAAGAACTGCGCGCAAAAACCAACCACGACCCAAACCGGATTCTCAATCATTAAAAACAGCTCCGGGCCCATTATGATATTCAACAATATACCCAACCCGGCACACATTACCAAAAAAGGCTGGAGCAGATAAACCGCCCCGTCAATCATGGCTAAGTTCCTGGTCCGGATCCCTTCCCATAACAACCGGCCCAGATAGCGCCCGGCAACATTGCAGTGACCTTGCATCCAACGCCGGCGCTGGCGCCAGGACAGCATCAGGTTCAGCGGTTTTTCGTCATAGACTTTGGCGTCGTGGGCCCAGTTGACCTTGATATTGTTCAACAGCGCCTTGGTCTGGAATTCCAGATCCTCGGTCAGGGAAGTCATTCCCCAACCGTACTGCTTCAGCATCTTCGTCGAAAGGCACATCCCGGTGCCTCCCAGGGCACAGGTAAATCCCATGTTGTACTTGGAAAGCTGCCAAAAACGATTGGTCAGCAGGTAACCAACGTAGATGGATTTAGTAATCCAGGTGTCATCTGCGTTTTTCGTATCCAGGTATCCCTGGATAATCTTTTCCCCTCTAAGCAGACGGGAATTCATAATCATAAGAAAATCAACGGAAACAAGGTTGTCCGCGTCAAAAACCACTATAGCATCATAATCAGGACCGCTCTTAAAGATCTTGTTGAAGGCGTATTCCAGGGCATATCCCTTGCCCTTTTCCCAATTATTAAAACGCTCGATAACGCGGGCACCTTTCTGGGCCGCGATGGCCGCGGTATTATCCGTACAGTTATCGGCCACGACGTAAATATCATAAAGTTCTTTCGGGTAATCCAGTTCCTGCAGATTATGGATTAATTCCCCGATCACCCTTTCTTCGTTATGCGCGGCCACCACCACCGCAAACCGTGAACTGGGCGGCAAAGAATAATTTTCTTTTTTGCGGAAGAATCCAAACAGCGAAACCACAAAATAATAAAAAGTAAACAGGGTTAAGACGACATGCACACCGTAATAAATTACTTCCATGATTGTCCCCTTTGTTTAAAAAAAAATTATGTAAACACATCTATTATATACCTAAATATAGTGGTTTTATATCAAAAGAAAAAATCCTCCTTTTTTTCATGTGATTGTTGGTAATATAAATGAACATTATTAGCAAGTTTTATTATAACTTAGATTAACCGTATTTACCTTTTTTATACTGCGCTGCCGGACAGGACAAGCTGTCTTATCCTCTACCATTAATATACATTTAGCGGTATTATTATTACAGAAATACGCAATAATTTCGTTTCTCTTTTTTTGAAATATGGGAAAACATATATCCAGGTGGATCTATTTGTGATAAATTGATTGAGATGGAAAGGGGTTTAAACCAACTTGAATGATAAAATTCTACAACAAACTATATCCAATGAATATTTGGACTTAACTAAAACAATCACCGGTTCTTACCCGGCGGAAATTAAGGTTAAAGCCGCAGCGCAGAAGGCCAGGTGGACGAACCGGGAAGAAAGCGCAAGAAAAAGAAAAGAACTGGATTTTTTACGGGAATGGGCTGTCTATGACACCCGGCAGGCTGCAACATTCATTAAAGACGCTAAAAATATCCTCCGGTCCAACCTGGAAAAGATAAAAAAATTCGACCCGGCATTCCTGTACGATGACCAACCTTATCCGCCGTTTGTCTTTAAAGAAGCCGCGCCCCGCTATAAACCAATCGCCCGGGCAACCGGAGTGCCGCAGAAAAATCTTTTCGGGGAATTATTTTTTCCATCCGTCCGTAAGAAACGCTTGAAGCTGGAAAAAGAGGCCGCCCAAACACATGAAACCGCCATGCGTGAGTACGAAGAGAGAAAGACGGCCGCCCGGGCCGCCCACGAAGAAAACCGGGCCGCATATCTCGAAGCACAGGCGGCATACAACCGGTCCGTGGACCAACTGCACCTCGATTTTGAAAGGGGCCGGCCCAAAGCCGTGGAAAGCTGTGTCCTTATTGCCCTTTCCGGGTTGACCTACCCGGACCCGATCGAATTGGATTTTGACGTCCGGTTCCTGCCGGCGGACGGATTGGTGGTAGTAAATTGTATTTTTCCGTGTCCCTGGGAAATCCCCCGGGCCTTGCGGTATTTTTATAACGAAACCGAACACGGCATTAACCCGGTGGAAATGGAACCGGAAGAATTCGCGTTGTTTTATCAAACCATCCTGCTGCAATTAACCCTCGGCAGCATTTACACCATTTTCGAATCTGTAGCCTCAAGACACATCCGCCAGACCGCGTTTAACGGCCTGGTAAAAGGGTCCGTGCCGCTGGACCGGGAGAACGGTACGGAAGACGACACAACTTATTGCATCTTGACTTGCAAAGTCACCGGGGGATTCTTTCAGTCACTAAACCTGCAAGAAACTCCTCCTGAACAGTGTTTTTCCACTGTCAAAGGAATCATGAAAAAGCCCCTGACCGAACTGTTGCCGGTTCAACCGCTGGTTACCGCCGGCAATATACCCGGAGCCGATGCAACCGGACCCGGCCGGAAAAACCATAACGCACCCGAAACCGCGGCTTTTAAGCCCGGTGAACTGACTGCCATGGCCCGGGAACTCATGACGGATATGCTGGAAAAAATTGAAGACGGCCGGCACCACGGCCGGAAACAAAAAAAACACCCCCATTGAGAAAACTACGGTTTAATCATTTCAATTTATTGCTTAATATGGTAAATTAGAGTGAGACCCATTGAGAGCAAGGGGGTTGTTGTTTATGGAATTACTATTGAAAGAATTGTCAGAATTTTATGAAAAACTCGACCAGGTGTTGCTGCCTTCCGGCAGAGATTGCGGATTATGCGGCGAATGCTGCAAAAAAGCGTCAATGCTAACCGTACGCCCGTTGGAAATGGAAAACATCAAAAGATACGTCCAAGACGGACCGCGGTTTAAAAAATTTTGTGATTTTGCCCAAAGCTCGGTGGTAAAAATATGGAGCATTACCGGTCATTGCCCCTTTCAGGAAGGGACCCTGTGCGGTATTTACCCGGTACGCCCTTATTGCTGCCGCGTCTACGGACATTACGACTACCTGGGAAAAAACCTGCTTGAAGGGTGTGTCTACCGGGGACATGCCACTATTTACAGCCGGAGAGAGGAACTGCCCCTGACGGAAGAATTCGACCGCCTGACCGCTGCCTTCGACCGCATTAATTCCGCCCTTTAAGGCGACTCAAAAATTCCGACCAAAGTATTTCCTAATAACAACACATACTCATATCTGCAATGCAAAAAAAATTAAAACTGGTAAATATTTGTTACTCTTCCTGACAGATTGTCAGTATTTTCATAGTATGATATAATTGCTTGAGCACGGCACGGGGGGTGGATGACTGAGACAGGAGCACTGCCGTTATTTTATTTTTTTATTTATTAAAAGAAGGACAGGCAATGAGAATTTTAGCATACTTTTTGCTAGTATTTATTGTTACGCTTAAAACATTAACTTATGCATAAAACAGAAGAAAAATTTTACCAAATGCAGGTAGAAAGGGAGGTTAACTAAAAAGTGCAGGAATCAATGACGCTTGCCTGGTTCGGCGTAATTGCCGGAACTGTGGCGTTGCTATTTGCACTCGGCACCATGGCCGCAGTGCTGAAAGAGTCCATGGGGACCCCGAAAATGAGAGAAATATCCGAAGCCATTCAGGAAGGGGCCATGGCTTACCTTAACCGGCAGTACAAGACGCTTATTCCCTTTACTATTGTCGTGGCAGTTTTACTTGTATTAGTGTTGCCCGCCATGGACCCCCGGG
>Ga0334900_1002198_pt1 | contig 17861 bp, 22 predicted proteins | sample GraSluR3_MG_2_FD_207231 | JGI IMG/M metagenome (GOLD analysis project Ga0334900, IMG submission 207231) | Sludge microbial communities from methane-producing bioreactor in Wageningen University, Netherlands - Granular Sludge_31_08-R3 | ecosystem: Engineered > Bioreactor > Anaerobic >...
AAACTTCTTCTGAGAGTATTTCAAGTTCTGCAGCCAATTTAACCCGATCTTCAGGAGTTTTAACCTTTTTAAACAGGTGAGCAGTGTTTTTAATTCCAGCATTCTGCAGTTTAGAAACAGTATTTTTTTCAATCCCAGGAAATCTATCCAGATTAACCGGGTTGGGAGTGTAACTATTAACCTCCCTTCTTAAAATTAAAAGATAATCTTCAGGTAAACCTGATTTTTTGGCAAATTCTCTAGTTTTTTTAGGAGTTTTTAGCACATTTGCAAGATCTTGAAGATTGTGAATACCTTCATCTTCCAAAACCTCAAATCTAACCTCAATGTCATCTTTTAATATTCTTCTACTGGGTATTAGCTCTGATTTTTTCAACTCATTTTTAAATCTATCTAAATGGTATTTTTCAAGATTAACATGGTAATCATCTTTCATATCATTCCCCTCTTACCTATTTATTAGTAAATCATAATAAATAAAATCTCTTGAAAATCCTGCAAATGGCTAAAGTAACCCATAATCTGGAGTTGAATGTTTTTTGGTTATTTTGAAACTTATGAATTTTCGAATAAGATGTTTTCCACAATCCATCTGGTTCCTGATGGTCAATAAACCAATTTAAGGCTTTTTCAACATCCTCATCATCCTTTGAAAATCCTATAAGAGAAAGTGAATCCATTGCAGATACCAGGTTAGTCCACCAGAATGGATACTGGAATCGTATCCAGTTATCAGGGTGCTGGTAGCTAGACCAGTTATCTTTTTTGAAGAACTTTGCTTTTAAAAGCCGTGCCGCAGTTAATACGGTTTCAGATTTTTTGTAGGTAGGATGAACTGAAAATGCTCGCAGCACCATTCCTGTACCTGCAGCAGAAAAGGGTTTGGATTTATCAAATGCCCGGGCAGTTTTCCTATTTTTATTGGATGTTAAATCATTTATCTCTGCTCTGGTGAGATCTGTAAGGCCGATCATACCTGGACTGCCAATCACCCAACCACCATCATCTTGTCGCATTTCAAGAAGCCACTTGAATCCTTTATCTATGCGCGGATCGTTCTCATAACCCGCCTTAATCAAAAGGTACATTATTGCTCCAGTGTAGTAAGGAGCGTACTGATTTGCTAGAATTCCTCGGATATCTCCTTCCTCAGTCTGGCAAGAGAATATAAATTCAGCAGCTTTTTGGATGGAGAAATGAGTATTATTCATCTCATATTGCTGGATTAAAATCCTTAACTGTTTCCAAGTTTCAATCAACGAATATTTAACTCCAAAACTAGCATCTGCCTTAATTTTAGGTGGCCATGAACCGTCATTGGCCTGTTTTTTGACTATTTTTTGGACTTCTGGCAAATTCCAAAGATAATCAACGGAATCTACTTTTCCATCTAATAGATCCCTTTCTGTAAAATAAATGATTGTTTCATGCCCTGATTCTAAAAGGGGTTTTATAGGGTTATATTTGAATGTGGAGAGCCAATCACTCATTTAATCTCCTGATTTTTACTTGTAATAAGGAGTTGACTATTAATCTTTGAATATGGATGGTTTATGAGTATATTACTTAATTTCAATAAAATCTGTAGGGGTTATTAGTCATTTATTCTCTTTATATTCCCATTTAAAACTCCACTCCGCTATTCTGATTAATAATAGTGCAAATTCTTTTCCTTTTCTAGTTAAATTATATTCAACATAGGGAGGTGAAGCTGAAACAACATTTTTTTTTATAATTCCATGTTCTAAAAGTTCTTTGAGTTTCAAAGAAAGGGATCTTGAGCTGATAGGCTTTAAAGTGTGTAACAATTCATTGAATCTTACATGATTATTTAAATGTAATTCTTTGAGTATCAAAAAGCTCCATCTGCTCCCAATTAATGTTGCTGTTTTTTTGACCGCACAGGAATTACACACATTCCATTTACTTTCGGGTGGTGCTTTTTTTTCAACCAGGCAGAAATCACTCAAATTTTTTTTTGAAGAATTAGTCATGTAAATAACCTGAATTATACTTGCTTTACTTAATTATACTACTTTATTTAAATAATTTAATCTTAAATAATAAATTTAAAAAACTAAAAAAGTTAAAAGGAAGAGGGTCATGCAATTTAAAATCACCGTCTTGAAGAAAGAACTTGATGAAGAATTAGCTGCAGAGTATTGCCAAAATGAAGTAACTCCATGTCCCGTTTTTGAGGAGGGACAGGAATTTGTCGCAGGCTTTGAAAAACCAGAAGGTTTCTGTGACTGGGCATGGAATGATATTCTCAGATTCGTCACAGTTCTATATGCCGGGGGTAATTTTTCAAGAGGTAATTTTGAAGGATGGATGAAAGATGATAAAACCATGATTACTTGCTGTACTGATGCCATCAGACCTGTGACTTTCAAAATTGAAAAAATTGATGGCTGACAATTATAAATCTAAGGGGGATTTAAAATGGCAGAACTGCCTGAGCTCATGGTTTTGAGCAAGCAAATGAATGATAAACTGAAATCTAAGGAATTTGGATTAGTAGATGTAGTTCAGGAAAAATGCCTGAACATTGGAGCAGACGATTTTCAACGCCAGATTCGTGGTAAAACCGTTAAAAAAGTATACATCAAAGGAAAATGGATTTTTTTTGAACTTTCAGATGATTATCATCTTTTATTGAATCTTGGAATGGGGGCAGATGTTCTTTATTATGAATCCAGTGAAGATTTTATGGAAGAATATCAATGTCGCTTCCATTTTACAGATGATTCAGGTTTTACATGTAAATTCTGGTGGTTTGGGCATGTAGAATTGATCCGGGATAATGAACTTGGAAAACATAAACCAACGAAAAATATAGCAATTTCACCATTTGATTCTGATTTTACATTAGATTATTTCAGGAAAATATGCAAGGGACGCTCACAAATTAAAAATTTAATGTTAAATCAAAAAAAGATTGGAGGTATTGGAAATGTTTACATTCATGATATTCTTTTTAAGTCAAAAATCCATCCTCAAAAACCAGTTGATTCTTTAGAGCCTTCCCAAATTGATAATTTATTTGAAAACATGATAGAAAATCTTAAATTTTCTCTTAACAAAAAGGGATTAGCCTATGAAAAGGATTTTTACGGTGAAAATGGTGGATTTACTAAGGATCTATTTTTAGTTGCTTATAAAGAAGGAGAAAAATGTCCAGATTGCTTTAAAACTATTGAAAAAATAAAAACAGGAAGCACATCTTCATATATCTGCCCTCAATGCCAAAAATTATAGAAGTTTATGTGCAACTATTAAATATGCCCTATTATTAAATATCATCTTCTTTAGGGTGTTAAATTGAGCAATTTAATGGGTTTTCATTGGAATTTAAATAAAAAGGGGTAACTGGTTCATTCTGTGAATAAGTTTATCCAAAGATTAAAAACCATAAATTTAACGAGAAAGAAGTTTTTTTAAGTTATTTTTAGGCAAAACCACAGTGGAATAGTTTAATCAGTTTCTCTCCAGGATCATTGGTATCTAGGCAGTTTGATGGCCGCAGACGCCAGAGTGATTCCTGAAGATGAATTGGTGTTGACATGTGCTGGGACTGAAATGAGTTTCGGATACGGCATGGGTTCTTAAAAGCTGCACATATACGAGTTTATTCCACCCTTCGAAATGTTTCAGATTTGTGGAACTTTTGGTAAAACCGGGTGTTGCTTTAAATCCAGACATAAACCTAAAATACCTGAGATAATCGAATTATTTTAAATATATCTCTTCAAATTATTCGCTGATCTTTATATACTCATGAAATACAATATATAATATTATAGGTGTCGTAAATGAAGAAATGGTACGAAGAACTATTCACAAATTACGTTGAGAAGTATGAAAAGGAATCATTCACTCAGGGAACCATGGGGGAAGTTGATTTTATAGAATCAGAAATTAAACGTGACAAGAGTTGTAGAATATTGGATGTTGGTTGTGGAACTGGTCGACATGCCATCGAACTTGCTAAACGTGGTTATTCAGTCACGGGTGTGGATTTATCTGAAAACATGCTAAATAGAGCCAGAGAAAAAGCTATTGATACTGGAGTTCAACTTGATTTTGAAAAAGCTGATGCCAGAAATCTCCCGTTCGAGGATGAGTTTGACCTGGTTATCATGCTCTGTGAAGGTGCATTTCCCCTTATGGAAACAGACCAGATGAACTTCCAGATCCTGGAAAGTGCGGCCCGTGCACTGAAAAAAGATGGAAAATTAATATTCACCACACTTAACGGGCTTTATCCCTTATTCCACTCCGTTAAAGATTTCATAAACGCCAATTCTAACTATTCAACCAACCGAGAAAACACATTTGACCTTATGACCTTCCGGGACAGGTACCAACTGGAAACAGAAGATGATAATGGGAATAAATTATTGTTAGTGTGATGAACGATATTATGTGCCTTCCGAGATAAACTGGCTTCTTAAATCCCTAGGTTTCAATCAGATTGATATTTATGGCTGTAAACTGGGTGAATTCACCAGGCAAGATCTTTTAACCATAGAAGACTTTGAAATGCTGGTTATAGCTGAATATTAATTCTTTTATTTTTTATTTTTTTATTGCACTGGTTATTCACATTTTTTGCAATTTTTTTGTGTACTTCTTTCCGGGGCTAAAACTATAAATAGTACCTTGCATTATACAGTACCTTGTAAGATGCAGTGATCATCATGAACGCACAATTTAAGAAAGGTGTGCTGGAACTTTGTGTTCTAGTTCTTCTGGACAGAAAAGACTGTTATGGTTATGAAATGGTCGATGAAATTTCAAAGAACATTTCAATTTCCGAAGGCACTATATATCCTCTTCTAAAAAGGTTAAGGAAGGATAAAATGGTGATTTCATACTTAAAAGAGTCGCAAGATGGGCCGCCACGGAAATATTATCAGATAACAGACGTGGGAAAAGAAAAAAAGGAAGGATTGGTTGCAGAATGGGATGAATTTTCCACAGGTGTTAATGATCTAGTTCATGAGAAATTAATGAATAATTTGGGGGATATTAAGGATGAATAAGGATGAATATATTGAAGAACTCAATAAACTTCTGAAAAAACTTCCAAAGGAGGAAAAAGCTGATATAATCTCAGATTATGAAGAACACTTCATGATTGGTATAGAGAAAGGCAGAACTGAAGAAGAAATTTCAGAAGCATTAGGAAATCCAAAAAACCTTGCAAAACAAATTAAAGCAGAATACATGCTTAGAAAAGCGGAAGATAAACAGTCTGCAGGTAGTGTGTTTGAAGCAGCGTTAGCTGCGGCAGGTCTTGGGATATTTAATTTAATATTTGTGGCAGTACCAGCCATGCTCTTAGTTGCAATTCTATTAACTTTATTTGTCTTGGGGGGTGCCATGGTTTTTGGTGGGATTTATGTGACCCTGGTTACTGTTCTAAAACTAATTTTACCCCAGTATAATTTTTATATAACAACATATAATGGGGTGCTGGGTAGTTTAGGGGGAATATTGTATGGTATTGGTTTAACAATATTAGGTCTGGCTCTATTAGCGGTTTTGGTATATGTAACTAAATGGATCTATGGATTGGCACTTCGATATTTAAAATGGAATTTAAGGGTTATAGAAGGTAAAAAAAGGAGTTAAAATCAAAAAAAGTATGTAGAAGGGTTTTTCATGAGAAAATTGTTATGGGAATTGTTGGCTGGGAGTAAAGGTGGGGTAAATCGTGCTAGAATTATAGCCAAATTGAAAAAAAGACCATATAATGCTAATCAACTTGCTGAAATTCTTTCTCTAAATTATAAAACTATAAAATATCATATTGAAGTTTTAGAGAAAAACGATATAGTGGTATCTGCTGGTAAGGGATACGGCATATTATATTTCCTTTCTGATAAAATGGAAGAAAATTTTGACATTTTCATGCAGGTTGTGGAAGAATTCAGAGGATCTGATACCCCCATTTATTATGTTGGAGATAAAATGGTTGATAATATCCCTGTTGAACTAATTCATTGAGCATCTGATAAGAAAAAGTCTGTATATCTCTTCCATTCTTTGTTTTATAATTCATTATCTTCTTTTCAACATCTTTTAAACCTTCTTTTCCATTTAATAAAATTGTTTTATTTGGGGTTTTCGGATTTTAAAGATTTTATACTCTGATAATTTAATTTATACCTGATAAATTATTTTTAAATTATTTTTAAAACGAATTTCATTCCTTTTTTATATTTATTTTCTAATTATGAGTGAATTTGGGTGTAAATTAGGGGGAAGTCATGGCGAAACAGAATAAAAAACGGGGAAAATAAGGGGAAATTCTTAAAAAAACTATTTTTATAGGTTTAAACTACAATTAACTAAAGAATAATATGAATTATTTGAAAGGAGGTAGTTTGGATAGTTATGGGGAACAAATAGATCTCTTAAAATCACGATGTCCCGATGATAAGTAGGGATTTTGGATATTAAAAAAATCAAATTCGCTTTTATCGCCTCCTTGATCCTGCCTGGAGGGACATTTAGATTTAAAACATAATAGTAGAGTATACTGTCATATTGTAATTCAAAAGAATCTAAAATTGGGTAAATTATGTAAAAATGTCCTAAAGATTCTTTTTATTAAAATTAATTGATAGACTTTTTGATAATAAGGTGGACAGTAATGAGGGTGCAGTAAAATGCCCTTATTTTGAAGGTGAGAATTAATGGATCTTTACAAGTTATCATTCAACAACATAAGAAGAAGAAAACTCAGAAGCTCTTTAACCATGCTGGGAATAATAATTGGCGCTGCCATGCTCATGGCACTTTTAGGAGTAACTGCGGGATTAACCACCGCGATTCAAGATGAAACAAATGCATATATGTATGATGTAGCAGTAACCCCTGCAGCTGGAACGGGATCTTATTTAATGGATAATCAAACAGTATCTCAGATAAGAAACCGGTCCGATCTCTATGATTTCCGTGAGGTAACCATGTTTTCTGAGGATGTAAATGGAACCCAGCTATATGTGGAGGGAGTCAATAACTGGAAGGATGTTAAAGTAATAAACGGTACGCAAGGCGTTGTAATCAGCCAGGCAACAGTTGAAAAGTTAGGTTATGATATTGGAAGTAAAATAACAGTCAAGGGCCAGGAATTAACTGTTACAGGAATAACTAAAGAAGCGCAAGCACCATATATTTACGTAAACCAGAGTACTGTCCGACAAATGGCAGATAATAAGGTAAGCGCCATCTATGCTCAGACCAACGGAGACCCTAAAACAGTAGCTGACGATGTGGAAAAACAGGTAACTGGAGTTTCAGCAGAAACCAAATCAGAAAAAGTAAATGAAATTCAGGAAATGACCGGACAGGCACTGCTTTTCATGGGAATCATAGCCAGCATAGCCTTACTGGTGGGGATCATAAGCGTGATCAACACTATGCTAATCAGCGTCATGGAAAGAACCAAAGAGTTAGGAGTGTTAAAAGCCATTGGATTTACAAACTGGGAAATAAAGGGAAGTATACTATTTGAATCAGGCCTATTAGGATTTTTAGGGGGTTTCATAGGTGTTGTTTTAGGACTTATTGGAATTGTGGTAATTGCCAATCTCCTTGACCTTGCAGAATACATTCCAGGTATGATGCCCTTGTGGCTGATTTTAGGAGTGATTTTTGGTTCTACCCTTTTAAGCATACTTGCAGGACTATACCCTGCAATACGCGCATCAAAACTGAATGTGGTGGAGGCTTTAAGAAATGAATAAACAGGTACTTGAATTTAAAAATGTCTGGAAAACCTATCATATGGGTGATGGACTGGTAAATGCTCTGGCAGGATTAGATCTGAGCTTGGATGAAGGTTCTTTTACAGCAGTCATGGGACCTTCCGGGTCTGGTAAATCAACATTCCTCCACGTGGCAGGTATACTTGATGAACCTACCATGGGGGTATTCCGCATCAATGGAAAAGAAACCATCAACCTTTCCATGAAGGAACAGGCACGTCTCCGGAGGAATGAAATTGGGTTTATATTTCAAAGATTTAACCTCCTTTCCCAGCTCACCTCACTGGAAAACGTCATGCTTCCCATGATTAATAAAGATCTGGAAAAAGCGAAAGAAATTCTAGATAAAATGGGATTGGAGGATAAACATCATAAACGCCCCACACAGCTTTCAGGGGGAGAACTACAACGCGTGGCCATTGCCCGAGCTCTAATTAATGATCCATCCATAATATTGGCTGATGAGCCCACAGGAGAACTGGACACAGCAAATGCAGACTCCATAATGAAAATATTACAGGATCTGAATCATAATAATGGGGTGAGTATTGTGGTGGTTACCCATAACCCGGCATCAGCAAGTTTTGCAGATGAAATCATCCATATGAGTGATGGAAAAATAGTCAATATGGATAGTAAATAGGTTTGGGTTATATTTTCCCAAATAATCTTATTTTTTTCTTTTTTTTTAGGAAAGTGTGTTTTGAAAGAAATTATTACTAGTTTCAATGTATAAAAGGGCTAAAACATGCACGGGGAACTTATTCTGCCACAAATTTTAACTTATGGGCTGTTTAATCATGTATCAAGTACATCTCCGATGTTCCTATTATTTAAAATCACACCGTTGTTGACTAGCATTGGAAACATGGTTTTGTTAATTGTAATTTTATACATTTATATGGGTAGTTACAGAGAAGTGCAATACAGATTCACCCGCAGCCTGGTAATATTTTCCTTGCTTTTTCTGGTGCAAAACTTATTTTTTGCTGTTTATTTCATTTTCAACATCCCTAATAACTTTAACAGGGTATTAGTGCCAAATTTATTTTTATGGTTTGAATTTCTCATGTTACTGCTACTTTTAAAAGTAAGCCTGGAATAAATACATTTTGTGGAATATCTAACCGAAAATAATAGCATAGAAATGATATTAGTGGCTAACTCTTCAAATCAGATTTTTTTATAGAATGTTATTTTAATAATTGAAATCATATTCCATTTCATCCATCTGATTTAAACAGAATTTGGAATGTGTGATCCTATGAGGAAGCTACTTTGGTGGTTAATAGCCGGCTCAACAGGGGGGCCAAACCGTGCTAAGATAATCATGGCATTACACCAGAGGCCTTACAATGCTAATCAACTTTCAGAAGAATTAGGATTAAATTATAAGACAGTCCGGCATCATATTAAAGTTTTAAAAGAAAATAATGTCATTACTTCTGCAGGTGAGCATAAATATGGTGAAATGTACTTTCTCACAGATAAAATGGAAGAAAATTATGATACATTTAAGGAGATCTGGAAAGAATTGGATCTGAATTAAACAAACTACACTTATTGGAATGTTTGACTAGTAAGGGGTAAAAAGATGGTATTAGCAGAATATGGTCCGTTTGGTGATGTAGTAATCTTCGTAGCAGTGGCAATTGGAATTGCAAATGTATGTCTGTTATTAGGATTATTGTATTCGTACTGGGAAACTTACCGTCAAGTTAAATCCAAATTTACCATTGGATTATTGTATTTTTCAACTTTTCTTCTCTTCCAGAACATCGTAGCCACCATATTCCTGGCCCTGCCACTATTTATACCAATAGAATTCCATGGTTCTGAAATAAGTGGACCAAGATTACCGTTATTTTTGATCAACATAGTCCAATTAATCGCACTATCCATCTTACTGAAAATTACGCGAGAATAAATTACCTAAATCACCCGAAAAAGTGGGTTATGGGTTGGTATAGGGAATAGTTTATTTACTATGGTAAATGGTGTGGAAGAATTAGATTTGTGCATAATTTGTGCATAATTTTCCTGTCATTAATGCTTGAATTCGGCATAAACATTTAATAATCATCTTAAATATGAAAAACCATGTCATACTTAAAGCTGATCCTAAAGAACCCATTTAGGAATAAAACAAGAGGTTTACTTGCCATTGTGGGGATTGCAATAGGTATCATGGTTATTGTGGCCCTGGGTATGGTCACCGGTGGTCTTAAAGCATCAACCACCAGCACCCTGAAAGCAGGAGCTGCTGAGATCAGTGTGGTGCAGACGGGCTCTGGTAACTATGGATCAGGAAGGATCGATGAAAGTCGAGTCACGGACCTTCTGAACATATCCGGAGTAAAAGAAACTGCAGGAACCTTAAGAGCAACCAACACTTCAACCAGTGGATCATCCACGGCTGATGTGTCAGGAAGTTCTACAGGAACAGGCACCACAGACACAAGCAGTGGTCAGGGAAGTTTCGGTGGTTTCTCAGTTACAGGAATGGATCCAGACAAACTAAGCCTGGCAGGAATTGAGGATGTTGATGGAGCATTGTATTCTAATGAAAGTACAAATGAGGTTATAATAGGTAAAACAACCTCCACTAATCTCGATAAAAATGTGGGGGATACCATTAACTTATTTGGTAAAGATTTCACCATAACTGGAATTTATGAAACTGGAAATTTCATGACTGATGCCGGAGCTTTCATGTCGCTTTCCACCCTCCAAAACCTGACTAACAACGATAATCAGGTCAGTAGCATAGCAGTGAAGATAGATGAAAACGCCAACGCTACAGAGGTAAGTGAAGCAATAGAAACAGCTTATCCCAACGAATTATCCACCACCACAGCTGCATCAATGGCCAGTCGGATGAACACAGCACTTAACACCATAGACACAGCCAACTGGGCAATTTCCCTCCTGGCCATAATAATAGGTGGAGTGGGAGTAGTGAACACCATGGTAATGTCAGTGTTTGAAAGAACCCGTGAAATAGGTGTTCTGAAAGCTGTGGGATGGAAGGAAAAAAGAATACTGGGAATGATACTTGGTGAATCAGTGGTATTGACCTTAATCGCTGCGGTGGTAGGAACCGTAGTGGCGGTAATAGGAGTTGTAGCCTTACTCTCAGTTTACTTCAGTGGAACCATAGAACCCTCCTTTGCACTGGATATATTCATCAGAGCTTTCGTAGTGGCTTTTGTTGTGGGAATAATCGGTGGGTTGTACCCTGCATACCGGGCAGCCCGACTATCACCAACTGAGGCATTGCGCTATGAATAATGGAGTTGAAGGGGATAAAAATATGGATACAGAAGAAAACATCATCGAAATCAGAAACCTTAAGAAAAGTTATGATGATGGGAAAATAAAAGCCTTAAACGGTTTAGATCTGGAAGTTAAAAAGGGAGAGTTCTTATCCATAATGGGACCATCTGGTTCCGGAAAATCAACCCTCCTAAACATGATCGGGGCCCTGGATGTGGCTGATGAAGGAAAAATCAAAGTTGCAGGTATTGACCTTACTAAAACCAGTAAACTCAATGAATTCCGTTCAAAAGAAATTGGATTTGTTTTCCAGATGCACAACCTGATACCCAACCTCACGGTCCTGGAAAACGTGGAAATACCCATGTATGAATCGGATCTTTCCACTGATCAGATGAAAGAAAGAGCACTGAAACTTTTAAAATCTGTGAACTTGGAAGATAAGAGAGATCAAATCCCAACCAAACTCTCAGGAGGGGAGCGACAGCGGGTGGCCATTGCCCGGGCACTGGTCAACCATCCCTCCATAATATTGGCTGATGAGCCCACTGGGGCTTTAGACTCGAAAACAGGGGACGTGATTCTCAAACTCCTGCGTGATCTCCATGAAAAGGAGAACGTGACTCTAGTGATGGTAACTCATGAACCATATGTGGGAAAAATGGCTGACCGGATTGTTAACGTGTTGGATGGGAAAATACAATAATTAACTGATAACAGTGGACTGGAGAATAGGAATGAATGAATAAAAAGGTGAATTACATATAAATTAGCATGATAATCTAAATTCAAAATTTTATCAGCATTTATTCACCATCCATTCACAGTCTATGATTAAATAGATGATACCATGATAAAGGGAGAACTGGGTTTATCATTATCTGTAGTAGCCTTAGCCATAGGGATTGTCAACATTTTTTTGTTACTTTTTTTGCTTAAAGAGTACCTTAAAACATATAAACAGATAAAATCAGGATTTACTATAGGTTTAATGTATTTTTCAACTTTTCTTCTCCTGCAGAATATTGTAACCACCATATTCCTAGCCTTACATCTAATAATGCTCTCTGATATTAGCCCTATGAATGCAAATATTTCGGAAATAAATGGACCACGATTGCCTCTCTTTTTGATTAACGTGGTGCAGTTGATTGCACTGTCCATTCTTTTTAAGATAACCAGAGAGTAATAGATACTTATATTATTAGAATGAATTAATGGAAGGAAATCTCATGAAAATTTCGATTATTCTGGCTCATCCTTACTCGGGTAGCTTCAACCATGCCATTTACCAGACAGTTCTTAAAACTCTAAAGGAGAATGGACACCAGATCAAAACCCACAACTTATATGAAGAAGGATTTAACCCATTACTTGAAGGTTCTGAACTAGCAGATGGGGAAACATCCGATCCACTGGTATTGAAACATCGTAAGGAAATAAAAAAAGCCCAGGGAATTATTGTAATACATCCCAACTGGTGGGGACAGCCCCCAGCTATCTTGAAAGGATGGATAGACCGGGTTCTCAGGTCAGGTGTGGCCTACCAGTTTGAAGAAGGTGATGATGGTTCAGGAGTACCGGAAGGTTTATTGATAGCTGAAATAGCCATGGTATTCAACACTTCCAACACTCCTGCAGAAAGAGAGATAAATGTCTTTGGTGATCCCCTGGAGAGGATATGGAAAGATTGTGTGTTTGATTTCTGCGGAATAAAGAATTACTACCGGAAAATGTTTCGAGTCATAGCCAGCAGCACACCAAAAGAACGTAAAGAATGGTTAGAAGAAGTAAAAGAAACAGTTAACAATTATTTCCCTAAAGGAAGGGATTAATAATTGGAATAAAAGCCAGCATCAAGGGGGTTTCCTTAAAAAGGGTGATGTCTTGGATTTAGGAGAAGATTTTTATACTCTGTTAAAGCTTTAAAATGACTGTATTAGGTTAAATTGTTAAATAATACACATTAACATAATATAATTAGGACTAGGGGGGGGAATACTTTTTGGAAGCAGTTGTTAATGGGATTAAAATGCATTACCTGGATGTTGGAAATCCAGATGATCTTCCCATAGTTCTTTTACATGGAATGACCCTAAATCACAGGATGTGGAATCCTCAAATTAAAGTTCTAAAAGAAAATTATAGGGTAATTACCTATGATATAAGGGGTCATGGAAAAACCGAGGTTACCGATGGTCAGTACACCTACCGAATGTTTGTGGAGGATTTAATAGCCTTACTTGACTATCTGCAGATTGATAAAGCTGTTCTTTGCGGGCTTTCCATGGGTGGGGCAATTGCCATGCGTGCATTTGAACTATACTCAGAACGCATCCATGCTTTGATACTGTGCGATACCAGAAGTGAGGCAGATTCAAATGAAACCAAATACTGGCGAGAAAACTCCATAACCTTAATTAAACAGGGTGGTCTAAAACAGTTTACCCATGAATTTATGGAAGCATTGTTTCCAGTAGAAACCATGGAAAATCAGCCTGAAACAGTAGAATTTATTCGAAACACCATCCTTTCATCTTCACCCAGGGGAATATGCGGTGTGTTATTGGCACAGGCAGCAAGAACTGACCTAACATATTCCATTCAAAAAATTAACATTCCAACACTTATTATGATTGGAGAAAAAGACAATTTCACACCCTTAGCTTCATCTAAAACTATGAATAAGAAAATACCTAATTCTGAACTTAAAATCATTTCCGGAGCAGGTCATGTAAGTAATCTTGAAAATAGAGAAGAATTTAACCAGCATCTTTTGGAATTTCTTAAAAAATTACCAAAAATTAGATAAAACATTTAAAATATCGATAAGAGGCGCCTTTATGTTACCATGGGTAATACTTTATAATGCAATGAGCCTAGATGGGAGAATCACAGGATTCGATGCAGATGTGGAACTTTACTATGAATTAGCATCAAAATTGGATGTGGATGCAGTTTTAATGGGCAGCAACACCGTACTAATGGGTTTTGGGGTTAAACCCGGGGAAACTCTTGAAGAATCAGAAGAAGCCTTCAAACCCAGAGCAGAAGATCCTGATGATCATAGACCGTTACTGGTGGTTCCTGATAGTAAGGGAAGGATCCGCATCTGGAGTGAAATATTAAAAATGCCATATATCAAGGATGTTCTAGTATTGTGCAGCCGTTCTACACCTATAGAATACCTGAACTTCCTGGATGAGCGTTATATCAGTTATTTAGTGGTAGGGTACCAGCATGTTGATCTGGAAAATGCTCTGGAAGAACTCAACACCGAATTTGGGGTTAAAAAGATAAGAGTCGACAGTGGAGGTACATTAAATGGAATTTTACTCAGAGAAGGGTTGGCAGATGAAGTACACTTACTTATACACCCTGAACTTGTGGGAGGTATCACCCCCAATTCTATTTTCCAAGCACCTGACTTAAAAGATGAATATCACACCATAAAACTTCAATTAGCCTCCATGGAAAAAATTAAGGTTGATATTATATATTTAAAGTACAAAATCTTAAATGAAGTGCTTAAATAACAAATAAACCATTATTAAAGATTATAGTCTGTATTTCATTAAAGGTATGATTAGTAGTAAACAAATTTTATTATATTTTTATTTACAATATTATATTATAATACAAATCTAGTAATCAGACATATGAAATAAAAAAATAAAGGGAATTCGGGGGGATAATAATGAAAAAAAATCTAATTTTAGGTTTAGGGATATTATCGATATTACTGGTTATTTTTGCATCAGGATGCACAACAGAAAGCAATCAAACCACTAATCAAACCAGTAACCAATCGGGAAATTTTCAGATTACCAGCAGCGCATTCGCGCAGGGCGGTCAAATACCACAAAAATACACAGCCGATGGTGAAGACATATCTCCACCTCTTTCCTGGACTTCAACACCCCAAAACACCGTTAGTTTCACCATAACTTGTGAAGATCCAGATTCATCTGGATCTGGTGGTGGTGCATTCTTCCACTGGATAATATTCGACATACCTGCAAACATCACCCAGTTAGCTGAAGGCATAACCAATGAGAGAACATTGGATAATGGTGCAAAACAGGGAACCAATGATATGGGAACCATAGGTTACGTTGGACCATCACCACCCAGTGGAACTCACAGATATGCATTTAAAATCTACGCACTGGATACTATGCTCAATTTAGAACCTGGTGCTACAAAACAACAGGTAACAAATGCAATGGAAGGACACATACTGGCTCAGACACAAATCACTGGAAGATACGGTACATAAATTGATAACTATTAGATGGATTGATAATTATTGGATGGATGGTCCTAATCTGAATTAGGTAATGGTACTGGGATGAGGGAAAATATTCTGTATTGTGGAGGAATGTTCACAAGTGGATTATAATATTAATTCTACATAATTTTTTCTTTCATTCCTCTATTTCACGCCATAAAGCTAGTTCTTACTTTTAGATTGATTTGACGCACACCGGGATTTAATGTACAAAAACATGCTATGAAGTTTTAAATAGTACTCTGATTTAACTATCCTCTGGATATAATAAAGTGCAAATTCAATTTTGAGGTTCATATAATGAAAGAAGACTACGTCCATGGATACTCAGAAAGAGAAGCAATCAGACTGGTTGATCAGGCAAAAACTCTGGCTCCCCTCATGCATCATGACACCAGTTATCCCGAGGGGTGCATGGTGCTAGAAGCTGGTTGTGGAGTGGGGGCCCAAACCATCACCCTGGCCAGGAACAGTCCTCATGCAGAAATAACTTCAGTGGACATATCAGAACCCTCTTTAAATCATGCAAAAACTTTAATAAGTAATGAGGGAATTTCAAATGTCCATTTTCAAATAGCAGACATTATGGACCTGCCTTTTGAGGATGAAACCTTTGACCATGTGTTCATCTGCTTCGTTTTAGAACATCTCTCCGACCCGGTGAAGGCTCTTAAGAGTTTGAAACGTGTTCTAAAAAAAGGAGGTTCCATCACAGTAATTGAAGGGGATCATGGATCCTGTTATTTTCATCCTGAAACTGAAGAAGCAGTTAAGGCTTGGCAATGTCTGGTTAAGGTTCAGACAGACTTAAATTGCAATCCCCTTATGGGCAGAGAACTCTACCCCCTATTAACTGAAGCAGGATTTAAAAACATCAACGTAGATCCCAGAGTGGTTTATGTGGACTCCAGCAAAGGAGAACTGGTGGATGGATTTATAAAGAAGACCATAATTGCCATGGTGGAGGGAGTTAAAGACCAGGCAATTGAATCAGGCCTGATAGATCTTGAAACATGGGAAAAGGGCATTGAAGATTTGCATAAATCAGCAGAACCTTCCGGTACATTTTTCTATAACTTCTTCAAAGGAATAGCAATAAAGTAAAAAGTTAATGATATCATCACCCATCATAAACCTTAAGGCGATGTATATGAGTAAATTCGAAAAATCAGAATGGGCCGAGAAGAAACATGCCATGGAATTTGTGGAAAATGCTGACATCTACATACTGGAAAGAAAAAGGTTATTTAAAATTTTAAAATCATTTTATCAGTATTTTTTATTAAATAAGGAATTAAAACGGCCAATCAGGGTTTTAGATCTGGGTTGTGGTAATGGAGCACTCACCATGGAACTATTAAAGGAAGATGATAAACTCCAGGCCACTTTAGTTGATGGTTCATCAGAAATGCTTAAAAATGCCCGGGAAAACCTGAAAACCCATAGTCATATGAATTTTATTCATAAAACCTTCCAGGAATTCCTTGAAAGTGAAGTAGAAGGAAGTGATGTTTTAACTGATGAATTTGACCTGGTGATTTCATCACTGGCCATTCACCATCTCCACCTTGAAGAGAAAAAATCCCTTTTCCACTACATATACAATCATCTAAATTCTGATGGATTCTTTTTAAACATAGATGTAGTTAAAGCTCCTGTTAATAAGCTGGAAAGCTGGTATCGTGTACTATGGAGTGAATGGATACGTGAAAATCAGTCTAATCTGAAAGTTGAGACAAATTTCGAATACCTACCCCTACAGTACAAAAACAATCCAGATAATCATCCTGATAAATTGCAAGATCAGTTAGATGCCTTGAAATCTGTAGGATTCCAACAAGTGGACTGCTATTATAAATATGGAATATTCTCTATTTATGGGGGAATGAAATAATTTCATCATCAATTAGGATGAATAAGAGAGTTATATGTGGACAAATGGATATATAACTGTTTAGTGGAGATATATTTTTAAAATATAATTTTACAGAGGTAATTCCATGGGAAAAATTGGATTTATTGGTTACGGTGCAATGGGAAAGATGATTATTCATGGAATACTTGAATCTGGAGTTTTAGAAGAATCTGAAATGATCATCACCACCCGCACCCTGAATAAACTGGTAGATTTACAGGAATCATATCCTGGAGTGGAAATTGCTCAGGATAACAAAAGTGTAGCGAAAAAATCCAGTAAACTATTTTTATTCGTTAATACAGGAAATGTAAAGGAAGTGTTAGAAGAAATAATGGATCATTTGTCTGTTAAAACTAATATTACTTACATAGCAGCAGGTTTAACCATGGAAAATGTTGAAAAAGTTTTCCCTGGAAAGATAAGCAAAGTGATTCCTACTTTAACCTCTGAAGTCCATGAGGGAATATCTTTAGTGGCTCATAATTCACAGGTAACACTGGAAGATGCTGAATTTGTTGAAAAAATCTTCAAAAGCATTGGTGAAGTTAAAATTGTACAGGAAGAGGAATTTACATTGGGAACTAATTTAACCAGCTCT
>Ga0334900_1002200_pt1 | contig 17852 bp, 21 predicted proteins | sample GraSluR3_MG_2_FD_207231 | JGI IMG/M metagenome (GOLD analysis project Ga0334900, IMG submission 207231) | Sludge microbial communities from methane-producing bioreactor in Wageningen University, Netherlands - Granular Sludge_31_08-R3 | ecosystem: Engineered > Bioreactor > Anaerobic >...
CCACAGCATGGTGCCAGAACTCATATTTCTTAGGGCCAAACCTGTGCAGCCATCTGGGTATTCCAGCCCGCTTTATCAAACGCTTAACTTTATTAATGAGTTTTGTTTTTTCTTTCATGGGGAGAAATTCCCTCCCCCCCCTCAGACAGCCTTACGGCTGCTGAGGGTTATAAATCTTTAGATTTTGAACAGAGCCCTATTAAGAAAAACCTTTATAAACTGAATGGTTTTCTCCTATTATTGGGTTTAAAGGTTCTGGCATATTGAGGTGCAGAATAAATGGCTACAGTTTATGATGTTAAACCGGAAAGGCTGATAACAGCCGTCGCGGAAGAATTGAAGAAAAGCGAGAATGTAAAGCCGCCTGAATGGGCTGGCTTTGTAAAGACAGGGCATTTCAAGCAAAGACCCCCTGAATCACCCGACTGGTGGTATGTAAGAACAGCTGCTGTGCTAAGAAAGGTTTACCTTCTCGGTCCCATCGGAGTTTCAAAGCTCAGAATCAAGTTTGGCGGGAAGAAGAACAGGGGCGCAAAGCCTGAAAAAACCTACAAAGCAGCTGGCAGCCACCTAAGGCTTATACTGCAGCAGCTAGAAAAGGAGGGGCTGATAAAAAACGCTGAAGGGAAAAGGCATAAAGGCAGGATCGTGACTCCAAAGGGGGAATCCATGCTAAACAAGCTTTCAGCAGCGCTTGCAAAAGAGAAGCCTGCAAAGAAAGAGAAAAAGCCAAGGCCGCATAAAGAGCCTAGCGAAAAGAAAGCGCCTGCAAAGGAGCCAAAGCAAAAGCAGAAGCCAGAGAAAGAAGAAAAGCCTGACAAAAAAGAGGGCAAAAAGAAAGGCAAGGGAAAAGAGAAGAAAGCCAAGCCCAAGAAGGCAAAAACAAAGGCAAAAAAGTAAATTCATGGTGAAAAAATGGCAAAAAACAAGCATCTTTCTAAAAAAAAGAAAATGGCAAAGAGAGGCACCTGGGCTAGCTGGGCTCCTTTCTGGCTGATTCCAAAGATTTTCGGAAAAGGCAGGAGAGTGCACCCCGTCAGGATCTCTCATGCAAAGAGAAGCTGGAAGAGAAGCAAGCTTAAGATTTAACCATAGCAAAAGGTGAAAAAATGGCAGAAAAGTCAGGTGAAAAAAATGAAAAAGAGAAAGTGTTCATAATTCCTATCTGGAAAAAGGTTATCAAAACCCCAAAGTACAAAAGGGCAAAGAAGGCAATAAGCATTATCAAGGAGTTTGCCGCAAGGCACATGAAAACAGATGAAGTGAAGATTGGCAGGCACCTAAACCTAAGGATTTGGGAAAACGGGATTAAAAGCCCGCCGCACAAGGTAAAGGTCAGAATCACCAAGAAGGATGCTGTTGCAACTGTAGAGCTTTTTGATGCTCCTGCTGAAAAGAAACAGGAAAAGAAAAAAGAGAAGAAGGAAGCTAAAGAAGAAAAAGACAGGCAGCCCGGAAAGCAGGAGAAAAAAGAGGAAAAGAAGGAACAGCCTAAAGCAGAAGAGAAGGAAGAGAAAGCTAAGCCTGAAAAGAAAAAGGAAGACAAGAAGCCCGAGCCAAAAGCAGAGGAGAAAAAGCCAGCCGAAAAGGAAGCTGCAAAAGAAGAAAAAGCAGCCAAGAAAGAGGCAAAGCCAGAAAAGAAAGGCAACGAAAAAAAGCCTAAGAAATGATTTTTCTTTAATTTATATTTTTTGTGAGCCAGAACAATCCCACGAAGAGCAAAGCTTATTAAGAAAATATTCCTTGCCTATGCTGTTTTCCGGAAAACAAGCAAGATGATATCTATAATAATACCTACGCTTAACGAAGAGAAATACCTTCCAAAGCTTCTTGAGTGCATTAAAAGGCAGACCTTTAGGGATTATGAAGTAATCGTGGCTGACAACAATTCAAAAGACAAAACCCGGCAGATTGCTGAAGAGCATGGGTGCAAGGTTGTTGATGGGGGTCTCCCTGGTGTTGGCAGAAATAACGGCGCAAAGGCAGCTAAAGGCGACTACTTTATGTTCTTTGATGCTGATGTGGCTTTTGGGCAGAGGTTTATAGAGAAGGCCTTTAATGAGTTTCAGAAGCGGTATCTTGAAGTAGCGTCATGTAATTTTATTTCTCAGTCTAAGAAATATAAGATTTTTTTTGAGGCTTATAACACCTATGCAAGAATGATGCAATTTACTTTCCGGCCAATTTCAGGAGGGGCGTTTATCTTCCTTACAAAAAGGATTTTTGAGAGAATCGGGGGCTTTGATGAGCAGATAAAGATTGGTGAAGACTTTAATTTAATTCGGAGGTCTGCTAAACATGCTAAGTTTGGCATGTTAAAATCAGTAAAGATATATGTATCTGCAAGAAGAATAGAAAAAGAAAAGTCATTGAATTATCTAACCAGAAATATTAGAACAGAGATATACCGATCCTTCAAAGGAGAGATCAGAAAAGACATCTTCAAGTATGATTTTGGCAACTATACTCGGGAAGAGCAGGAGTTCAAGAAACAGAAAACAAAGCTAAACGAGCTTATCAAAAAGTTCAAGGAAAACAAAAAAAGAAAGGGAAAAGATAAATAAGCTTAAAAAGTGTTTATTCTTGAGTGACTCTAAAAATTTTTAATTAATTGACACTTGGCTTTTCTCATGCCAAAGTTGCTTCGAAACTATGAGATGCACGAAGCCCCAAACAGCTTCTTTATCTTTGCGGGCCTGGGGCTAATCATTTCTTTCATCTTAACAGTTACAGACAAGATTGACAAAACCTGGGGAACTGCCTTCTTTATTGCGTTCTTAGTTATGCTTGTTTCAACCCTTATGGCTATTGCCCCGAAGGATTAAAGCCCGGCTAGCGCTTCTAACAATATTGATTCTATAATAAAGAAAAGTATTTAAAAGGCAGATTCAAAAGAAAATGAATGCACACAAGAGAAAGCATTGACTACGCAAAAAAAGCAGGCTTCTTTGACATTGCAAGAGAGAACGCAAACAAATTCAGGAAGATCTTTGAGACAAACCTTAAGGCAAAGCCAGGCACCCAGATCTTGATATTTGCTGATTATTCTGATAATTTTTTTCCATACACGGTTTCGCTCTCTTACTATATTGCAGCAAAGAGGCTTGGCTTTTTTCCTATCCTTATATTTTCTGGCAAAGGCCAGGGCATTACAGAGTTCTCAAAAACTGTCGAGAATATAAACAAGAACAGCATAGCAATACTTAACCTGGCTAACAAGCTAGCTAAGTTTAGTGATATCCCTTTCAGGAGATTTTGCAGGATAAACAACACAAGGTTTATTGTTACAACAAGCTTGGGAATGGTTGAAGCAAAGTTTTCTAGGACTTTTATGGATGCTCTTGATATCGACTATACTAAGCTCAGGAAAAGAATGCTAAAGGTTAAGCGAGAATTAGCAGGAACAAGAATCCTGTTTATCAAAACAAAAGCAGGCACATCCATAAAGGCAAATGTTTTTCTTAAGGAGCCTATTGTATCTGATGGTATATTTGACTTTATGAACATTGGGGGCAACCTGCCTGCCGGAGAGGTCTTCTTTGCTGCAAAAAAAGGCGGTGTGGATGGAAAGCTTGTAATTGATGGCTCTGCAAGGACAAAGCAGGAGACAATCCTGGTCAAAAAGCCCATTGAGATAATTGTTGAAAAAGGCAGGGTTGTAAAGATATCAGGCGATAAAGAAGCAGATACGCTAAAAAAAGCCCTGAAAGAAGAGTACAGAAAAAGAGAGGTCGATTCAATCTTCTGCATTGGCGAAATTGGCCTGGGATTTAATCCAAAGGCAAATATTGTCGGCTCAACTATCATTGATGAAAAAGCCGAGGGAACCGCCCATGTTGCCCTGGGGAACAACATTCTCTTTGGGGGAAGCATCTCTGCGCCTATCCACTGGGACCAGGTTTTCAGGAGCCCAAAGGTCTTTGCTGACGGAAAGGAAGTATCGCTTAAGCTCCCTTACTGAATATGTTATAGCTGGCTGTTCTTTGCTTCTATTGAATACAGGCTAAGCATCTCTTCTTCCATAAAGTGAAGCGCAGAAGGGATGATGAGGCAGTGTGGCTTTTCGCCAAAATCAAATTCCTCTAGCTCGCCAAGCTTTCCAAATGCAATTGCCTGGCTTTCTGCACCAAGCCTTGCACAGCCTACTGCCAGCATGTCTTTAGCTATGAGGCGCTTTCCTTCTTTTGCTTCAAGCTTAAGCAGTATGCCTACAGCGTCCTTGATGCTCATGTATATTTCCCTGTCCTGCTTTATGTCGAGCAGGAAAAGCGTATGCATGCCTGCAGCAAGGTTTTTTTCAAGCATGTAATAGGGAGAACTGGGAAAGAAGCCCGGCTCTGGATAGGCTATGCTTGCTGTAGCGCCAAATTTGTAGAGGGAAAGCCCTGTTATGCCAACTGCTGTGAGCACAGAAGCGTTGTTTATCACCTTAACTTCTATGCTGCTTCTCTTTGCTTCGAGAAAAAGGCTTGAGTGGGTTGTTGCTGAGAACACATCACCAATAACGAGAAAGCTAACTTTGCTTCGCTTTGCAAGCGAGATGATTTTACCTGACTCCTGCTCTGCAAGCTCTCTTTCGCAGGGCTGGAATCTTTTGCCGCACTCTTCCTCGAGCTGAGAGATTCTGCCTTCAGAAAAGACTGAAGTATATGACTCAATAAAAACATTATCTGAAGCGCAGATAAGTCTTTTTCCCTTAATGGAAACATTTTCTGGGATAAGCCCCAAGCCTATCATGTACAATGGCATAAGAAGCAAGAAAGAAAGAAAAAATAAAAAGGTTTGGTTTTTTTGCTCGTGCCTTTATCTCTTAAGCAGGAAAACAAGAAGCACAAGAACAAGCACTATCAGCAGCAGGAAAATCCCGCCAAGAAGAGCTAAGAACATTGGGCTCTCTGTGAATGGCTGCTCAAAGATAATGTCGTCTTTTGGCACACCTGGCTCTTCCGGCACCTCCGGCTCTTCCGGCACGGTGATTATTATAGGGCCTTTATCTTCGTCATCCTTTGGCTTCTCTGGCTTTGGGCACGCTTCCACATCAACAAAGGCAAAAGCAGTAAGCCTCTCCCTGTCGTCATTGTAAAGCACTTCCAGGTCAAGCCTGTACCTCCCTGCACCTACATCTTCACTGATGAAGAAAGGGGTAGAAAACTTAAAGGAGTTGTCACTGTCATAAGGGTCTGAATACAGCTCAACCATTCTTTGGTAATCTACGTCTAGCTCTGCGCTGGTTATCCTTATCTTAGCGTCTTCATCCCTTCTTCCAATATTGTAGACTGTCCCGAAGGCTTCAATGGTTCCTGAGCACCTTATTTTTTCAGGGAAAACCTCAAAGTTCCTTACATAAAGCTCTCTTAAGGATTTTCTAACCCTTAGATAATACTCTTCTTCAATAATAAAGGTATTGCCTTCCTCATCGTTTGCTTCAACTATTACCCTAACAGTGTAATAATCATCAAGAATCTGCAAGGGTACCTTAAGTGGGACTGTAAGTGTCCTTGACCTCCCTGGCCTTAATGCATAAAAATCGGATTCTTCTTCAAAATCCTCAAAGCCCTCATCCAGGAAGTTCTCAACAATAACTGTTGCAAAGACCTCGTCAAACTCAATGCCGTCAGTGCTTGTATAAAGGCTTGTCACATCAATCCTGAATTCTACATTAGAATCAGGATTAACATCTATAGTGTCTCCCTGGCTATAAGTTTTCACTGAGCCATCAACACTTGCCCGTAGCCTGGTTATCTCAATGTAGCTTCTTTCAGTTACAACAACATTAAAATTCTGGAACACGCTAACCTGGGTGTCGCTTACGCTTACATTAACAGGAAATGTTCCCTTTTCTGCAGGCTTCCAGTAAATCCTTCCTGAAGTGAAATTGATTGTCATTCCCTCTGGAGCCTGAAGCAGCATATAGTTTAATGTATCGCCGTCCGGGTCGTTTGCCTTTACTTCATAAACATATGGCTCATCAATATATGCAGTTGTCTTTGGAGTGGATGTTATAACAGGGGGCCTGTTCACATTTATCACTTCAAGATTCATCTGCTTGGTTTCTGTGCCGTCATCATCCCCAACTGTAAAGTTAATTACATAGCTTCCTTCATCATTAAAGGTCGGGGTGAAGAAAAACTCGCATGCGGTTCCGTCATTGTTCAGCTGCCTTGGCCCTTCCGGGACAGGGGACATTGCGTACAGGCAGGTTAGTGTCCCGTTCTGCAGTGTCCTGTTTATTGGAAGCACATAGTTAAACAACTCTCCCTCAAGGACAGACTTGTCTGGCAGGTCGCCTATAAACGACACGGCTGAAAAAGCCAGAGGCAGGCCAATCATAATAATTAATGCCCATAGGCATCCTTTTGTTATCTTCATAATCTCACCTTCTCAACTCGGCAGTAGTGATAATATTTAAACCTTTCGCTTTGGTGCGTTGCTCCTCTGAAATGGTCAAAGGAATAGAAACTGTAAGAAAGCCAAAGCAAACTTTTTTAAATGCTGAAGTGCTCCAAGGGTAACAGTGGTTTAAATGACAAAGAGAATCCCTAAGTCAAGGTCGCTCAGAAAGGTGTTCGTTAAAGTGCCTGGAAATGAGGTGAAAGTGCATTTCAGAGAGAGGAAGGATAAAAAGAAAACCTGCTCTGAGTGCGGCAAAGTTCTTCCAGGAACGTTCAGGAAGTCTCCTGGCAAATCTAAGCCTGCCAAAACTTTAAAAAGGCCTTCCAGGCCTTTTGGCGGAATGCTCTGCTCATCATGCATGAGAAAAAGGGTTCAGGCAAACGCCCTGGGTGGTGAATCGAATGCTTGAGATAGGCTCGGTTGTTGCGAAGAGTGCCGGCAGGGATGCCGGTAAGGTTGGGGCTGTTATAAAGCTGATCGATGACAATTTTGTTATGGTTGACGGTTTCTGCAGGAGAAAAAAGGTAAATATCAAGCATCTTGTGCCTCTGAACAGGAAAATCGAGATAAAGGAAGATGCTAAGCGGGAGGAGATTGTACCCTTGCTTGAGAAAATGGTTTAGCTTTTGCTTCTTCCTCTTTGCGAGCTGTATAATCTTTCTATGTAGCTTAGGGATGATGCCTCATCCGGCGCTTTGTCTTCCCTTAGGCGGATGATTCTCGGAAACCTTAAGGCGTAGCCTGATGAGTAGCCTGGGCTTTTCTGGATTTCATCGTATGCTATCTCTATAACGAGGCTTGGCTTTACTGATACAAGCCTGCCTTTTTCTGAGGTGATTAGTTCTTTTAAAAGCTCGTTGACTTCTGTAAAGCTAAGACCCTGCTCTTTCAGCTCTTTAAGGCCTGAGCTGACCTTTCCGATTTCCAGGAATTCGCCTTCTTCTGAGATGCAAGAGAGTATAAACGATGTTAGCCAGCCTGCTCTTCTGCCCTCGCCGTACTCTGCGCCTGTAATAACTAAGTCCAGGGTTTCCAGCACAGGCTTGACCTTAAAGCCTGAGCCGACTCTTTTTCCGATTCTGTACCTTGACTCAAGGGATTTTGCCATTATGCCTTCGTTGCCTTTTGCAAGCGCTTCCTTGTAGAACTGCTCTGCTTCTTTCTGCTCTCTGACTGTTAGCTGCTTTGCAAGAACGATTTTGCCTTTCTCTTCTTTGGTTATTTTCTCGAGGAGCTTTCTTCTTTCGCTGAAGGGCTTATTGTAAACTATCTCTCCGTCAAGGTAGAGTATATCAAAGAGGTTTGCCTCTACAGGGAGCTTCTCTGCTATTTCGCTTATGTCGTATTTTCTCTTGATTCTTTGGGATATTTTCTGGAAAGACTCGAAAGCGCCTGTTTCCGGGGATATGCCAACTGCTTCTGAGTCTATTATAAAAGAGCTTGCTTTAATGTTGGTTTTTGCATAGGAAACTATGTCAGGGAACTGCTTGGTAACATCCTCCAGGTTCCTGGTGAAAAGCCTGACTTTGCTGTCTTTTTTATGGATTTGCACCCTGAAGCCATCGTATTTGTACTCAACTGCAAACGGTGTCTTTAGCCTCTGAAAAACCTCTACGAAGTCCTTTGCCTTTGGGAAGAGCATGAGCTTTAATGGCCTTAGCGGGGTAATTGAGATGGCTTTCAGGCCTTTTAGGGAGTTGTGCTTTGCTGTTATTGAGATTTCCCCGAAGTCTGAGCTGATGTCAAACGCGTCCTGGATTACTCTCAGGATGGCTTCTGAAACCTCTTTTTTTTCCTCTGTGAAAATGATGTGATTCTTTAGCTCAGGGAGCCTTTTTCTGAATTCTTCTTTGTTTTTTATGTTGATTGTTGGCAAGGTGCTTGTGGATTCAGTGCTAAAAGCGAGTTTTGAGTCGAACTCGTTTTTGCAGTTAACGCAGTAGCTGCCCGCAGGAACGATTTTCCTGCAGGCTGGGCATATAAGCACAGTGCCTGAATCTAAGACTGTGCCTGCAACCCTTGGCAGGAAGGCAAAGGATATAGCATCCCTCAGTATTCCGTCTCCTATGCCTATTCTTAGGTCGCCGAGGATTAGCCTTGATATGTAGGCTGCCTCTTTTGGACTTGAGTTCAGGAAGAGGTTCAGGACTGAGCTGGATTTCTGGTCAACCGAGCCCTTGCCTTCTAAAGAAGGGATTTTGGCAAGGGCGGAGTGAACATCTTCTATGATGAGTTTCTTTTTGAATAATGACTGCTGGGTTTTTCCTGTTATCAAAGACTCTGCAACCAGGCCAAGGTCGCCTTTTGACGCCCAGAGCTTCTCTACGACGCCTGGGCTTTTGCCTGAGGCTTTTGAGATGATTTTAATCAATAGCCCTGATGAGATGCCCAGCTCCCTCGGGTCCCAGTGAGGGAAAACCCTGCCTTGGGCAAGGTAGGAGACTCTTTTCAGACATGCGTCATCCAGGTCAGAGAGGAAGCTCCCCAGAATGTATGTCTTCTCCAGGCGCTTTGTTGTTGAGCGCAGCTTCTCGTAAAGCTCAACCAGCTCTTCAAATTCCATGAGGAAAAAGCAAAGTGGTTTTTTGTTTATTAAACTTTCTTTTGGGGTTATGTGCATTTCAGGCTTGAAATGTCGCAGGTGTAGCCAGAGCCGCACCCTGCTGAAGCACCGTGGTAAACTGCAAGCCCTTTCAGGTAGAAGTGGCTGTTGCTGTTCATCGAGGCAAGGTAGGTTGCGCCGTTTTTTACCACAACGTCGTTGCCGGACTCGGAAGGAACGCTTGCTTCTTCCTGGATTGTGCCTGTGATATAGCAGTTGCTTGTGCTGAATGCGAACCTGTCGGTTGCGCCTTGCCTGACTATTAAGGAATTTGAAAGCGAGCCAGGGGGTGCTGTGTTCTGGTTCATGGTGTTGCATTTGAACAAGGCATTACCGTTTTTGTCAATCAAAAGAACACCAGTGCCTGAAGTGAGTGTAATATTCAGATAAGGCGCCTCAAAGACCACGCCGCACATACCGCCGATTCTTCTCCAGTATCCGCTATCACATTGGTAGCTGCCTCTAGTAGTGCCATGATTATAGCAAGTGTTGTCATACACACACTTGTTAGCCTGGTTGCAGCAGGCATTGGTATCGCCTCCTGTACAGGAACCTGTGTCTCCTTCACAGTTAATTATATATTCGTTTGAGTCGTCTCCGCAACAGGTGTTGATATCACCACCAAGAGCCCACCTCCCAGAACCAACTGCACATGTACAAAAGTCCTGATTTGCATCCCAATTTACTGTGTAAACTGTAACACCATCGTTCGATGGGGAACCAAAATCCGGATCGTCCGAGATAACGTGCGCTGTGTAAGCACCCTCTACATTACAGCAAGCAGAGTCGTAGCTATAGTCATCACAGGTTGCAGTTACCTCTGTTAACGAAGATGCTCCTTCTGTTGGGCAACTCGAATGGCTTACTATAGTATCCTGGTCGCTTGCAACTACTACACTGTTCGGGTTTCTTATTTCGACCCGCATGTAATAGCCTTCTGCAAACTGGGCTAGTGAAAAGAAAGAGAATAAAATTATTAAAAATATTGAAGAGGACCTGCAAAACAGTGGTTTTCTGCCTTTTAGAGGCGCTACAGCAAAAAAAAAGCAGCACCTAACAAAAAAAATAATACTTATGCCCATCAGGAAAAGCCAAAACATGCTCAATTATCATTATGGTGCGCTGCATTTATAAATCTTGCTCTCCATGTTTTGTCGGTGCCAGAAAAAATCAATAAAAAGCATTCAGCAACAGAACAATATTTAAAAGGCAAGGAAAAACAACTAAATGAAAAAACCGGGGAAGAATATGAAAAGCAGGTTGTCTGAGCTAATAAAAAGCCTTAGAATAACAAAGGAGAGCAGAGATATCCTATTAATGTTTATTTTAATCCTTATTGCAATGGCTCTTCTTGAAACCATCAACCCAAGAGTAATTCAAACTGAATATGAGATAATTGACCCTGAATGCAGAATTGAGATTCTTGATAAGTTTCCGGTTGGAATGCAGGATATGCTGAAAATACAAATCGACGGAGAGCAGAAGGTGTTTTTTGTTCCTGCTGACACTATCAGAAAAATGATTTATGTTGACTGTGAAGATGGCACTCTTGAACATTATTAATGGACTTTGGTGGGCTTGCTTTATTTATCTTGGGCTTAAAACAAGCTTAAGCGACCTAAAGGACGGGAAAATCAAGAATAAGGATATAGCTTTAATGATTGCTGCTTCGGTTGCTTTTTGTTTTGCCTGGAGCTTCTCTGCTTCTATTGAATTCGGAATCGGGTTTTTCAGCGTATTTGCAAGGTTTTTTTACCATCAGGCTATAAGCTTTATCCTTGGGATTTTGCTTGGCGTGGCCTTCTGGTTCCTTGGGCTTTGGCCCCCTGGTGACGCTAAGCTTTTCGCAGCTTACTGCTTTCTAATTCCGGTAGGAATGGTAAGGTATGGGCAGTTCCCTTTCTTCGTTAATTTTTTTATAAACATAACCGTGATAACGGCATTTGTAATCCTGCTTAAGAAAATAAAGAGGTTCAGGTTCGAGAAATCAACATTTACATGGAAAGCCATGCTTATAACTCTTGCTGGTGTCTTCTCCATAACTTGGATTATCGAAATAATTTCTAGGCTCTTCCAGATTGAGCTAGGCATGGTTGGATTCGTTTTCTTTATGTTTGCAATATTTGCCATTATGAATAAAGTGCTTAAAGTGTCTGCTTCGTACTTTTTTATTGGAATCTCGCTCTTGAGGCTTCTTCTGGACTATCCTAACTATTTTGACTGGGGCACCCTTTTCAGTCTCTTTCAGCTCTGGTTTTTCCTTGTTGTCATCAGAATGGTTCTAGTTGACTTCAACTTCATAATAAACACCAAGAAAGTCAGAATAGAAGACCTAAAAGAGAATATGCTACTTGCTCAGGTTCCTGTGAAGGTAAAAGGTAAGGTCATAATGAAGCCCCGAAAACAGTTTGCTTTTTACCAGTATCTTATGACAAAATTCAATGTTGAGGATTCAGGAAAGCCTGTTTTTGATTATGACCCCACTTTCGGGCTCACTGCTGGCCAGATAAAACAGCTAAAGTCTTTAGCTGAAAGAAAAGGAATTCAGCACATCCTTGTCTTCAGAACCATCTTTTTTGCACCCATAATTTTCTTTGCCGCCATTGCGTCTATAATTGCAAGAGGAAGCATCTTTTATTTTTTCGGCTGGCATTTTGCCTTTCTTTTAGAGGCAATTGGAAATATCCTTAAGGTTATTTTTTAAAGAGTAAGTTAAATAACAGGGATGTTAATGATCTTTTTTAGCGTCTTCAAACGAAAGGAATTTAAATCTGGAGAAAATCCATAAGAAAGAAATTGGAAACTCAAAACAAGGCTTCTCTTAAGGCTGAAAAGAACGGACAAAAAACTATAATTGTTTGCAGAGAGCTATTCTCGCTGGCAACCGTGCTTGCATCTGCATATGAAATGCAGGAAGAAGCCTATTTTGACTTCAGGACAAAAAAGAATCAGATTGAGGTTTCCTTGGTTCATCTTAAGAAAAAAGAGGCAGAAAAAGAAGTTGTAGAGAAGAAATTTTTCAATAACCTTGTAAAGTTTTCATGGTATGAACTGAATCTGGCTAACAAGATAGCACTAAGGTGGCTTAACAACAAACAGTACTACTACTACTTTGACTATGCGCAAAGCCCAGAAGACTTTTTTGATGAGGAATATTTAAACGGAAGCGAGAGAACACAACAAGAAGAGCCCAAAAAAGAAGATGTTTCAAATGAACAAGATACGGATATGGCTCCTTCGGGTCAAGATATAGAAACGCAAGAATCCAACAGGTATGACGATAATGCAGAGATTGATGACGTAGATGACTTCGATAAAATAATCATAGATGACCCTTCAGGCATTTCTGTTCCATGGGAGGTGAAGCATGGTGAAACAAGAAACAAAAAATGAGATTAAGCAAATTGAAAGGTTTGCAAACATAAAGATAATTGAAAAGCAGGGGAATGTTGTTTCCATAATTGATATAGACGCCACGACCTTCCCCTTAAAGGTTATTCTTGCAGCGGTCTACACCAGCATTGAAAAAGCTGGGTTCATTGTTGATAAAAAAAATAAAAGCTATGTCATTGAAATCATGAAAACTAGTGCAAAGCCAAAAGAATTGCTTCAGCTTTCAAAGGAATTCCAGAACAGGCTGATAGACCATGCTTTTTACGAATTGCAAACGATGAGGACTGCACCGCTTAATGACCTGCTTTTGCATGCAGTTGACTTTCCTTATGATTATGCAGAACAAAGCCTCAAAGAAGAGGAAACAGAGCAAGAACTAAAGCACATCCCTGACGAGGTTGACGAGAAAGAACTCGAAGAGGCATTTGGTGTGGAAGAGCTTGAAATTCCGTGGTCTGAAGAAGAGAAAAACGAAGGAGGTGAAAAAAGATGATAGAATACTCGCTTAAAAAAAACGCTGCTATCATTGAGTTTGAGGATTCTGTTTATCCCTATCCGATAATACTGGAAGCTGCCCACAACTTTCTGGAAGGCTGTTGGGTTACGCTTGAAAAGAAAGGCAAAAGGTACATTCTGGGAATTGAGTCAAAAGAAGACGATGAAGCTTCTGAAATAATCTCTGCTTTTTTCAATTTCATGAATGGGCTTATCTTCAGCAAAATTTCGGAAGAAGCCAACGATGATGAAAAAAACAAAGGCGAGGATGAGTGCAGACCGGAAAAGGAGGAATGTTAACCAAGCCAGATAAAAAGCGGTTGTTTTTTGAAGATGAAAAAAAAATATATCCTTGGAAGGGACTACAAAGAAACTTTTTGCAGAGTTAAAGACTATGGGAAAAAGGGAAAGCTCATTATAAATGAGCTTGGCAAATGGCTTCTTCTGAGCAATGACGAATACAAAAGGTTTGTTTTCAAAGACTTTGACCAGGAGCTCTTCGAAAAGCTTGAGAAGAGCCTGCTCATAAAGACAAAAGCAAACTCAAAAGACATTCTTCATTTTTCAGGAAAAATGTTTTGGGATATTACCAACGCGACAAGCCTCCATATCCTGGTGCCAACACTCAGGTGCAACCACACCTGTACCTACTGCTATGCTTTTAGAGAGCCTGAGGAAGCCAAAGGGTATGATATGAGTGAGGATTCTGCAAAAAGAATTGTTGACTTCATTTTTCAGGCGCCTGCACCCAATATAGTTATTGAGTTTACGGGCGGAGAGCCCCTGCTTAAGCCAGACATTATCAGGTTCATTGTTGAATATGCAGAAGAAAAAAACAAAAAAGCACAGAAAAAACTAAGTTTTGCTCTCGTAACAAATGGAACCTTGCTTGATGAGGGAATGTTTAAGTTTATCAAAGAACATAAAATAGGGCTTTGCTTTTCTCTGGATGGGCCAAAAGAAGTCCACGACAAGAATAGAAAATACACAAAATTCCCGGGAAAAAGCACATACGAAGATGTATACAGGCTGGTAAAAAAATACAAGATGAAAGAATACAAAGAGAGAACCTTTGCCCTTCCAGTCATAACAAAATCAGCTCTTCCCAAATATAAAAAGATAATTGACCTCTATGTCAGCTTGGGTTTCAAAAGCTTTAGATACAAGTACCTAACCGACTTTGGCTTTGCCACATCAAACTGGAAGAATCTTTCTTACTCGCCGGAACAGTTTGTAAAAACTTGGAAGAATGTTGTTGAATATATCCTTGAGCTGAATAAAAAGGGCATCCAGATGAGAGAAGAAATTACAAGCATCTTCATTAGAAAGCTTATTTTGGGCGAAAATCCGGGCTTTGCAGAACTCGCTGTTCCTTGCGGGGCTGTTGACGGGCAGATTATTTATGATTACGATGGCGGGATTTACACCTGTGATGAGGCAAGAACGCTGGGAGACACCTTTAAGATTGGCAATGTTCACGATATTGACTACAAAGATATGAAGAACAACAAGATTAGAAAACTTATGAAAATCAATTCTGCCTTGTTTGGGTTTACTTGTGATGACTGCCCTTGGATTCCTTTTTGTGGCATATGTCCGCTTGAAAACTATAAAAAAGAGGGCACTATGGTAGTGAATATCCCTAAAAACAGCAGGTGCTACATTCACAAAAACATGATTGAATACCTTTTTGAGAAGGTTTTATTTGACAAGGAAGCTTCAGAGCTATTAAGAAAATGGCCAAAGATTAACTGAACCACTGAATTCAGCACATTTTTTATCTTGCTCCAAAATGACAGAAAGAGTAGATGTCAAAACAGGGTACTACTGCAATAATTGGTGCAGGTTCTGCGTTCAGGCTCAAAACAGGAAATATGGTAATAGAACTACTCAGGAGATTAAGGATTCTCTTGCTGAAGCAAAGAAAGGAGGGGTAACCGGAGTAGTTTTCACAGGCGGCGAGTTCACAATAAGAAAAGATGCCCTTACCTTGATTAAATATGCGAAATCCATTGGCTATAATGATGTGATGCTACAGTCAAATGGGAGAATGTTCTCCAACAAGGATTATGTTAAAAAACTTATCTCTGCAGGTGCAAACCAATTTTCTCCTGCAATTCATGGCTCTTGCGCCGAAATACACGACTACCTTACGCGTGCCCCCGGCGCATGGAATCAGGCAGTTAGAGGAATCAGGCTCCTCAGAAGCCTGGACCAAAATGTAATCATTAACTGTGTTGTTGTGAAGGCAAACATGAGAGACCTGCCAAACATTGCAAAGCTGCTTGTAAGCCTGGATGTGAACCAGTTTCAGTTTGCATTTGTTCATATAATGGGAAATGCTTTTGAGAATAAGGAATCAATTGTGCCTATCGCAAGCACCACTTCTCTTTATATGAAAAAAGGGCTCATAATAGGAATAAATGCCAAGAAAAGAGTTATGGTTGAGGCAATGCCTTATTGCCTTATGAAGGGCTACGAAAGGTATGTCACTGAGCTGTACATTCCAGAGACAATGGTGAGAGAAAAGGACTTTTGGATAAAAGACTTCGAGAAAGTCAGAAGAACAGAAGGAAAAACGCTTTTCTCTCAGTGCAAAGAATGCAGGTTCAGGCTAATTTGCGAGGGTCCCTGGAGAGAATACCCTGAACTAATGGGAAAGGACGAATTCAAGCCTGTTCCCGGGGAAGTAATAAAAAACAAAAAAGAAATACTTGATAACTATGAGGATTTTCCTGTTGTTCCAACAGTGTAACATCAATCTTTAACTTGCTAGGGGAGGAAAAAATGATACAAAAAAACGAGAATAATTCCCGGAAAGATACATCTCTGGCTATCGACAAAATAGCTCACCTGAGAAATCCCTTTCAACTGCTTTCAAGAATCGCCTTTTTAATAATAATCGCCTTAATCCTGTACATTGGCTTGAATAGAAGAAGCTTTGTGCTGATAATCATTGGGGGCGTCCTTGTTGCAACCTTCGCTCTTTTTTTGCTTAATGGCCTCATGACGAAAGTATCCTTAAGTGAACAAAAGATTTGCATCAGGACATTAACAGACAAACTGGAAATAAAAAAGAAAAACACCAGGAGAATTACAAGACTAATTCCAAAAAAAAAAAATACAAACTATAGGGAATACATTATTGAATATGAAGACGAAGAAGAAAACGAAGTAATCAAGAAGAGAATATATGGAATTTATGATTATGCAACTTTTGAAGATGCCTTGCGGGAATGGGATATTCCTATAACCAATGTTTCGAAAAGAAAATACAACAAAAAAACAGCTTATTTTTTTGCTGGTGCCTTTGTAATACTCTCTATCATTTTTATGCTTGCGTATTTTGGCGGAAATAATAAAAACCTCGGAGAGCCTTCTATTCCCGGCGGATTCTTAACTGATTCAGAAGATGCATCAGAGCTAAATCTTCATAAGCTGAGCGTCAGGATGCAGTCTGTAATAGAAGACTTAAATCAGGGGCATCTTTTCGAAGGGATTGAAAAACCTATTCAAGCAAGAAGAGTATTTCTAAGTTCAGATAAGCTAATGCTTTTTTCAACAGAAGAGCCTTATCCCAGACTTGCAATCCTTTACCTATTCTCTGATACTACTCTCAACTTTTCAATCAGGCTTTGCTTTGATGAATTATGCAAGTATTATTCTGAATTTAGAATGAAGGCTTCAGACTTTAGCCATCCTCCAGCTTTCATTACTTCCGCGGATTCGCCTCTTGTAGACATTGAGCTTAAAACTTCAATAAATGATTTGAGGGGAACTGCCTTTTTATCTTTTGGGCTGGATAAAATAGAAGGACTGTGGATTGAAAGGGTTGAATTGATCGAAAACGAAGCGAGAAGAGAAGAACACGCAGCCTTTGATGTTAAGGAGGTAATAAGATGAGCGAAGGTAGCCTGGAGCAAAACATCCCTGATATGGAAGAGGTAAGAGAACTCATATTGAGCAGGGCAATATTTAAAGAGGTAAAAGAGGTTAGGCCCCTGAGGAAAGTTTACTTTTCAAACGAAAGCCTATTTTTGTTCTCATCTTCAAGAAAAGAAGACAAATTAAGCATGATTTACAGAATTGCAAAAAATGAAGAAGCAAGTGTTAAGCTATGCTTTAGCGAAAGCTGTGATGAGAGTACTACATTTATAATGAGCAGAGATGGATTATCTGACGGGAAAGTCAAGACAAGCATTTCCTACATGAGCCCTCTAAGAGACTTCGTACTTGTGACATCTTCAGATGACGAGTTGAGGGTTTTTCTATTAAGCTTTGACAAAAAAAGCGTGGATAACAAAATGCTTTTCAAGATAATAGTTGAAGAAATAAAAGAAGATGGTGAAAAAACTAAAAAAGAGTACACTGTTGGAAAAAAAATAAAATAATCTCCGAAAATGACTGAAGAGCTAGTTAAAGTAAAGGGAATGGTTGTGCCTAAAAGCTTTAAGGATGAGATTTGTCCCAAGATTACAGGAAAGCCTAATGCTGATTTTGTTGTATATAAGGGAGAGTATGCTCTTCTTTACCTGGATGACGACATAAGCTTCGATAGCCTGAAAGAAAAGCTGAGAAAAGTTGACTTTTCAAAGCTTAGAGAAAAGAAGACATTTATATTTCACAGAGGAGATAAAATATTCAGGACGGAGAAATACTTAACCTACCTGATGATCTTCCTGGCAAAGGCAGGAATTGAATTTCAGGCTGTGGGAATTCCTTCGTGTTATTTGCAGGACAGGCTTTCAAGCTCATATGAAATAAAAGCCTTTATGAAGGAGAATGAAACAGAGTTCGAAAATTACTTTTATTTTGAAGACTGCAAGGCCTGCAGGCTAAGATGTGCCTGTCCGGGCGCCCTTCAAAAGTACGCTGACCAGGTTTTTCCGGTTTTCTCTGATAAGAGAAAAGCCTTATCAAGCATAAGCCAGGAAATTAAGGCAAAACCAAAAGTAATCCTGAGCAAAAT
>Ga0334900_1002202_pt1 | contig 17847 bp, 12 predicted proteins | sample GraSluR3_MG_2_FD_207231 | JGI IMG/M metagenome (GOLD analysis project Ga0334900, IMG submission 207231) | Sludge microbial communities from methane-producing bioreactor in Wageningen University, Netherlands - Granular Sludge_31_08-R3 | ecosystem: Engineered > Bioreactor > Anaerobic >...
CAAATTCAATTGCTTGCTTTGTCATATGCTTTGGTTTTTTTAAAATCTAAATCAAAGATACAAAGTTTGCAACTCAATTTTCATTCGTGTTTGTGCTTATGCACTATCATGGGTGTTTCATATTAATGTATTACAAGGAATAATTTTCGCTTAAAATAAGTAATTATTTTTATAAAATTCAAAAAAATGTACTTATTGAACTTATCTGACTATATCTAATCTTAAGTATCTATCATCAATCTGCCTATATTCAAATTTTAGATACTTTCTTTTGAAAAAATGATTTTTAATACTTAAAATTGTCTGGTATTAATATAATATAACCCACTTTTAAAATTTTAAACAAAGTAGTTTATGATATTTTATGATAAAAATGACTTATTACCTGGATTAAAAACCGGTTGTTTTGCGTTCGAAGTGGTAAATATAGCACGTCCTGAAGGACATCCTTATGAGACACTTCTATTGAAAAATATAGCTTGGCATCGTCAGTTATTGTTAGCACTGAGCAATAGTCCATGTCAGTGTAATTTAGTGTGTCGTATGGTAAAATTTGCCGAGGAGCAAAAATCACATTATTCTGGATTACGCATTGCACTGTTGTTTTATGTTAGTAATAGCGATGAGGTTGTTCTAAAAAAACAAATTAAAAGCTTGAAGAGAGAAATCTCATTTGTATTAAAACAAGCTAGGTTAGCCACAGGAACGATATATACATTTTTAGAAGTTAAAACCGAAAAGCATTATTACGAACTTACTAAAGTTCCATTAGAGTTAAGAAGTTTTGATTATATCAGAAGACCTGTCTTTTTTACATCTACATCAAAAACTAATACTATTGGTTATATCACGCCCAGTAAAGCTAAACCACAAAGTAAAAACTTTGTGCCGCAATACTTTATCCCGGAAATAGATAATATAAATAACGTTGCAGCTCGTTTAGCACAATCATACGAGTTTACTGAAATAAATATGCATTTGGCTCCAGTAAAAGTCAGTGTTGATAAATTATTACAGTTTAAAGAGATATTTACCAGATATAAATTAAATGATGAGCATTTTACCGAATTGGAGAAGAAAAATTATAGAGAGCATCTCGAATTGTTGTTTGATGATAATACAAATCATTATTTGTTTCATGTTACAATGCGCTGTGCTCCTGAAAACTTGCCGGGACATTCATTTCATAACAGTATAGCCGATTGTTTTTTTGGTAATCTGTTAAATATTGAAGTGCATCCTGCTTCTGAAACAACATTTTTGTTTAATAAAGAAATGTGTACTCATCCCGAAAATCAATTACAATATTTGTATCCTCTCGAAATAGTACAACGAAGTTTTCGTTTACCTGGAATGGCTGCCGATTCTATAAAATGGTTCCGAAGCGAGTCGGAAGTGTTCTCTTTTATCCCTGACGATCTTCCAAAAGAAGGAATTTTGATGGGTATAAACAAAGCATTATCGCATGAAGTTGAGGTGAAAATATCTGAAAACGACATTACAAAACATGTTTATATTATGGGTCAAACAGGTGTCGGGAAAACGACAATGCTAAAAACTATGATAAATGATTGTATGAATAAAAATCGTGGTTTTGGAGTAGTTGACCCACATGGTGATTTGGTAAATACAATTAAAAATATTATTCCTGAACATCGGAAAAATGATTTGGTAATGTTTGACCCAACTAAAGATACGGGTTTTACATTTAATATTTTAGAATACAATAAAGATTATCCCGAGCAAAAAACATTTATTTTTAATGAGCTTATTAAAGTTCTTGATGAAATGTATGATTTGCGGCAAACCGGAGGTCCTATATTTGAATTGTATTTAAAAAATGCTCTTTTTCTGATAATGGATCAGGGCGGAAATCTCGACCATGTTTATAAGTTCTTTTATAACGAAGAGTATTGTAAGTTTATCCTTGAAAATGCCGAAGACAAATTGGCTGTAGAGTTTTTCGAAAATGCCATGCGGGTTAGGGGAGAAGCTTCGTTTGAATCTATTGCTCCTTATATCACAAGTAAGTTAAATCGCTTTGTGCAGGACGCTTATATACGAAAAATCGTTTGTGCCGACACTTCGAGTATTGATTTCAGGAAAATTATTGATTCAGGGAAAATATTACTAATTTCTTTACCCAAAGGTCGTTTGGGCTACGAAGGTGTTAAATTCCTCGGCACATTGCTATTTAATAAGCTTATAATGGCAGCATTTACCCGTGAAAATATAGAGTACTCGGCACGCCGACCTTTTTATTTATTTGTTGATGAGTTTCAGAATTTTACTTCTCGAGAAATTGAAACAGCCTTATCAGAATCACGGAAATATGGCTTGCGTCTGGTGTTGGCTAATCAAACACTGGCTCAATTGCGTCCTGAGATTATGAAAATATTATTAGGGAATGTTGGAAGTCAGGTGTTTTTCAGACCTAGTGCCTTTGATATAGAAATATTATCAGGATATTTTAAACATCATATTAGCGAACAAGAAATGTTAAGTTTAAAAAACTTTAAAGCGTTTTGCCGTATGATGCTAAACGACGAACCCAGTAAACCTTTTATTATTGAAACAATACACAATTCATTAAAACTATAAATTATGTCAGCACAAAGTATTGGAAGGGTAAAAAGCCCAAAAACATTTAAAACTTACGAAGTAAAGTGGGATTCATCCGATCGCAGTGTGTATGTTGCTTATGCCGGTTGGACAAGAGTAGGACAGGCAAGCTCAGCATCTCAGGCAATTTATATGGCTGAAGCATGGATTGCTCAAAAAGGATAAGAAAGTTTGAACTATATTTCGGGAAACACATCAAGTCCGTTTCGTTTATTGTCGTATCGCTCAATTTCGAATAAAACAGTCTTCGTCCGTTTTGATACTTCAGAGTCGTTGTTTTCAGAAATTTTATGATGGTATGGGTGGAATTGTTTATTCCAAATAGAATCGTGTTTTCTATGAAAATATTATCTTTTTTTAATCGCAAACTGCTTGCTAATTGAAGATATTATACTCTACACTGAACGTATGGAAGAATGCAGGGGCAAATTATTGTTCTATTTACTTAATTTACTGATAGCTTTATCTCCATAGTGCCAATTATTAATACATTTTCAACCTATGTACCTTTTTATTTAATGGGTAATTAAGTTTTATATTGCATTTTGTAGCGTATTTCAAGCATTAAAAGCTGCTTTACTCTAATACTATTCCAAATACATTGAAATATACCGATTCCGTTTTACATTATGTTTTAATATACAATGCTCTTATTTTATTGATAATCATATTATTAACACAAACAATATTAGCTCACATAATTTTTTGAAAGAAAAAACTGCAATTCTTTTTAGAATTTCAATTTTTACTATCTTTACAAATAAAATTTGATTGGTAAATTTATGCCTTTAGAAACACCAGCAATGTATTTTATAGCAAACGAAAATTATGATTGATATTAACAGACTACAAAAAACAGGCTTTCAAAAAAGGACTATGTTCTTATTGGGTGGGCACGATCTTGAAATGATAAGCATCAAGAAATTATTATTGGATTTCGGGTTTGAAGACATTTCCGAAACCGCAGACCTAAGCTGTGATTTATGCTTTGCCGATTTCACTTTAACATGGAGCGATGCTAGTATTGCCTCGTATAAAAAGTTTCTGAATTATTCGGGTATCATTTATGGCATTGAATTATTCGCCAACGAAAATATCAAACTGCCGGAGCAATACCACCGCATCGATCATCACAACGATTTTTCTGACAAACCATCGGCAATAGAACAGGTGCTTGCAATTATCAGCGACATTCCAGTACAATGCCAGAACAGTATGTTACAAGGTAAAACTTGGCTTCCCAAAAACAGTCTTATTGCTATTGAGGCAGAAAAACTCAAGCTTGAACCCATTCAATTTATTAAACTGGTGGCTGCTAACGATACAGGACATATTGCTGGGATGCGTAATATCGAATTTTCTACCGACGATATGATTAAGTCTATTCGATTTCTAGACAGACAAGCTCAGGGCATTACCGAAGAACAATGGCAACAGGGAGAAAAAGCCATTAACGAAAATTTGAAAAGAAATAAAGATGTTTGTATCGTTAAGGCACTCCACAATCATTTTTCGGTAGTTACCGACCGCCTCGATGAAAAAAAACTCATTGTTTACGACGATAAACAACTGATGTATTATGGGACACATGCACGAAAATTACCTGAAATTTTTGCCGAAAACATAGCTGCCAAAAATGCATTTTACGGAGGTTCTGACGAAAATGGTTTTTTTGGTTTTACTAACGGCACTATAAAACCCGAAAAGATGGACGCAATCATTAATAAAATTGTAGATTTTGTTGCGAACCAAGAACCAATTAGCCACCATATTTTTTTGATGCCGTTTCAATGGGATTATTTTAAATATGACAAAAAGGATAAACCCGAAAATATTTTCGATATTCCTTTCAAAGAACGATCGTCGCTTGCAGGAATTATAGAGATTATGGAAGGGAACCTTTCTGATAGCTTTTGCAATCAGAGCACGAACTACCATAAATGCTGGAAACGGTATTATATGAATTTCGATTCAGCCGGCGACTTCAACGAATACACCTATTTCTACAATCATGTGCGTGAAGCTTTGTTCGACAGAAAAGATGGGAAAATTGAAGATAAAACACTCTTACAGTACGAATACAATATACCCTGTAATCTGCAATATGTTATTAATATTAAAAAGGCAAATGCCATTAAAGAATATAAACTGGCTGTTGAAAACATTACCCTGAATTTTTACGATTCGGGTGTGGGTGTTTTTGCTTTTCACCTAACCAACAACACCTATTACGAACTGGACGATATTCTGAACATCAACGATTTTGGCCGACGAATCTATCCACAATATATAAGCGATCAACCAGATATGCTATCGAATGTGAAAGGGAATTTCTTGGCAGACTCCATTGTGCTTAGTTCAGAAGAAGCAAATTTTAATATTTGTGAATGTTTCGATTATTATACCAATCTTTCTAGAATAGCTGAGAAAAAAATTGAGTTGCCCAAACACATACAATGCCTGCTGGGCAACAAATTCACAACTAAAGTTTTACCCAAACAGGAAACCGGAAGTAAAATACAAATGAAACCGGTAATAGACGATCGTATGTTTGTGTTGTGTTGGTATGGCAACGATAATCTGGTCCAAAAACTGGTAAGGCACAAACCGAAAACCGGAAATAACGATATAGAATACAATTACGAAAACAGTCCCGAATGGCACAAGCTCATTTTTGTGGACAATGGCGACGCAACAGTAAAAAACAGCAATATGCTGAATCGACTGTGCAAGGCACATACTTACGAACGTTGGACAGATAATAAAACACTATATGGCATCAGCCGCTATTCGTTTATTATGTTAACCGATACAGACTGGTTTCCAAAGAATATATTGCTCCGGCACTTACAGACCATGTACTTCCAGATGGTGATGCTAGCATTGGTACAGAGGGCATCGGTGTTACGGTTTTCTATTGAAGTAACTTCGCTTTCGGGGCTGCAAGACAAACCGGAATTATTGAGTCCCGAAATTGCAGGCTTGCATAAAAAATATATCCGATTTGTAAACAAAGTATATTTCCGCGAAATTACAGCACAAGAACAAGGCATTGAACTCTATAACATGCTTGCCGAAAAAATGCGGATTCACAACGAAGTAAAAGACCTCGACAACGAAATAGAAGAGCTCTACCGCTATGTAAACAACACCGAAACTAACAAAAGCAATAAAATGCTTGAGAAGTTGAATATTTTGGTGGCAATTTTTATTTTACCATCTCTAATAATGGCATTTTTTGGAATGAATATTTTTGAGGATGGGGGTAATCTTATTGTAGCAAAATGTTACAACTATTGGCCACTTGTTGTTTTCATTTGGTTGCTCATGATTGGTGCAAGTCTATATTTTTTCAGAAAAAAAATCTTTGAAAACAGAAAAATTAAACCTACGGTAATACTAATAATTGCATTAGTGATTGCTGCTGTTTTACTACTATTACCCTTATTAAACTGTTAATTAAATCATTTATATTATGATATCGAACAACCCATTTCAAATAACATTTACGCTGAAACAGCACACTCCGATAATTCATTTTCAGCACGACCAGGATGACGCAACACTTAGAGCCAGCGAGGTAAAACCGAGACTTGATAGGTTTATTTTAACAAAACTTGGCGCAGAGTCTGACCAAAACTTGGTTGGCAATGATGCTAAATACAAAAAAGGAATAGAAGTCGCCAAAAAGAGAAATTGGCTCGTTGGAGATGAGGAGCATGCGGCATTGAATTATAAACTAAAAATAAAAACCTCTGATTTTTTCAGTTATCCAATTGAATTGCCAAGAATAAGAAATAACCGAATTGACCTTGATGATAGAGGAAGAATTAGATTCGATAGTTTCTCTTGCTTTTTTGGCAATATGGGTGATGATTCTTCAAAAAAACTATTTACATTTTCAATCAAAGATATTATTTGCCAAATTGTGTCAAATTGCGATGATTTAATTAATTACATAAATCAAACTAACCGAAAAATATTAGTAAAATTCTTCAATATTACTAATTTTGGTACAAGACAATCAAAAGGCTTTGGTTCTTTTTGTATATTGAATGAAAAAAATGAGCCTGAAATTCTAAGATCGAAATACTATTTAGATATTGGGATTAAAAACGCCAAAATTGAACAATTAAAAATTAACCATAATCTGAGATTTCCTGAGGAAAAAGTATCTGACAGGTTTCTTATGCTTCTTGATTCATGGAAACAACTTTTTGACCACATTAATCTATTTCACAAAGTGTTGAAAAGCGGGTATAATCAACAAAATGGATATGTAAAATCACCATTGTTTAAGTATTATCAAGAAAAACACAAAATTCAATGGGATAAAAAATCAATAAAGGAGGAATATTTTAATAGTGAGTTAAATAATCAAAAACATAAATACAAATATCCTGACATATTAGTGTTTGACAACGAAGAAAATAGTTCAAAACAAAAATCAAATGATGGTAATTTGTTTTTGGTTAGAGATATGTTGGGTCTTACATCTGAAGCAAACTGGAGGTTTTATCGTTCAACAATTTCTAAATACAACAAGGAAATTGATCGCTTTAAAAGTCCAATAACATATAAACCTATTATGTTAAGAGATAGTGAAGGATGGTATTATAGTGTCTTCTTGATTTTCGATGACATACCTTCCGAATATTATAATCAAAAATTTGATATAAAATCAAATAACTCAGGAAACTTAGTTCTGGAAACACCTGATAAAAGCAAGTTCTCGTTACAAGATTATTTTGCTTATTTATCAAGTTCTAGCTTTAGTATCGAAGATTTAATTAGTAAAGAAAATCGAGATACAAATAAAATTTTTGAAATGTTCGAAATGTTAAAACCACAAGAAGATGAATAGAACTTACATCGCCCTTACCCTAGGTCCCATTTATAAAACATTCGCTAATGTTCGTAAAACACGCGAGTTGTGGGCTGCCAGTTATATGTTCTCTTACCTGATGAGAGAAACAATTAAAAATCTAAAGCGAAAAGGAATTAAGGATAATGATATTATAATTCCGTTTGTAAATAAAGCTGCCGAAGACTACAAAGGAGTAGGCATATTTCCGGACAGGCTTATTTTTAAAAGCAAACAAGGAGATTACGATAAACTTTCCTTAGCTTTTCAAGATGCTGTTCTTTCTTTGGCAAGCTATTTTAAAAATTCCACAAACGCTGAATCATTTCTTAAGGAATACCTCAGAATGATTGCCATCGAAAAAGAATTGCCCGCTGGAGCAAATATTATTGAAGAAATGTTTACACATCTCGATTCCCTCGAGTTGATGAATTTGCCGTTATCACAGGAAATACTTAAACAAAATGTTCTTGCTGATTTCTTTACAAATGTAAATAAGCCAAATCATAACAGATTCTTTACAGAGAATAATTATGACAAAGAAAATAGTTTAGCAATGAAGGATATCAATGGCAATATCCGTTTTGAGTCGCTTATGGAAATTGCTAGTTCACATTTTAAATCAGAAAAGCCTGAGGATTACAAAGATCTAGTGAAGCATTTGTGGAACAATAATCAAGGCGATGTGGATGATAAAGAAACAGACTTTATTACAGAATTAAAGAAGGCAGCAGGAGATAAGTTCAAACCACACCATAAATATATTGCAATAATTAAAGCCGATGGCGACAAAATTGGTTCAGCAATAAAAGAACTTAATGGAGAGATTGTTAAACTTCAAAAATTTTCGGAAGCTTTATTTAACTGGGCTGTAAATTGCGATAAAGCAGTGCGAAATTATGGAGCCATTCCAATTTATATTGGTGGAGACGACCTATTGATGTTTGCACCAATAAGTTATGGTAATCAAAACATTTTCGATTTGATTGATGCTGTGGATAAATCTTTTGCTGAAGCTATGAAAGATTATAAAGGCGTAAGCTTAAGTTATGGCATTAGCATTACTTACTATAAATTTCCACTTTTTGAGGCTGTTACAAAAGTTGATGATTTGCTTTTACAGGCAAAAAGTCTTTCAGATAAGCGAAATGCTGTAGCAATAAGAGTCTTGAAACATAGTGGAAGTGTGCTGGAAACTTGTTTCGAAAAAGGAAATGATCCAAATACCTTTCAAATAATTAAAGATGTTTTGCATGCAATTGATGAAAATTTAGAAACCAAAGAAAAAAGCTTTTTAAATTCGGTTGGGTATTTTTTGCGTGATAACGAACAAACACTTCGGCTTGTATATTCAGACAAAAAAAGATTAGAAAACTTCTTTAAAAACAATTTCGATGATTATGTTACAAACGGAGAATTGCTAGAAAATGAAGGAAAATTTCCCAAGAGAGAATCAAAAGCAGAGTATTTGAATCAAGTGTATTGTCTGCTGAATAAGATTTATCCTTTAAAAATAACTAAAGACCCAATCCTGGAAAGCAAAGAATATGAAAAACAATGTGTAGCAGCTTTAAACGAGATTTATTCAATTATTCGAATTTGTAGATTTATTAAAGGACTTGAAGATGAAAAATAAATATTTAATAACACTTACTCCGGTGGGAAACTATTTCTTCGGAGGCGAAAAAAGCTTCGGCGATACAGCTAATGGCGACAAAATAAACTATTTAGTAGAGGGTTTAAAATATCCTCAACAAACTACATTGTTAGGTATGCTTCGGTATGAACTGTTAAGAAATGCAGGCCAACTTGCCCCGAATCATACAAGCCCAAAGGCAAAAGAGCTTATTGGTGGCTTTGGTGGTTTTGATGGTTTGCGAAAAGATTTTGGGATTATTGAAAGTATTTCTCCAGTATTTATCAAGCCTCAAAATGGAGATGAAAATTCATACATTTTGCCGGAAGGTTTTTTGTATCAAAAAGACAAAAATAATAAGCTTGAAGAAAGAGACATTCTTTTGCAACAAAATCTTGAACAAGGTAGAGCTTCGGTTTTATCGGCTTATGACCCCAAAAAGTATCTTGAAGACAAGGGTGAATTGTTGATTGAAAAAGACAATGAACAGATATCCGTTTTTGGAGAATCGCAACAAGTTGGAATAAAAAAAGATTATTCGGGAAAAACAGACAACGATAGCTTTTTTAAGCAAACATTTAAAAGGCTAAATAAATCTGATAAGAATGAAAAATTCTCTTTCGCATTTTTCGCGTGTTTTTCGCGTGAACTCAAGGACGGCGAACTAAGTAATGGTATTATCAATATGGGAGCCGATCAATCCTTGTTTCATATGAAAATAGATAAGTGTATTCACGATCACGATTATTTGCAAGAAGAACATAATACATTAATTTATAGCGGGTGTAATATTCAGTGCTATTATAAAATTGTGTTTTTAAGCGATGCATTGGTTTCAAAAGAATTACTCCAAAGTGCGAATGTACTGCTGGCAATAACAAATACCGTTAGCTTTCAACATTTGTTAAGCAAAGAAGATACTACGGTTTTTATGCGATCAAAAGACGAAAATGCTATGAAAAAAAGCGACAAACTCGAACTGTTGGCAAGAGGCTCGGTAATTTATGCAGAAGCTCCTTTCCTTGATGAAATATACGGAGAATTGGTGTGTGTACCCAATCCAATTGGAATTTTACCTGCTGATTATGACGAAAATACTGAATCGAAAAAATTAAAATACGGATTCAGACAAATTGGATATAATTATTTTACAATAACAGAAATCGAAAAACAATACAGAATAATATGAAAACACAAATGTACATCATCACTGCAAAAACACATTTACATGTAGGCAGTGGCAATAGCAATGCAGGAGTAATTGATAATTTAGTTCAACGCGACCCTGCCGATAATTTACCTTGTATATACGCCAGCAGTTTAAAGGGAGCATTCAGAGAATATTTTGAAGTAGGTCCCGTAAAAAATAAAACACTTGCCGACATAATTTTCGGTGAAGGAAAAAATAAGGACAGTCAGGGAACAAAAAAAGGTTCACATATTTTTCATCAAGCAAGTTTGTTGAGTATTCCGGCTCGAAGCAATGTAAAGCTGTTTTATCATGCAACATGTAAATCGGTTTTAGAGAAATTCATTGAAGATTCCGAATTATTTAATATTGATGTAATTGCTTTGCGGAAAGAAGTAGAAGAACTTCCAAAGCTTGATAATAAAACACTAATAATTGGCAATAAAATGGATAACATGCAAATTGAAGATTACTTTATTTTTGATGAGTATAAAACAGATGTCCCTAATCTTAAAAAATTACTAGGCACCGACATTGTCATTTTTTCTGATGAGGATTTTAAAGACCTCTGCAGCGATTACAACTTGCCTGTTATTGCTCGAAATAATCTCGAAAACGGACAAAGTAAAAACTTATGGTACGAACAAATTGTACCACGCCAGGCTAAGTTTTATTTTTTTACTGCACGCAATTGTGATACAGACAATTTTGATACTCATGTTAACGGCAATAACGTACAAATAGGCGCTAATGCAAGCATAGGTTATGGTGTTTGTACAATAAGTAATTTTAAAAGCGAATAATTATGAAACAAGTAAATTCTTGGTTGAGTAATGCCGACAAGGCAATTCAGCAACATATAATTGAAAAACCCGGCAAAATCAACAGCCTTTACAAAGGATATGTTTCATCGCTGGGTGCAATGATAATCCAAAACGGTCTTTCTGCAGCGCTTGCTATAAACATGAAATCGGATGACAAACTGCGTAATAAAATGGTTGAATCCATTGCTTTTATTCTTAAGTCAAGTGGCAAAATAACATATTCTTCCAAGGGTAATTATACCGGACAAACGCTATTGAACGAAAGTTGCACTGCTGATAAAGATAACGATATCCGTAAATTACGCTTACTAAAAAACGATGTGCTTGATGCAGCAACAGCTTTAAAACTAATGATGCGCACTTACGAATTTGTTGAAATTAAAAATGAGAATCATGGCTGAAAAAATTAAAAATATCGGACTTTTTTATCAGAAGCAGTATTTTAAAGGAATTGTTTACGACGCTGTAGGTAATTATAAACAAGGGGCAAAAAATACAATTGCAGCTCGAAATAAGTTACTGCTTTTTGAGAAGAGTATTGAAAAATCAGATTTCTTAACAGCTTCTCTTGAAAATCAGTTTGAATTAAAAACTCAATATCCCGGAATAATAACCGGTATAGGGATGAAACATGAAACCTCAATTGAAGGAGAGTTAAAGCTTGGTATGTATTTCGATTATACAAGCGGAATGCCTTGCATACCTGCATCATCGGTTAAAGGAGCTTTGCGTTCGGCTTTCCCGCAATTTGATAATCATAAAAAAACTACCGACAAAATTAAAAAAGCAAAGGCTTTTATTTTACATCAGATATTGTCTGAACTGAAAGTTACCTGTTTTGAGTCATTAGCTAAGCCGGAGGAAATGACTGATAAGCATTATAAAAAAATAAAAGATATCGAGGAAGAAATTTTCGATGGAATAAACAAAGATACTACCAAAAAAGATAAAAACGGGAAGATGAAATCTCATTTATCCATATACGAAAAAGATATTTTTCATGATGCATTTATTGTAAAAGGCGATTCAAAAGGCAGAATTTTAGCTGATGATGCAATTACTCGCCACCCTAACCCACTAAAAAATCCGAAACCGGTTTTGTTTTTAAAAATCCCTTCAGGTGTAAGCATACAGTTTAATTTTGATTTGAAGAATGGAGCGATTTTAACAGCAAAAGAGAAACACGATTTATTTGAACAAATAATACTTTATTATGGCCTCGGTGCCAAAACCAACGTAGGTTACGGCCAATTCGACAAAATCCAGCAATGACAATTCCTGAAATAATAAGTTTTAATAAACTCCGAATTACTCCGGTGTATCTTGTGTTTTGTGATGAGGAAGGCTTATCGAAGAGTCTTGCTTTTGGCGAAGTGTTGCACAAAGCCATTGAAACCTGTTTACACCGGATTGATGAAGAAAACAGGAACAGCGGCAAGAATGAAATCGAATTTGCTGCGAAAACGCTCACCGAAGAACAGATTGCCGGATCGGAGCTACTGGCCGAAATGCGCAATTCATTCCCCCGTGGTTATTCCATTGCCTGGGAGCAAGCACCTATCGAACCGTTTATTACAATTCGTTTAAGCTTGTTCGGTAAGTTTGCAAAACTACTGCCCTATTTATTGCCGCGTCTTCCCAATATTTTTGCTTCGGTTGGGTACAGCAATATACAGTTTGTTTCGGCAAGCGATGCATTGCTGCAAGCTATCGAACTCAAGAGAGGGAAACTAAGTCCAGCACCTGAGGTGGTAAAACTTCACCATTTTTCAATTCCCCACAACAATATCAAGCACATTGCCCTTAGCTTGCTAAGCCCTGTGAAGTTGTACAAAACCCAGAAGCATAATTTTAACATGGGTTTTGGCGATTTTGTATATCATCTGCTGAAACGAATGATGCTGATACAATATTTGTATTGCGATGGCCCCTTGCCCAACACACAATTACTGAAAGAGTACTGCACCGGGTTTAACTTTGCTGTGAAAACGGTAAAAATCGACCTTGTGCTGCACAACCAGAAGCTTACGAAAGACATGTGGTTAGAAGGCTATACCGGCACAATCCACTACCAGATAGTCGATGAAAACATAAAACCCTTAATTCCCATACTTAAAGCAGGCGAATATGTGCAGGTGGGCAGCGCTACCAATTATGGTATGGGCAAATACCGCCTTCAGCATGAATACCACCGGATTATTTAAACAGCTCTGCAAAAGCGAAACCCTCTGGAAAGCATGGGTCGATGTGAAAAACAAAAACACTGCCGGTGGCATCGATCAGGTTACGGTAGAAGAGTTCTCGGGAAAAGCCAAAAGCGAGGTAGAATTGATGGCCACCGAGATCAGTGAGGGAAAGTACATTCCCCTACCCTATAAAAAAACACAAATACCTAAGAGCGACCATTCATTCCGCAGCCTTGGTTTGCTCAGTGTGCGCGATAAAATAGTGCAACAGGCAGTAAACCGACTGCTTTATCCAATTATCGACAAGCAACTCTCTTCGGCATGTTATGCCTACCGCTACGGAAAAGGTGCCATAAAAGCAGTGAAACGAGTGAAGCATGCCATTACGGTGGAACACAGGCGGTTCATGGTGGCATCCGACATAAAATCATATTTCGACAATATTAATCAGGGCATACTTTTCGATATGCTGCGTAAAATGATTGCCGACGAAGCCATGCTCGATTTTATAAAGCTATGTGTTAGCATGGGTAAAGTGAAACACGGCGTAAAATGGGAAGACAATAGCAAGGGTGTGCCACAGGGAGGTATTGTTTCGCCACTGCTGGCAAACCTCTATCTAACACCATTCGACAATGCACTGCTGCAAGCCAACTTCTCACTGGTGCGCTATGCCGACGACTTTGTTATTTTAACGCAAACCAGCGAACATGCATTAAAAGCCATGTCGGTAATGGGCGAAGAACTCCGAAAATTGCAACTCACACTAAAGGCTGCACCCGAAATTAGAGAAATTCATCAAGGCTTCGATTTTCTGGGCATTAGCTTCTCTGCAAGCAATATCAGCTTGAGTGATGCAAAAAAAGAACGAATGATAGAAAAGATCAATCAGGCATTTCAATCAAAACCCCAACTACGAACAGGAATTGTAAAAAAAACATTGCAGGGCTACAAAACATTCTATGCACAACTGCTGCCTGCATCGCAACTGGAACACGTAGATGCCTGTGTTGCCGACAACATCAGTCGCTTAATGAAGGCTTCGAATAGCAGTCAGCAGAAACACATTATCAAACAATTTGAATATATTCAGTTTTTTACTGCAAAATATCGAAAAAACCGCAGTCGTTTGTTTCGGGAGAACACTGCAACAACAACAACTACCGGTAAGCCCTTAGCGAAACCTGTAGAAACCACAATAAAAGCCCAAAAACCTAAAGCCGACGATTTAATAAAAAAACGCAAACTACAATATCAAAAACTTGAAGCTGAGGCAAAAGAACTGGTGGTAAACCGTTTTGGCAGTTTTGTTGGGATTGCGGCAAGAAAAATCACAGTAAAAAACAGAGGACAGAAACCCATACAGGTTCCCATACAAAACCTTGGCCATATCAGCATTCTCAGCAAGGGTGTTTCATTATCTACCGATCTACTCTACGAATGTGCGCAGCAACAAATTGCCGTTTCATTTTTTTCGAACACAGGCGAACTATACGCCACGCTGCATAGCCCCTTTGTTACCGACAACAAACTGTGGGTGCAACAAATGCAGGCATCCGACAATCATAAAGCGTGCTTCATTGCACAAACCATTATAGAAGCCAAAATCAGAAATCAGGTAAACCTGCTGAAGTATTTCAACAAATATCACAAAACCGCCGATGAAGGATTTGCTGAACTATTCAAGAAAAAAATCGACAACTTAAGTGTTTTGGCAAAAAAAGCAAAGTCGGTGAAGTATTCACTGCCGGGCGAGTATCGAAAAGAATGTATTGCCATAGAAGCACAAGCAGCCGCTTTGTACTGGCAAATGGTAGCCGAACTGATTGACGACGAAAGCGATTTTAAAGGACGCGAACGCAAAGGAGCCAAAGATTTGGTAAACTCGATGCTGAACTATGGCTATGCCATTTTATATGCCCGCATCACTCAGGCAATTATGAAAGCACGACTAAATCCGGCCATCAGCTTTTTGCACGTACCCCAAACCCACAAACCCAGTCTGGCTTTCGACATTATCGAATTGTTCAGGCAACAGGCTGTTGATAGAGTGGTGATAAGCCTGATACAGAAAAAAGAAAAAATGGAAATAGTAAAAGGCCTGCTTAGCAACGAAAGCAAAAGCAAGCTAACCCAAAACATTTACGAACGCCTGCATCGTTACGAAACCTATCGGGGCGAAAAACGACGTTTTTCGGATATTATTTCTATTCAAACATCGGCTTTAGCGCAATACATTTCGGGCGAAGCCGACACATATAAACCTTATATTGCAAAATGGTAACAGCCAAAGCCAAAAAACTATTCGTAGTAATAGCCTACGATGTAAGCAGTACACGCAAACGAAGTAAAATAGCTAAATTGCTCGAAGCCTGCGGGCGCAGAGTAAACCGAAGTGTGTTCGAGTGCATGCTTAGCAAATCGCAGTTTGCAAAAATTCGTAACACAATTGAAACCCTCGTAAACAAAAAAACCGATTCGGTGGTGTATTATACTCTTTGTGTAAATTGCTATTGCAACATAAACCGCTATCCCGAGAATGAATACGAAGCCAACGAAATTGTTGTTGTGTAAGCCAAAACGATTTGCGAAAATCAAAAAAACATCTACAATACTGATTTATTGTTAGTTGCGTATTTTTATCGCATTTTTGCATGGCAAATAATTTTCGCAAATCTCCAATTTTCGTCATTTGCAGCCGAGGTTTGCGAAAATAAGCCCTTTGGGTAGTTTTTGCGTCTATCGTAAATATCTTATTATCGGGCACTTAACACATGTCGTATTTTCACCAAAACCCCCCGATTTTCGCAAATCTCGAAATTCAAATTTTTCTTAAGAGATTTGCGAAAATTCTATAAGAGCTTATAGTATTGATTCACTTGTACTTACGCATATTTACCTCTTAAAAACACTGAAATTCGTCATATCTAAACAATAGATTTGCGAAAATGCTTGTAATTTTATCGTAACTTTGTGGTAGTATCAAAGGGTTCTTTGACGTATTGCACAATTCAAAACAAATTTGTATATTTGTCAATATGTTGAAAATCAGATTATTACTAATGAGCCTGCAAAATGGCTACTGAGACTTCTAATTCCTTCGATTACTTGAAATTCTTTCATATTACTAATGAGCCTGCAAAATGGCTACTGAGACTCTTTTTCTTGCTTGGTTTAACAGGATCGTCAAATTACTAATGAGCCTGCAAAATGGCTACTGAGACCGATGACGATAGTCAGCATTCCAAACGATAGCAATTACTAATGAGCCTGCAAAATGGCTACTGAGACTTAAGGTAATAGAAACATTACGATTATTTTTTAAATTACTAATGAGCCTGCAAAATGGCTACTGAGACACTTTTTCATATCTGATTCCTCCTTTATTTTAAATTACTAATGAGCCTGCAAAATGGCTACTGAGACTTCCAATAATCATAGGAATGCAAAGAGTAAAAAATTACTAATGAGCCTGCAAAATGGCTACTGAGACTTCCAATAATCATAGGAATGCAAAGAGTAAAAAATTACTAATGAGCCTGCAAAATGGCTACTGAGACAAAGTGATAGACAAAGACAGACAGACCATACGAATTACTAATGAGCCTGCAAAATGGCTACTGAGACTTAAAGAATGTTTTCTTTAACCAAACCTTGGTATTACTAATGAGCCTGCAAAATGGCTACTGAGACTTCTAACTTTACTTGTTGTCTGCGAAGCCTTTGCTATTACTAATGAGCCTGCAAAATGGCTACTGAGACTAGCCATTGTCCGTAAGGATAATGACCACTAACTAATTACTAATGAGCCTGCAAAATGGCTACTGAGACTAGTTTCATAGTTACAGTTTTCACATGATTTTATTACTAATGAGCCTGCAAAATGGCTACTGAGACATCAACTTGGACGGTAGTGGTGGCAGGTTTTTGATTACTAATGAGCCTGCAAAATGGCTACTGAGACTTTACATTTATGTTTTTTAGCGATTTCTAATGTGATTACCAATGAGCCTGCGAAATGGCTACTGAGACGCAAAAATTCAGTTTTTTGAGATACTGTACCCCGATTACCAATGAGCCTGCGAAATGGCTACTGAGACAGATAATGGATAGTAATATTATCTTCTGTAATGATTACCAATGAGCCTGCGAAATGGCTACTGAGACACAAAACACTATTCCATTAAAGAAGGTTTTCTTCAAGATTACCAATGAGCCTGCGAAATGGCTACTGAGACTTTTTTGAATATCAAGAATAAAAGGGTTTATCTGATTACCAATGAGCCTGCGAAATGGCTACTAAAAACAGTGTGAGTGTCAGAGTGAGTACAGAGGTTTGGATACGTAAAAAACAATAATCAGGTGCTACAAAATGGCTACTGAAAACAGAGTGAGTGTGAGAGTGAGTACAGAGGTTTGGATACGTAAAAAACAATAATCAGGTGCTACAAAATGGCTACTGAAAACAGAGTGAGTGTGAGAGTGAGTACAGAGGTTTGGATACGTAAAAAACAATAATCAGGTGC
>Ga0334900_1002204_pt1 | contig 17838 bp, 18 predicted proteins | sample GraSluR3_MG_2_FD_207231 | JGI IMG/M metagenome (GOLD analysis project Ga0334900, IMG submission 207231) | Sludge microbial communities from methane-producing bioreactor in Wageningen University, Netherlands - Granular Sludge_31_08-R3 | ecosystem: Engineered > Bioreactor > Anaerobic >...
CGCTGCACGCGCGCCTGGCGGACAAGATCTCGTCGCACGTGCTGCGGAGCCCCCGCTACACGGGCTTCATGTGCGAGTTCGCGCCGGGCGGCGTGACCAAGTGGTCGGCCGTCCGGCGCCTCGCCCGGGCCTGGGGCATCGGCGACGAGGCGATCTGCGCGGTCGGCGACGACGTGAACGACATCCCCATGATCCGGGCCGCCGGCCTCGGCGTGGCCATGGGCAACGCCCTGCCCGACGTCATCGCGGTGGCCGACCGCGTCGCCCCCCGCCAGGACCAGGACGGCCTCGTCGACGTCGTCGCCTGGCTGCTCGACGGGGCGGAGTGACCCCCTTCGCACCCTCGGCGCGAACCGCGGCGGGTGGGACCCGGCCGGCCTCCCCTCCCCTGCCCTGCCCCTCGGCACGCCTCCGGTGCGCCGCGCCATACCGGCCGCGGGGTCGCCACGTGCCGTACCCCCCGTCCTGGACAGCCCCGGCATAATCGGTAAACTCAGGGATTCGTGCCGTGAACCGCCAACGCAGCGTCAGGATAAGAACATGGAAAAACGAGTGTACAACTTCTCGGCGGGGCCCGCCGTTCTGCCCTTGCCGGCCCTGGAACAGGCCCAACGCGATCTGCTCGCCCTGCCCGGCGTGGGAAGCTCGATCCTCGAAATCAGCCACCGATCGAAGACCTTCCAGGCCATCATCGACCAGGCCGAGGCCAACCTGAGAAGTCTGCTGGCGATCGGCGACGACTATCGCGTGCTCTTCCTGCAGGGCGGAGCCCAAATGCAGTTCGCCATGGTGCCGCTGAACCTGCTCCGCGGCAGCGGGAAATCGGCCGACTACATCCTGACCGGGTCGTGGGGAAAGAAGGCCATCGACGAGGCCAAAACCCAGGGCGAGGTCCGCACCGCCTGGGATGGTAAGGCCACCCAACTGCGGCATATCCCCAGCGACGACGAACTCGACCTGGACCCCGACGCCGCCTACTGCCACATCACCTCGAACGAAACGATCCAGGGAATCCAGTTCGCCACCGAGCCCGATGTGGGCGACGTGCCGCTGGTGTGCGACGCGTCGTCCGACTTCCTCTGCCGGCCCGTGCCCATCCGGCGCTACGGCATCCTCTACGCCTGCGCCCAGAAAAACGCGGGACCGGCCGGCGTGACCGTCGTCATCCTGCGCAACGACCTGCTCGACCGGATCGCCGACGGCCTGCCCTCGATGCTCGACTACCGGGCCTTCGCCAGAGAGAACTCGCTGTTCAACACCCCGCCCGTCTTCGGCATCTACTTCGTCAAGCTGGTGACCGACTGGCTGATCGGCGAAATCGGCGGGCTGGAAAAGATGGAACAGCTCAACCGGCAAAAGGCCAAGTTGCTGTACGACGTCATCGACGAGTCGGACGGCTTCTACGACGGCCACGCCGAACCGGCGAGCCGGTCGATGATGAACGTGACCTTCCGGCTGCCCAGCCCCGACCTCGAGGCCGAATTCCTCAAGGGGGCCGAGGCGCGCGACCTCACCGCCCTCAAGGGCCACCGCTCGGTGGGCGGGTTCCGGGCCTCGATCTACAACGCCATGCCCCCGGAGGGGGTCGAGACCCTCCGCGACTTCATGATCGAGTTTCGCGAAAAGCACGCCCGATAGCCGGGCCTCCCGCTGCCGTTTCGTCCGGGCAATTGACAGGGTACCGCCGCGGCCTATATTAGACTGTTTCGGCAGCTCGCCTGCCGTGGGGACAGGTAGCTCAGTTGGTAGAGCACTGGACTGAAAATCCAGGTGTCGCCGGTTCAACTCCGGCCCTGTCCACTCGACGTAAGCCCTTGTTCCGCAAGGGCTTTTTCTGTCGGCCGACAACCCGAAGCTTCGGCGTCCCTGAGCTTCATCGCCCGGAGCTTTTCGACAACCATCGAGGTCTTGCCGGCCTGCCGTGGAGTCGAAAGGGTCGTCGGTTCGATCCGGCCTCGATGCGCCCCGTCGACGGCAACATGCGAGCCTGCCGCTGATTCACGGTCTGCCCGAAGGAGCCGTTGACGAAAACGTGCCCGACGCGGCACGGGCGGAGCCAGGGGCACACGTGCGGTGCCCACCCAACTTCCGCCGAGCGCCGGGGTAGGACGGATGCCCGGCACAGCCGCCGGACGGTGGAAACCGAGCACGCCGACGTCCCAGAATGACGTCACAAGGCCGCCACGGCCCTCCGGGTCACTCTTGCGGTCAAGACAAAGGACGCGCGAGTGTTTTGTTTCAACGGATTTGGCACAAAACTCGACTCGGGCTAAGCAACGGTCTCCTCGCTCGTAAATGGCAGCGTGGGCTGCCGCAACTGTAGGTTTTTCTCTCGGCGGCGGTGACGGGCCTCGGCCAGTTTCTGACGCCGAACAGCGTACTTCGCCTGGGGGTCGCCGCGGTAGTAGTCTACCGGCGGAAGGAATCCCAACGCGCTGTGCAGCCGCTCCTCGTTGTACCAGCCAATCAGCCGGGAAATCACCTTCACCGCTTGAAGGTAGTCCGTCAATTCCTCTCCTTCCAGGGCCTCGCCGATCGTCCGGTTGGCCCGCTCCATGACCCCATTCTCTTCCGGGCAGTGCGGCTTGATCCGCCGGTGGCTCAGCTCATGCTCGTCCAGCACCGCTCCGAACTCCCGAGAAATGTAGCAACTCCCGTTGTCCGAACGGATCGCCGGCGTCTCCAGGAGCTTTCCCTCGGCGTCCACCGGCAACGTCTCCAACGCCGCCTGCGCCGCCAAGCTCACCGACGGCCCATCCATCCCCCACAACAGCTCGTGATGCACAATGTAGCGGCTGTACTCATCCAAAAAACACACCAGGAAGTAATGCCGGCCCCCGACCCACACGTACTTGATGTCCGTCGCCCAGACCTGGTCCGGCCGCGTCGCCTTCTCGTCCTCCTCCCGGCGACGTTTGCTCCTCCTTCTCCAGGGACAAACCAGCTTCGACTCCCGTAAAATCCGGTACACCGTCGAGGTCCCCAGGTACGCCACGTCCTCGTCCACCATCCGCCAGGTCAGCTCCCGGTGCCGAAGCTCCGGATGCTTTAACGCATACTCCCTCACGGTCGCCTTCTCCTCCGGCAATGCCTCGTACGGCTGCACCAGCTTCACCGGCTCCGCCGGCCGGGCCTTCGCCCACGCCTCCTCCCGAAGCCAGCGGTAGTACGTCGTCCGAGTTACGCCCAACGCCCAGAGCGTCTTCCTCACCGGCCACCCGCTCCGCCGCTTGGTCAGCTTCACCTCCTCATGCACCCGCTGCTGCAACTCCGCCGGCATCTTCCCGTGATCCTCTAGCCCGAGAGCGTTTTTTTTAGCTCCAGGTTCTCCGCCGTGATCTCCGCGATCACGTCCTTCATCCGGGCCAGTTCCCGCTCCCGCCGCTCCCGCTCGGCGTCCGCCTTCTTCGGCTTCTCCTCGAAAATCTGGCCCGCCGACGCCAACAGCCTCTTCTTCCAGGTGTAGTACATCGTCGGGTTGATCCCCTCCCGACGACATACCTCCGAGACCTCCACCCCAGGCTGCATGCACGTCAGCACGATCCGTAGCTTCTCGCTGGCCGTCCACTTCCGACGCTTCTTCTCGCTCATCGGTCCTCCTCCTTCCCTCTCAAGGTACTGGGTCTGGAGGAGACTGTCACCTACCTTGCCCACTGTGCCACTTGGCCGGAAACACTACAGTGTCTCTGAACGATCTTGCTGTCGTTTCGGCCGGCCCCGTGCCCGACGCTCGTTCTACTTGCTTAACACGTCCGCCAGAACTTGGGCGACGCGGAAACCCAGGTCGCCGTTCCGGACCCCCGGCGCGCTCCCGACGCGGCCCGCCGACCGGCAGCGCCACGGGTTGCCGTACCAACAGCCGCCGCGGGCCACGCGCTCCGAGCCGGTTGCAGGACCCTTTGGATCATCAACGGGCGACTCCGCATAGTAACTCTCTGAATACCAGTCCGCGCACCACTCCCACACGTTCCCGTGCATGTCGAAAAGCCCAAAACCGTTGGGCTGGAACCGGCCTACCGCAGCCGTATACACATAACCGTCTCGCGACTCGATCGCCCGACGCCAATCGGGGTACCTCGCCTTGGCCGATGCGTCGGCCACGTTGCCCACGCTCGCCAGCCCCTCCGAATCGTCTCCACAACCATATCGCGTCGTCGTCCCCGCCCGGCAAGCATACTCCCACTCTGCTTCCGTCGGAAGACGATACGTCCGGTTGTGCTTCCGGCTCAGCCATTCACAGAACGCCACCGCATCGTTCCAACTCACGTTCACCACCGGATGCCGCTCGTCTTGTGGAAATCCCGCATTGCGCCATGAATAACTTGCGTTCCGCGTGAACTTCCGCACGCTCTCGTCCCAACCGCACGCGCCTTGGCCGTCTCGTTCCGCCTCCGTCTGGTACCCCTGCGCCTCGACAAACTCGCGAAACTCCCCTACCGTCACCTCATGTGTGCCCAAATAGAAGGAACGAGTGATTCGAACGCGATGACGCGGATGCTCGTTCCGGGAGTATTGCACCCGTGTATCGAACTCCTTGGCCAGCGACTCCGCCGACTCAGAGCTTCCCATCAGGAACTCGCCCGGAGGAATCAGAACCATCGCAAGCTTCACCCCGTCGCCCAGGTCGACGTGCTCCTCGACGGGCACGCCGAGATAATCGGCCCATGCCCGCTGATGGCGTTTCGCCTGGTCGGCGTCAAACGGGGCGATGGCGAGAGGCGGCGGCTTTTTCCGTTGGTCATCGGCCAGCCTCGCCCTTTCCGCAACTTCTGCCTCGGACGATTCGACGATGGATTCTTCTGACACCCGATCTCGGTCGCCCATCTGTTCAATGGCATCCGTCGTTTGGGAGATTGCAGAGACCACCTCACGAGCGAATTGACGGTACACGTAAGCGCCAGCGATTGACAGCCCGGCCACGACGAAAAACATGGCCGCGAACACGCATACTCCCAACAGCAGCCTCTCCGTGGGCTCCAGCTTACCCGCCCAGCGCACGACGATTCGCTTTGTCAACAGCAGGGACAAAACGATCGCCCCCAAAAAGAGCAATAGCATGAGAAGCGCCGTATTCATGGCAGCACCTGTATCCCGGTGAAAGGCACACCCTGCCTCCCTATTCTGGCGGGCTCTTGTCGCCTTGTTTCTCCCTGAACGCCTCGCTGATCTCGATGTAGTACTTGTAGCTCGATCGATCGTTCGTCTTTCCAATCTCCGCGGACACGTTATCCCATTTCCCATCGGGCGCCCAGCCGAGCATGCCAATCGGCGTGAAATCGACAACCCGCCCTTTTTGTTCCTCAAAGGCAAGTACGATGATGGCGTCAATGTCGGGGTCGTGTTGAATGAAAACCGCATGAACCGTGAGGAGGATGGCTCTAAGGTAGGACTCGGACACGGTGGTCGGCACAACAACCCTATACAGCTTTCTGACAAAACGCGCCCGCGGCACGCTGGCGTCCTCGACGCCGATCAACTTGTATTCCATTCCATAAACCTCGGTTCTTGACAGATGTTCCGATTCTCCGAGGTTGCAGACCTCTCGCCACTGTGCCGGGGTCAACGGATCTGGATGACTCCAAAGGCCTCGCTTCTCTCTTCGCGCGTGCTCCTGAGCTTCGGCAAGTGCTTCAGATTCATAAGTCGTTGGGGCATACCAAGCGCAACCCTCTCGCACCATCCAAGTGTTCACGCAGTCTTCGCCGACGTATGCCAGTCCCAGAACGGCGTCACTCTTCTCGGTTGTCGCGCACGAAACGACCTTGATCGTCTTCTGATATACCCGCTCTGAGAGTCGTTTTCTCGAAGAATTCCAGTAGCTCTGCCCTCTTTCTGGTGCGTCGATGCCTGCCAATCTGACGGCTATAGTAGTGCCGTCCTCCAATTCAAAGACAAACCCGTCGCCCGCTCCGAATCCGACCGGCTTACCCGTAAGACTCGAACCTTCAACGTACGCCGGCGCTGGCTGGGTCGGCTCCGGCAGCATATCGTTCGCTTCGCTGTCGGCGTGTTCGCTGGGCGCAATTGCCGCGCCTGCATCTGCCTCACCCGTAGCGGAGGCGACAGGCGCTGGAGCCACGCCGGTGGGTTTGTCGGGAAGGTCCTTCACCGGCGAAATCGCCGTGTCAGCGGGTTGCCCAACGCGTTGCCCGCCACTCGCCTCTCTTCTCCTTGCCTCCTCAATGACCTCTGCCGTTTCGGAGATCGCAGAGCCAACCTGACGGGCAAACTGGCGGTACACGTAGGCACCGGCAATGGACAGACCGCCCACGAGGAAAAAGACGATGCCGAAGACGCATACGCCCAAGAGGAGTGTTTCCGTCGCCTCAAGTGTTCTCTTCCAGCGGGCAACGACGCGTCTTGTCAGCAGCCATGACAAAACGACAGCAGCCAGAAAAACCAGCAGCATGAGAAAGGTCGTATTCATGGCGTTTGCTCCTCGGTTACGATGCGGTTTCACCTCGACGGGCTTCCAAGCCGCGCCTCGGAAGCGAAGTGCTGACCAACCCCGATTCGGTCGATTGCATCGCGCACCATCGGCACGATGGGCGCAAATCCCGAACCCTATCCGAATGCCTATCAAAGCGATTTGTTCCGTGGGGGCAGCTCTCCGTGTTCATTCAAATATGCTTGGAGAAGCATCGCCTCAGCAAGAGCGGGCGACTGCGGGTGCGCCTCGAGAAAGACGTATTCGATGGTCAACGCTCCGCACTCGTTGAGCAGCGCCGCGGACCACTCGTTAGCGGTCCGTTTCCCCTTGACGTTCGTCAACCGACCAGGTATATCCTGCTTCTTGAACTGGCCGTCTTGGCGTATCATGCCCGCCTTGCCCACGTAAAGCACCTCGCCCGTCAATTGCCGGCGCACCACGTAAATGCCGTATTTCGCTTCCCTTTTCACAGCCTCGAAATGCGCTCGCGCAACTTGACAAAACCCCATACTAGAATCCGGGTACTCGAAGCAACCGTGTTCATGGTCCCTTTTCAGAAGATTGAGCTCTCGTTCAAACACGGCTTTGCAGCCTCCGGCATTAGAGTTCAGCGTATAGAGAACCTGCAGGATTCCGTCGTATACCCTGCTTCGCTCGACCTCGACGCGTATTGCTCTGCTTGTTTTGGAGTGGCAGAAGCGTGCCACTGCACTTGGAGCAGAAAAGGGCGCCCCGAACCATCTTACTGTCGTTTCGGCCTGCCCCGTGGCCGACGCTCGTTCTACTTGCGCGACACGTCCGCCGGAACGTGGGCGACGCGGAAACCCAGGTTGCCGCCCCGGAACTCCGGCGTGTTCCCGCCGCGCTGCGCCGACCAACAGTTCCAGGCGATGTCGTACCAGCTGCCGCCGCGGCGCACGCGCGTCGAGCCGCTTGCAGGACCCTTTGGATCGTCCAGCGGTGAAACCGCATAGAAACTCTCTGAAAACCAGTCTGCGCACCACTCCCACACGTTCCCGTGCATGTCGAAAAGCCCAAAACCGTTGGGCTGGAACCGGCCTACCGCAGCGGTGTACACATAACCGTCTCGCGACTCGATCGCCCGATGCCAATCGGGGTACTTCGCCTTCGCCGATGCGTCGGCCACGTTGCCCACCCTCGCCAGCCCCTCCGAATCGTCTCCACAACCATATCGCGTGGTCGTTCCCGCCCGGCAAGCATACTCCCACTCTGCTTCCGTCGGAAGACGATACGTCCGGTTCTCCTTGCGGCTCAGCCATTCACAGAACGCCACCGCATCGTTCCAACTCACGTTCACCACCGGATGCCGCTCGTCTTGTGGGAATCCCGCATTGCGCCATGAACAACTTGCGTTCCGCGTGAACTTCCGCACGCTCTCGTCCCAACCCCACGCTCGTTGGCCGTCTCGCTCCGCCTCCGTCTGGTACCCCTGCGCCTCGACGAACTCGCGAAACTGCCCTACCGTCACCTCATGTGCTCCCAAATAGAACGGCCGAGTGATTCGAACGCGATGACGCGGATGCGCGTTCCGGAAGTAATGCGCCCGTGTATCGAACTCCTTGGCCAGCGACTCCGCCGACTCAGAGCTTCCCATCAGGAACTCGCCCGGAGGAATCAGAACCATCGCAAGCTTCACCCCGTCGCCCAGGTCGACGTGTTCCTCGACGGGCAGGCCCAGATAATCGGCCCATACCTGCTGATGGCGTTTCGCCTGGTCGGCGTCAAACGGGGCGATGGCGAGAGGCGGCGGCTTTTTCTCTTGGTCATCGAACTGGCTTTCGGTGTCCCCGCGCTGCGACTCTGGCGATACTTCGGCCTCCTTTGAGGCCCCGTCCCGATTTCGTATGTCCTCAATGGCATCCGTCGTTTCCGAGATTGCAGAGACCACCTCACGAGCGAATTGACGGTACACGTAAGCGCCAGCGATTGACAGCCCGGCCACGACGAAAAACATGGCCGCGAACAGGCATACTCCCAACAGCAGCCTCTCCGTGGGCTCCAGCTTACCCGCCCAGCGCACGACGATTCGCTTTGTCAACAGCAGGGACAAAACGACCGCCCCCAAAAAGAGCAATAGCATGAGAAGCGCCGTATTCATGGCAGCACCCGTATCCCGGTGAAAGGCACACCCTGCCTCCCTATTCTGGCGGGCTCTTGTCGCCTTGTTTCTTCCTGAACGCCTCGCTGATCTCGATGTAGTACTTGTAGCTCGATCGATCGTTCGTCTTTCCAATCTCCGCGGACACGTTATCCCATTTCCCATCGGGCGCCCAGCCGAGCATGCCAATCGGCGTGAAATCGACAACCCGCCCTTTTTGTTCCTCAAAGGCAAGTACGATGATGGCGTCAATGTCGGGGTTTGCAAGTAGTTTGTGCGCTGAGAAGTGGAGTAGGGTGGCCCTCAACATTGGCTCAGAAAGCCCGGGCCGAACCAAGACTCTGTACGTCTTCCTGATAAAACTCAACCGAACCACGCTGGCGTCCTGTTCAGCAACCAACGTCCAAGGATTGCCATGATCTGCATCCTGGGCCCCTACCACCTCCCGCCATTCCCAAGGTGCCAATGGATCGGGATGTGCCCACAACCCCCGTTTCGCTCTTCGAGCTTCTTCTTGAGCTTCCGCAAGTGCCTCCGACTCATAAAAGAACTCGGGATAATACCATGCCCACCCCTCCCGTACCATCCACGTGTTCACACAGTCTTCATCTCGATACACCACTCCGACGACTTTGCCAGATTCATCAGTACCCACAGAAACGACCTTGACGGTCTTATCTCGCACCTTTGCTGAGAGTCTTCGCTTGGCCTCGAGAGCATGAGCCTGGCCCTTGTGGGGTGCGTCGATTCCAGCAAGCCTGACCTGAATCGGGCCATTTTCGGTTTCGACCAGCACGTTGTCTCGGCCGTTCCCGACCACCGTGCCCGTAAAGGTCGAAGCTTTGGGAACCGTCCCCGTCGGCGCGGCTGTTTCCACGTCGGTTCCGTCTGGTCCATCAGGCACATCCACGTCCGCTGTTTCGGAGCGCTCTGTCCCCGCTACGGTCCCGTTCGCAAGCGTCTCCTCTATGCGCCCAGCTTTGTACTCGCCGTCCACTGGCGAGAGCGGGCTCATGGCACGGGATTCGGTACCGGCTTTTTCCGTACTGGGGTATCGCTGCTTCGCTTCCTCGATCGCCTCTGCCGTTTCGGAGATCGCAGAGCCAACCTGACGGGCAAACTGGCGGTACACGTAGGCACCGGCAATTGACAGACCGCCCACGATGAAAAAGACGATGCCGAAGACGCATACGCCCAAGAGGAGTGTTTCCGTCGCCTCAAGTGTTCTCTTCCAGCGGGCAACGACGCGTCTTGTCAGCAGCCATGATAAAACGACAGCAGCCAGAAAAACCAGCAGCATGAGAAGGGTCGTATTCATGGCGTTTCCTTCTGGCTCTGGAATCGGTTCGACCTTGGATCGTTGTGAGCGACAGCCCGCTAACAGCCACCCGCCACGACAGTATGGGCTTACCCACATTCGGGGTCAACCGCGCCTAACGATCCAGCCCGAAGGGCGCATGGGTTAGGGTACACCGCCAGACGAACAGGCGTCAGGCACCGTTGCGGACAATGCCGCGCGTTGGGCAGTACCGTCCGCATGAACGCGGTCAGACCGGGATCAGGGACTAGCGTGACAGAAGCAGATGAGCCGGCTCACCCACTAATCGCTAATCCCGGTCTGACCCCATAGTTCTGCACTGATGTGCTTCTGGTCAACGTGGTCGGGCGTCGGTCTGGCTTCGCCGACGGGAACGCCGAGAGACTGTCGGAACGTGTCAAGATCGGTCGCCCGTTGAGGATTGAGCCTGCACCAGTCGGTTTCGCCCGCGTACAGGCGCACCGTCGGTCGTAGCCCGAGGCAGGCGGGTGCGAAGTCCCGTAGGGTGTCGTACCAGGCCCGCTGTTCGTCCCGGTACGGTTTCAATGGGTCGGGGTCGCGGGCCCCGATTTGCTGGCAAAGCGACCGCCAGCGGTCGCGGTCGAACCCGATTGAAAGCGTGCTCGGGTACGACTGCAGGGCAATGCTCCGGGGCGTCGTGAAGTGTTGGGATTCGTCGAACTCGACGATGAATCCCGGCTTTGGGACGAAATAATCGCATGGGTGCAGTTGCCGCGTGCGGACGAAGGCTGCGTAGCCCCTGTGGGCGACTAGTCGAGCGTGTATGACCTCGAGCGCATCGCGATGGGGCGTCCCGTCGTAGTCGCTCGGCAGGGCCCCCACGCCGAGTGAGTAGCGCTCTTCGACTCGACCGAACAATGCCTCCAAGAGTTCGCGCACACGCACCTTGCAGGCCGGGCACCTCTCTCCCGTGTGCGGTGCCCGCCGCTCGGGGAGCACGGGTGGAGTGAGAGGCTCGTTGGCATCCCGTCGCGTCTCGGACCGGGTCTCCGCGATGCAGAAGCCACGCTGGCGGAGGAAGCGGTTCGTCTCCTGGCCCCCCGAGAAAGTCGCAGGGTCCAGCTCCGACCCGAGCGCATAGCGGGCGGCAATCGAGACCACGAGCTTCGGGGGGTAGAGACGACCATCGTGCTCCAAGGCGTACTTCGTTGCCCCGCGCCCAGGGGGGACCCCGTGCTCGTCGATGTGGCGCAGCGCCTGTAGGATGTGCTCCCTCGTGATGCTTGCCGGGATCACGCCAATGCTCCTGAAAGGGATCGAGAGCCGGAGTACTTATCACTCCCGCAAGGGAGGGCGCTCGGTTGAACGAGACTGGCAGTTGGTGCCTCAGGCCTCACGTCGCGCCGTTGGCGGTCCGGCCAACGTGAAGCGTCTTATCGTGTCGTCGCTCAGCGATAATCGATAAAACGTCGTTGAGCTTCGCCGCGGAGCTTGGTGCGGCCTGCGGCCTGCTATCTGGAGATTCTATCAGACGAGCCGAGGTGCGAGAAGCAGTTTTGGGCGACTGAAGGGGGGTGCCGGGTCCCGAAGCGAGGGTGGGGCGCGCGGTTGCGGTGTCGCCCGGGGCAGCAGGGCACGCACGCGCGGACCGGCTGCGTGCGAATCCTGTCGGCAGGTGCGCACGTTCCTCGCGCCCGCGCGCTGGGTCAAGAACGGCATCAGGGCGGGGCGGGCAATGGCGTTCGGTCCCGCGCACAAATCGGGGTTTGACTTTCTCCGGCCGATCGGGCATGATGGATGGACAAATGAACACTATACCCAGCCGAGGCAGTTGGGCGGCACGGGCGGCCCAGCCAGCCCTATCCGGTGTCGGTCTGCGCGCGCTGGGGGCGCGCGGTAGTCGGCGCGATGCGGGCGAGGTAACTCGACTGGGGGGAGATGTGGAGCATGGGATGTCCGTTGACCAACGACTCGATCACCGCCGGGCCCGTGCCGCGCCACGAATCGGCACGCACGCGCCCGGGCCGGACGGGGCCGGGCCGGGGCGCGACGCGGCCTTCGTCACCCACACAGTCCCCGCCGTCGGACGCGACAAGGCCGCGCCCGGGCGGTTTGGCGCCCACAACACCGCTGCCGAGGGCGCGCGCGGATCCGAGTTTCTCGCCGTTTGGCGCGCACAAAACCCCTCGGGTCGTGCCACGAATCCGAGTTTTCAGCCACCTGGCGCCCACAAATCGCCTCGGGTGGCGGCACAAATCGAGGTTTCTCGCCGTTTGGCGCCCACAAATCCCCTCGGCTGGGGACGCGAATGCCAGTGCGCGGCCACCTGGCGCCCACAAGACCCCTCGGGTGGCGGAACGAATCGTGGTTTCGCGGCGTTTGGCGCCCACAAGTCCCCTCCGGCGGGGACGCGAGTGCCAGTGCGCGGCCGCCTGGCGCCCACAAACCCCCTCGGATGGCGGAACGAATCGGAGTTTCGCGTCGTTTGGTACCCACAAATCCCCTCCGGTGGGGACGCGAATGCCAGTGCGCGGCCACCTGGCGCCCACAAAACCCCTCGGGTGGCGGCAAGAATCGGAGTTTCGCGTCGTTTGGCGCCCACAAATCCCCTCGCATGGCGGCAAGAATCGGAGTTTCGCGTCGTCTGGCGCCCACACGCGATCCCCGCCTCCGGGGACGAAAATGTGGGAATCGGGCGGATTGGCGCCCACAAGACGCTTCCGGCGGGGCAACGGCCTCGGCCGCTTCGAGCCCGGCGATCCGTACGCCGTGCGCGAAGGCCGTTGCGATCGGGCCCTTCCCGCCGCCTAACCGGGCAAACGCACCGCCATGAACCGAGACCGTTTTCCGCTTCCCTCCCTCATGCCCGCGAAGAACGCCCGCCGGGCGACACGACCGGTACGCAACCGGTGCGCGCCCCCCTGCCCTGCCGCCCCGGGCGACACGTCCACCGCGCACCTCGGCCTCTCTACGCGAGCCCGGCCCCCCTTTCGTCGCCCATAACTGCTTCGCGTACCTCGGCTCGTCCGGTAGACTTTTTCAATAGCAGGGCGAACCAGACGATGCAGCGAACGGGAGCCGGCCGATTCGCTCAGAGACGAATTCAACGTCATCGGCGGCTGGCTCCCGTCGGTGACCTTTCCGTTGGGCGAGGAGTGTCATGCTCCCTTCATCTCGCCCTCGAGAAGGCGAGCCGTTGCGATGCCCGATGTGTGGTGCGTCGCGCAGCGTGGAAGGATCGCGACCGCCCGGCGATTCCGAGTGTCCGTCCTGCGGGTCACGCGCGTGGTTCCCCCAACGCGTCGACGGCATTGAGGCCACGAAAGCTCAAATTCGAGCGTACGTCGAGGGGCTTTCCGCCCTTTGCCGAAAAGACCTGCCCGTCCATCAGAGCGGCGAATTCCTGGTGGTTGTCGTCGTGACTCCCCCGCGTGCCAAGGTGATCCGTGGACGATGGAACGGAGTCGCCCCTCGCTGCGTGGCCTGACAATCCGTTCCGCGCCAACCGAGCGCCGGGCACGTCGTTCGACTTTTTCCCGCAACTCTTCGGGCCCGACTACGATAACGAACGTGGGACTTCGCCCGTCGTGAGGAGCCTCGCAGCCATGACGCTTTTTGCCTACGGTCCGAGCAATCTCCAGGATCGGTTCATCGAGCTCATCCGCCAGCAGTTGGGGGAGCGTCTCGGCCCGCTCATCGAGCGCGAGGGACCCGAGATCCGGCTGGCCGGCCCCGTCTCGGGCGTCGGTTTGAGCCGGGACGCGCCGGGTCGGTTCCTGCGGTTTCTCGAGAGGATCATCCGCGACGAGCGCAACCGGGTCGAGCTGGAATTGACGTCGTACGACCGGACGGTTCATTTCGGCGACTGGTACGGGCCGCGCCAGGTGGTCGACGTGCGCGACATCGAGGCGATCCGCGAGAGCAGCGAGGCCCTTACCCGCGCGGGTGTCATTACCCACGAGATTGCCGAACGCTGGCACATGGTCAGCCACGGGTTCGAGTTCGCTCCGGCGGTGCGGGTCGTGCAAGGCCGGGCCGTGCGCGACGACACGCTCCGCCTGCTCGACGAGGCGACCTTTTACCTGCCGGCCCACGAATACGCGATCGAGCAGGAATCGCGGGTGACGGGCTGGCGCCGGGTTGGATATCATCGACGGGAGCTCCTCCCGCAACGGGCTCGCGAGAACCCGCGCGTCGCGAGGGCCATGCGCCTGGCCGGCACCATCCCGCTTCAAGACGAGTTCGTGTTCGAAGAGCGGCCCGACGGCGCCGGGCGACGGGGCGACGGGTGGATCTGCCACGACCGGGGGTCGGGCCACCGCCGCGTGACGGCGCTGCTGAACGCCTGGCCCTGGATGTCGGTGAACGAGGAGGTGGCCGAAGGGGCTCCGGCCAGTTCCCGCGACGCCCGCTCGCACGGGATGGGCCGCTAGTGCCGTTTCCGCGCGATGGTCTGCGCGTTGCGCGCACCCCGGGCTTTCAGGGCTCCTTTTTCAACGGTGCGGTGTAGAGGTAGACGTAATGGACCGTGTTGTCTTCCAGTGACGTCATGGTCACCGACTTGTCGGCCTCGATCCCTTCGATGTCGTAGTCGTGGATCACGATGCGGGAGCCGGGCGCAAGCTCCTCGAGCTGGGGGACCAGCTTGAGGTTCATGTCGGGCAGCAGGTAGAGCATGACCACGCTGGCCGGGCGCAGATCGACGGTGAAGATGTCTTCCTGCTCGACGGTGACCAGCCGGCCCACCCCGTGGGTGCGGATGTTTTCGAGCGCCTCCTCGATTCGCAGCGGGTTGATGTCGTATCCGACGCTCCGGCATCCCGCGCGCCGGGCCGCGGCGACCATGATCCGCCCGTCGCCGCAACCCAGGTCGTAGACGACGTCGTCTTTTTTGAGGTCGGCCAGCTCGAGCATCTTGTCGATGACGTCGTGGGGCGTGCCCACGTAGACGCAGTCGGGCGTCCGCGCGGGTTTGGCGGGCTTCGTCGCCTTGACCTGGGCGGACGCGGGCGACGCCACGGGGAGGGCAAGGCTCAGAAGGGTTGCGAAGACAATGCGATGCATGGAACGATCTCCCGACGGGACGTGGTAAACGCGCAATAGAACGGGGGAACGACCGCCCCCTCGGCCGCAAGCGGGCGAGGGGCGTTTCAGCGGAATACGGCAAGCCCCGGGACCTGCTTCTTGAACCTCTTGACGTTTTCTTTGGTCAGATCGCATTCCTTCGCGTGCACGATCCGCAGGTCTTGAAGGCCGTACAGGTGCGGAAGCCCCTCGTCGGTCACTTGGCATTGGTTCAGGTTGAGCACGCGGAGCATCGAGAGCGGCTTGAGGTGCGCGAGCCCTTGGTCGGTGACCTTCGTCTTCTGCAGGGCGAGCGTTTCGAGCTTGGCGAACCCCGCCAGGTGGACCAGGTCGTCGTCACCGATGTCGCAGTGGCTGAGGTTCAACACGCGCAGGTTTCGAAGCCGTTGGAGATGGGCCAGGCCCCGGCCGGTGATCTGCGTCTTGGCGACGGCCAGCACTTCGAGGTCGGTGAGCTTTCCGAGATGGGCCAGCCCCGCGTCGGTAACGTCGGCCTGGTGGAGGTACAGTCGCCGCAGTGCGGTCAAACCCGCCAATTCGGCCAGCCCCTCGTCGGTGACCGGGCACCGATCGATCTTGAGCACCTCGAGGCGGGGCAGGCCTTTCAGGTGCGCCAGGGCCTTGTCGGTAAAGTCGGGGCCGGTCATGGCCGCGTTCTCGACCATGCCGGCATGGTTTCGGAACATGAGGACGTCGAGGTCTTCGAGGGCGGCCACGGCCTTGGGGTCGTCGGCCCGGACCGCGGTCCGCCCAAGGGCTGGGGCCGCAACCTGTCCGGCGACCGGCGCCAGGCCGGCCAGCCCCAGAACGGCCACGATCAGGATCGCACGGGACGTGGGCATCGGGGTAGTCTCCGCTGGGGTACGATTGTCTGTGTGGAAAGTGCCCGAGACGAGTCTCGGAACGCGCGTGCGCAAGAACGGCTCTTGCGGAGCTTTTCGCTCAACGTGCATTGAAACCGAAATCCCGCCCGGATTCAAGTTTCGGGCAGAAGGCGGAGGCTGTCGGGGTCGTCGGCCCGCCGGATGGCGAGCTTGCCGCCCGGCTCGGCCCGCAGCAGAATGCCCGTCTGGGGGCTCCCCAGCCAGCCCTCCCCGTCGGGCGGGGCCTCGTCGTAGCGGTTCTCGCCGAGCGTGTAGATTTCGGGCCGCTTGGCGTCGCGATCGATGATCCACATCTCGGGCACCCCCAACTCGGCATAGAAGGGCGCCTTTTCACGGGCCTCATCGCCGGGGCTGTGGATCTCGACCACGACCAGGGGCGGGCCCTCGAAATACTCGTTGCGGTCGATGTGGAACCGGTCGGGCGTGAGCAGCACGAGGTCGGGGATGCGGTAATCGCTGGGCCAGCCGCCGACCGAGGCGACGTTGATCTGATGGTAGACCCGGGCGCCCCGCGGCTCGGCCCAGTACGTCCAAAGCCAGCGCTCCAAGGCCCCTTCGAGGGCCTGGTGGTCGCGGTTCGGTGCCGGCGGCATGTGCAGCACTCCTTCCCACATCTCGTCCCACTGATCGGCCCCGCACCGCTTGCGCCAATTGAGGATCTGCTGCGGGACCTCGGGCATGACGGCTTTCACGGCATCGACTCCTGAATCGTGAGACACTGCCAACCTGCCTCCATTCTACCCGCCCGGCGCATCCAAACCAACGACGGGCGCAGGCGGTCGTCGCGGGGGTTTGCTCGCGCCCGAGGAATCGGCCATGATGAGGGCATGCCCCAGCCGCCTGAATCGTCGGAGCGCCGCCCGCAGGCCGCGATCGCGCTGATCGTGCTCGCGTACGCGACGATCGACTTCATGGCCCCGGCCGTCTTCGAGAGCGCCCGCGCCTGGGTCCTGCCCATGCTGCTGACCGGGGCGTTCTGCGGCCAGGTCGGCTTCCTGGCCGTGTGGGCCGCCCTGGGGCCGTTCGACCTGCGCATTCGCTGGCCGCTGGTCTTGGCGACGGGCTTCGGGCTGTACTTTCTGTTCTGCCTCGGGTCGGTGGTTTTCGTGGAGTACCTCGACTTTGAGAACGTGTTTCCCGAGGCGGCGGCCATGTCGCTGCCGCTCCCGCTCGTGTTCCTTTGCGTCCAGGTCCCTCTGTGGATACGCAAGACGCTGGGCGGCTGGCAGATCGTGCCGGCCGCCGAAGCCGAACGGCACTCGGCCGCCGAGGCCCGGCAGTTCGGCCTGGTTCACATGCTCGGCCTGACCACGTCGCTGGCCGTCGCCCTGGCGCTGGCCAAGGCGCCCATGGACGGGCTGGCGCCGGGCCGCCCGCCGAGCGCTCAAGACATGGCCCAGTTCTGGCTCGGCGTGGGGATCCTGTGCGGCGTCGCCTGCCTGTACAGCGCGGTCTGGACGCTCCCAGCGGTTTGGGCCTCGTTCACGGCTTCCGATAAGGGCACGGGCGTCCTGGTCATGCTCGGGGTCTGGGCGGGCGGGTCGGTGTTGCTGATCGTGCTGCTGGTCATCCTGGCGTCGCTGTTCGGCCCGGGCCGGGTGGACGGTGACACCGCGGCCGCCATCTTTGTCCACTTCGCCGGCACGACCATCGTCTTGCTGGCGAGCTTGCACCTCTTGCGATTGGGCGGGTGCGTCATGATTCGAGCCGACGCCCGGAACAAAACAGCGACTCCCGACTCGAGGGACGAATCGGGCCCTGAAGAGCGCCCGGGCGAACCGCAAATCGTCGCGGAGCCGGACCCTCGGACCGATTAGCAGATGCGAAGGAACGACGGTCGGCTCCTGAAGTGGGGCGTCACGCGGCGACGCGAGAGTTCGTAGTCTCTGCTCGTTCCCACGCTTCGGCGCGGGAACGCGCCTGTCGGCCGCTTCGCGGCTCTTGGAGGGGACGCGAAGCGTCCAAGGCCTGGGCTCCCACGCGGAAGCGTGGGAACCAGCGGGGGTCGGCCGCTTCGCGGCTCTTGGAGGGGACGCGAAGC
>Ga0334900_1002212_pt1 | contig 17778 bp, 12 predicted proteins | sample GraSluR3_MG_2_FD_207231 | JGI IMG/M metagenome (GOLD analysis project Ga0334900, IMG submission 207231) | Sludge microbial communities from methane-producing bioreactor in Wageningen University, Netherlands - Granular Sludge_31_08-R3 | ecosystem: Engineered > Bioreactor > Anaerobic >...
GAGCGTCCTCATCTTAGCCTGAATATGAAGACGCCGGAGTATGTACATAAAATGGGCTGTGAGGTTGCCCTCACAGCCCAAACTTGAACAATCTAAAAAACGTCAACTCATTTTAGGACGGGTCACCCTGCACTTCCGCGCTCTTCTCCCCGCAGCCGCAATACCGTATGCTGCCGGAGGTCTGCGCGCCGCACCGGCTTAAACAGCGCTTCTGCATCATGCGGTACACAGGTGCAGCCGCTGTTTCCGCACACCGCAGCCATGCATTGCCCGCAGCGGCGCGACAGTATACCATCGCGCAGACTGTTCACCCGCTTCAACAATTCATGCCTACAGGTTGCAGCCATGCCAGACTCCGCCGATGACAAACGCCGCAAACACTCATCCCGCTCCAACGCTGTACAGAAAATTCCGTCTGCCGCCGCGGCTTCTTCAGCCGGACGGGCGGTCTCTTCCGCCCCGCGGCAAAAGCAGGGCACGCGCCCTGCCGCCGACGGCAACACATCGGGCGCGGGCGGCAGGGTCCGCCACATATCCCGCCGGCAGCGCACTCTGCACGCTGTAAAAACGTTCCTTGCCGTCGCGGGCGCAGCCGCCATACTGCTGTGCGTGCTGGGCGCGGGCGGGCTGCTGTGGATTGCCGGCAATGCCACAACAGAATATCCCCCCCGCAAAGCCGATGTCATGGTTGTGCTGGGCGGCGGACTGCACCGCGCCATGTTTGCGGCCGACCTGTACAACAGGGGCTATGCGCCGGTCGTGTATGTTTCGCGCACGCGTCCCCGCCGCGAAGCCGGAGTAATGAAGCAGCACGGTTACCGGGTGCCGGACGAGCCGGAAATGTATGTCCGCATTCTGACGGACAAGGGCGTGCCCATGCGCGATATCCGCATGTACGGCTATGATCTTATCAGTACCGTGGGCGAGGCAGAAGCGCTGGCCGGTATACTGGGTGACCGGAAACTTACCGTTCTGGTGGTGACGGCACCGGTCCATGCCCCTCGTGCGGGCATGGTCTTCCGCCATGCCCTGCCCCGCTGCAGCATCCTGACCGCCGGCAGTCCGTATGATCCCTTTCCGCAGCGCTGGTGGAACGATCAGGACGCGGCACGCAATCTGCTGCTGGAAGGCATCAAAACCCTTTTCTACCTTGCGGGCGGAGCATTCCGTACCGGCGGTCTGCAGTAGCCTGCGCCACCGCCGTTACAGCACCGGTGCGGGCACGGCACTGGTCATTTGCACCGGGGGCATTATATTACGGCCATGGACGCAGTGTCTTCTGTTTCCGGCAGTACGGCGCTCCGTGACTAGACCGCACTGCCGTCCCGCCCTGCGCGGGGATGATTTTTGCATGCACCAGTGACACAGGCAGAATAATCCGGTTAATGCTTTTCACGCACAGCGAAGACGCCAAAGGGAGTGCCCGATGACAGCACAGCGCCCCAACCGGTTGATCAACGAGTCCAGCCCCTATCTGCTGCAACACGCCCGCAATCCCGTGGACTGGCATCCCTGGGGTGAAGAAGCTTTTGCGCTGGCCCGCAGCGAAGATAAACCCGTATTTCTTTCCATCGGCTATTCCACATGCCACTGGTGTCATGTGATGGCGCACGAATCCTTTGAGGATGAAGCCGTAGCCGCTCTGCTTAACGAAGCTTTCATCAACGTCAAGGTCGACCGCGAAGACCGTCCCGACATAGACAGCATATATATGGCAGCCTGTCAGATGCTTACCGGCTCCGGCGGGTGGCCCCTGACCATTGTCATGACGCCGGACGGCAGGCCGTTTTTTGCCGCCACCTACATTCCGCGCCTTTCCCGCGGCGGACGCACCGGCATGCTTGAGCTGGTGCCGCGCATCCGCGACATATGGCGCAAACAACGCGCCGATGTCACCGCATCGGCAGACTCTGTGGCGGAACACATGCGACGGCATGCAGAAGGACTGCTGCGCCCTTCCGGCGGCGGGGCGCCTGACGACACCACCGTGCGGCAGGCAGTGGATACCCTGTGCCAGAGATATGACGCCCGCCACGGCGGGTTCGGGTCCGCGCCCAAATTTCCTGCGCCGCATTCGCTGCTACTGCTGCTGCGCCACGCGCACCGCACACAGGATGCCGCCCGGCGCGCACAGCTGACCGGCATGGTTTCCCATACACTCGAAGCCATGCGGCTCGGGGGTATTTTTGACCATGCGGGCTATGGCTTTCATCGCTACAGCACCGACAAGGAATGGCTGCTGCCGCATTTTGAAAAAATGCTCTACGATCAGGCCATGCATGTGCTGGCCTATACCCGCGGCTGGCAGCTGACGGGCAGACCTCTGTTCAGGCGCACCGCAGAAGAAATAATGATGTATGTGATGCGCGACCTGACCTCGCCTCAGGGAGCCTTTTACGCCGCGGAAGATGCCGACAGCGACGCGCCCCCTCATTTTGCCGCCATGGGGCTGCCGCCCGGAGGCGAAGGTTTTTTCTACCTTTTCACGCTGCAGGAAATCCGCGGACTGCTTTCCCGGGAAGACGCGCTGCTGGCGGAAAAGATATGGAACCTGCAGGAAGAAGGTAATTACCACGACGAGTCCACCGGCCGGAAAACCGGCCTGAATATTCTGCATCTTCCGGCGCCGCTTTCCGCTCTTGCCGGTCAGCTGGGAATGGAGAAACATACCCTGACCCAGCTGGTGGACGAAATCCGCGCCACGCTGATACAGGCCCGCAGCCGCCGTCCGCGCCCGCATCTGGATGACAAGGTACTGACCGACTGGAACGGACTGATGATAACAGCCATGGCCACGGCGGGTATGGCGTTTGATGCACCGCATTACACCGAATGCGCCGCCCGTGCCGCCGATTTCATTCTGTCAGCCATGCGCGACAGCAACGGCAGGCTGCTGCACCGCTGGCGCAACGGCAAGGCATCGGTAACTGCCTGTCTGGATGATTACGCATTCTTCATTGCCGGTCTGACGGCACTGTACGAAGCCACACACGAAGTCCGCTGGCTGCGCGAAGCCGCGGCGCTGCAGCAGGTGCAGGATACCCTGCACAGAGACGGGACAAGCGGCGTTTACTACCTGACAGCGGCGGATGCCCCCGACCTGCTGATGCGACCGGTGGAAGCGTATGACGCCGCCTGCCCTTCGGGCAACTCCGTCACGCTGCTCAATCTGGCACGGCTGGCACGACTGACGGGCAATCAGGAACATGAACAAAGTGCCCGCCGTCTGCTGGAAGGGCTTTCCACACAGGTCCGCCACATGCCCGGAGGCTACACCATGCTGCTGTGCGGAGTGGATTTTCTTTCCGGCGGCGGACGCACCGTGGTGGTAAGCGGCGAGCAGGACTCTCCCGACACGGAAGCACTGCTGACCACGGTGGCTTCGGCATACAGTCCGGATACATGCCTGCTGCTGCGCACGCCCATGAATGCCGGACAACTGGCTCAGGCAGCGCCCTTCACCCGGCATCTTACACACAAGGGACGCACGGCGTGTGCCTATGTGTGCGAAAATTACACCTGTTCGCAGCCTGTGACAGACCCGCGCGAACTGCTGGAACATATCGTGAAGCCCGCAGGCGGCAGTCTGGACTGAGGGCGCATGCCGCACAACGGCAGCGCCGTACCGGTACACAAAATGTCCACTGCAGCTGCTGCACAGTGCGCATGCGCACAGCCCTCTGTGCAGCCGCCGCAGATGCCCACGCCACTTCCTGCCCCGTTCAATCTTTATAAAAACAGCATATTATGCAAAAAATGCGTTTTCCTCTTGCCTTCTTTTTTCCGGTTGAGTAAACAGACTGTCCCTGTATTGGATTCGGATGACGACAGCAGGAGAGATTTCCGCCGTTCCACACCCCCGGACGGAAACGCCGAAGAAGTAAATCTTTCAGGCAAAAGGACTGCTGTTTGACGAGCCTCTGGAGAGACTCCCCCTGTGGGAGCACCGAAGGAGCAAGCCGGTCGTAGATCTCCTCCACGACCGGTGAAACTCTCAGGTAAAAGGACAGAGGGCCCTTTATGACGCAGTGCACCCTCACGGCCGTGCGTCAGGGACCACTTAGCCTTCATTGCGCTTTGCGCAACGCGCAGCGCCGCTTCCTCTTCAAGTAGACTCGAAGTCCGTCTCTACCTGGGAATTTAACAATTTCAAGGAAATAGAGATGACTGACCTTACTGTTCTACTGCAATCTATCAATGCATTCGTGTGGGGGCCGCCACTGCTGGCCCTGCTGGTCGGCACCGGCATCTACCTTACCCTCAGACTGGGCATCATGCAGATACGGCGCCTGCCCATGGCGCTTTCGCTGGTCTTCAGCCGCGACAAGGGACACCAGAACGAAGGGGATGTTTCCCCTTTTGCCGCACTGTGCACCGCTCTGTCGGCCACCATCGGCACGGGCAACATCGTGGGCGTGGCAACGGCCATTGCGGCCGGCGGTCCCGGTGCGCTTTTCTGGATGTGGATAGCCGCCTTTTTCGGCATGGCCACAAAATACTCAGAATGCCTGCTGGCGGTTAAGTACCGCGTAAAAGACGCCAACGGACAGATGACCGGCGGACCCATGGTCTATCTTGAGCGGGGGCTGGGCAGCCGCCTGCTGGCACGCATGTTTGCGCTGTTCGGCATTCTGGTGGCCTTTTTCGGCATCGGCACCTTTGCTCAGGTCAACGCCATCAAAGACGCCGCACAGCTGACTTTCGGCATTCCCTCATGGGGCACCGCGGCCGTGCTTACCACGCTGGTCACCATGGTCACACTGGGCGGCATCCGCTCCATAGCCAGAGTGGCCGAGCGTGTTGTCCCCTTCATGGCTGCGTTCTATCTGGGTGCCTCGCTCATCGTGCTCATGCTCAACCTCGGTCAGGTGCCCGCCGCCGTCTCGCTCATCGTCGAATCGGCATTCAATCCTTCGGCGGCATTCGGCGGAGCAGCAGGCATGTCTGTGCTCATGGTCATGCGCAGCGGCATCGCGCGCGGCGTTTTTTCCAACGAATCGGGTCTCGGTTCCGCCCCCATCGCCGCGGCGGCAGCCCGCACGGACTCCTGCGTCAGGCAGGGACTTATCGCCATGACAGGCACCTTCTTCGATACCATTGTCATATGCTCCATGACCGGCATTGTACTGGTGATGACCGGCGTATGGAATGACGGTGCTCTGGCCGGAGCGGCCATGACCAACACGGCTTTTGCTCTGGGCATGGGCGGCATGGGACCGCAGGTTGTTACCGTGGGGCTCATGTTCTTTGCGTTCACCACCATTCTCGGCTGGAACTACTACGGTGAGCGCTGCACAACCTATCTGTTCGGAGTCAAAGGCATTCTGCCATACCGGCTGATATACATCGGACTGGTGGCCATCGGCGCCTTTGTCCATCTGGACCTCATCTGGCTGCTTGCCGACATCGTCAACGGCCTGATGGCTGTGCCCAACCTCATCGGTCTGCTCGGTCTTTCCGGTGTTGTTGTGGCAGAAACACGCGCCTACTTCGCAGACCGCGAGGCAGAGCGTACCGCTGAAGCGGATTCGGCCGCGCTCCCGCAGGAGCGTTAGGCCTTCTCCATAGAAAGTGTGTGGTTGGTGAAAGGCCGGACATCGGGTCCGGCCTTTCCGCGTTTTACAAAGCCGGAACATCCGGCAGACGGTGACGGCCGCTGCCGCGCCGCCGCGGCAGCGTACCTGCCGGAAAAAACAAGTACCGCGGCCGTGTACACAGGCACACGCACCCCGTAAAAATCTGCCCGAATGAACACTGCGGCCTGTGGCACAGCACCGCGGCCGGACAGCCGCGGCGGCCAACACCCGACGGCAGACCCGTGCAGCCGCTACTGCAGCGGGCCGGAAGAATCCTGTTCCATGACCTGCTTTCTGCGGTGCTCTTCATGCTCTGCCGCGCGCTGCAGGTCGAGCATACGGTTGAGCGTACCGCGCAGCCAGTACAGGTCGCCCACCGTAAGCGGCGTGACCCCGCTGGAAACACTGGCCAGCACTGCCGCCTGTCCCGTACGGCCCAGCACCTGAAGCTGACACACAGCCGTGCGCGGGGCAATGACGCGCAACGCCACCACTTCGCGCAGCGAAACTTCCAGACTTCTGTTACCCAGCGGGCTCAGCAGCTCCCGCACCAGCACCCCGCCGCGTACCGTTATTCTGCCGCGCCCCGTAAAGGCATGGGCCAGCCGCGCCAGCACTATGACCATGAAAAAAAACGAAATGCCCAGCGCCATGATCATCAGCGCGGGGCTGGCGTCCCCTCCCGCCGCGACGTGCATATAGGCGGAGCCCGCACCGGCCATCAGGCTGGCAAGCACCATGAACATAACCCCCACGGCCGGCCACCCCGGCGAAAGCGGCCATTCGACTCCCTGTGCCGTTCTGCGCAGTACCGAAGCGGGTGAAGGTTCGCGCGGGGGCAGCACCACAGAGGACACGGCATCGCCCGCGGCCGGACGGTTACGGGTCCCGTCTGTTTCGTCACACAGCGCAAGCCCCGTGCGCCGGCACAGCACCGTGCACAGCCCGCGCAGCTCGGACTCGTTGAACGACTGGTCAATACCTTCATACCCGGTGTCACGCATGGCCATTTCCAGATAATAGCGTTCCCGCCCGCGACGGCCGCCCGGCGGCTGCGAGGTGATGGAAGCCCCCGCCAGACTGCGGGCCACCCTTCGTTTTGTCAGACGCAGGCAGGCGATATCGGCAAAAGGCACTGCATACATGTCCGAAGCCTGCCTGCCCAGAACATACACCATACGCTCGTCCAGATTCCATTCCAGCTGCCGCGACTGATTATGCAGCATCAAAGCCACCAGCCCCAGCACCACCCCCCCGATAATGCAGACAGCCGTAAGCGCCGGATCGCCTGCTGCCAGCACCGCGCCCCCCATCATTCCGGTGCCCAGCAAAGCCACCACCGCCACCGAGACGCGGTGCTCCGCACCGGGCCCGATGCGCAGCACCGCAGGAGAATCTTCCAGAACAATCATCGAGGCCATGCGCTCTCCCCCGTCACATTCCGCCGCATTCCTGCGGCGGCGCGTTTACAAAAAGGCCGGAGCAACTGCTCCGGCCTCCGCTTACCGATACGTTTCTTCCGCCGCGCCACTGGCAGCGCGCTGCAGGACGGCCCGCCGCACTCAGCGGGAACGTCGCTCAAATTCCTGCGCCACGTCACGCAGCACGTCCACGGCCTCGCGCAGGGCAGGTTCCACACCGGCTCCGGTCTCCAGCCTGCGGGCTATCCACATGGCAACATATACGGCGCCTTCATCGTCCAGCGCGCGCGATACGCCCGGACGGCGCAGTTCCGCTGCCAGAGCCGCTATCTTGCGTTCGCGCTCCACAATGGCCTGCTGAAACGCCTTGCCGGCGGCATCTTTATCCTTCAGGGCCTGCTGCACTTCCGCATATGGTGCATTCTGTTCCACAAGCATCTGATAGGTATGCAGCGCCTCGGCAAAAGCTGCGTTGGCGTCCAGCGTGGCACGGCGCGCCTGCAGACAGCCCTGCACACGCCCGCCGGCATCGGGCATATCCAGCACATTCTCGGCTATGGCGGCCAGCCCCCGTATCAGGCGGCTGTAAATAGCGTACATTTCCTTTTTTTCCGCGGCGGAAAGATTCACCTCGCGGCCTCTGCGTTCACGCATGAGACCGTCGGCATGCCGCTCCACCGCCGTCATAAACTGCCCGCTGTACAAATCATACAGCCCCCGCACCATGGCCGGAGACAGCACATAGGCCAGCACGGCCTCGCGCGCCTTGCGTATGTCGTCACCCTGCCACCGGATACCGGGCATGCCCACGCCCACGTGGGTATTGAGCATTTTCACATCACGCACCACCACTCCTTCGTTAAGGGCAGTGGGGTATGTGCCGCGCGGATAATACCCTTCCACCAGCCAGCGGGCCGTATCATCGATGAAGTCAGGCCCGATGACGGAATCTTCGGAAACCGGCGGCACTGCGACCGCGTCCGGTTCCATGCCTGCTCCGGCACTGTCGCCGGCACTGTCACCGGCCATCATGCCGCCCGGCGCTGCCTGTCCGGTTCCTGCGGCCTGTCCCGCAGATACCGCGGCAGACCCTTCCGCCCCCGACCGTGAGCCATTGGCGGAAGGCAAAGCCCCCTGCCCGGCCGGAGCCTCCCGGTCAGGCACGGCCTGCCGCATCTGGCCGGACGGGCCGGTCTGCCCCACAGGCGGAATGCCGCTGCCGCCGTCACGCAGCAGGAAATAGCCTGCAGCAGCAACCACAAGCACTATTACCGCCAGAATAGCCAGTCCGCCCTTCCGACGGGCCGGAGGTGTCATATCCAGAGACTGTCTTTTATCGCTCATGTATTCTCCGTAGCCTGTCTTACAGCGTTATTCTGCCCCGCGCCATCAGCAGGGCAAGTGCGGTACCCGCCACAAAGGACACCGCCAGATTGGTTGTCAGCGTCAATGTCAGCATGCAGAAAACCACAAACAACCCGCTCCGGTCCAGCACATCACGCACCGTCAGGCACAATTCGAGGCCCGCAAGCAGCAGCAGCGTGCCCAGCACGGCCAGCGGCAGCAGGCGCACCGCGTCCAGCATACCCGCTCCCAGCATAACGGAAAACACCACAAACACAGCGCCGATGATGAGGTTTGATCCGCATGTTCTGGCCCCGAAACGATAATGTGCCGCCAGACCTCCGGCACCGTGGCACATGGGCATGCCGCCCAGCAGAAAAGCCCCGGTGCATGCCGCTCCCATGCTGTAGCAAAGAGAACGCGGTGTCACCCGCGAACTGCTTTCGGGAAAATAAGTGTGTGAAAGATCGGCATTGGCAATGACAGCGTTGCCCAGCGTCATGGGCAGCTGCGGCATGACAAGTACAGGAAGCGCATAGGCGAAATCAGCCAGCGAAGGCAACCCCAGCGGCAGCAGACGCGGCAGATGCAGCCCGAAGGAGAAAGTGGCATCGGAAAAAACCAGCCCCAGCAGCAGACCGGATCCCACAACCACCAGCGCAGCGGGAAAACGCGGATTATTAAGCAGCAAAAGCGCGCAGGTCAGAAAAGCAAGCCCCAGAATGAGACTCCATGGCACGGGGCCCAGCCCCCCGAGCCCCAGAAAAGGCTCGCTGAGTTGCTGCTGCAGTGAATGGGTGCCCAGCATGAAGCGGACCCCCTGCGTTGCCAGCAACACCCCGGTGGAAGCCTGCACCCCCCTGATGACTGCCTGCGGAATATGCCTGCGCAATGCTTCGGCCAGATTCCACCTGCCCACAGCCAGCATACCCAGCCCCATGATAAGACAGGCAGCGCTGACCGAACCTGTGCCCACTCCTGTGGCCACAGCATAACCGCCGATGGATTTCATGGGCTGCACGGCCACGGGAACGCCGTAATAGTGACCCGCGATGATATAATACAGCCCGACCGCAAAAAAAAGTCCCATGGGATCCAGGCCGTTAACCATTATCATGCCCACGGCCAGCGGCAGCAGGGTGCCCAGATCGCCCAGCGATCCCGCCAGCTCCATCCTGTCAAATCTGTAGCGTCCCAGTTGCATAGGCAGACTCCTGCTGGAGGATTGTTTTGTGTCTTTTAACACTGTATTGCAGAACAATGAAGTATGAAAACAGGTTGCTCCGCCGCCGGCAACCACAGGGGAGCCCCGCCATGCAGTCTGCACTGGGATATGTATATGTTGCTCTGGCCGCGCTCATGTGGGCCTTTATCGGTCCGCTGGCCCAGATATGCTTTAACGAAGGCACCACCCCCATGGAGGTGGCCTTCTGGCGGTGCCTTACCGGTGCGCTGTTTTTCATGGCGCATGCTGCGGTGACCGGCCGGTGGCGCGCCGGGCTGCGTGATGCCCCCGTGTTCACGGCGTTCGGTCTGGTGGGAATAGCGCTGTTTTTCGGCTCGTATCAGATTTCCGTGCGCGAAGGCGGGGCCGCGCTGGCCTCCATAATGCTCTACACCGCACCCGCATGGGTGGCGCTGCTGGCCCGTATCTGCTTTGCCGAGGCACTTACGCCGCACAGGCTGGCTGCGCTGGCGCTGGCCATGAGCGGCACCATGCTGGTCAGTCTGTCCGGCGGCGCTGGCAGCGGGTCGGTCACGGCAGGCGTGCTGTGGGGACTTGTGGCCGGTTTCAGCTATTCGCTGCACTACGTTTTCGGCAAAACCTACCTGCACCGCTACTCGTCAGTCACTCTGTATTCCTACTGCCTGCCTGCGGGGGCACTGGCTCTGCTGCCGTGGGTCACTTTTTCGCAGCACAGTGCGCTGGGCTGGTTCGCGCTGATAATGGAAGGCTTTCTGTGCACATGGCTGGCATATCTTGCCTACTGCGCAGGGCTCAAACGGCTGGCCGCGTCGCGGGCGGCCATAGTGGCCAATCTGGAACCGGTGGCCGCTGCCGTGCTGGCGTACTGGTGGTGGAACGAGATTCTGCCGCCTGTGGGACTGGCGGGCAGTGCGCTTGTTCTTTCCGGAGTATTTGTGGTGGTGCGCGAAAAAAACACCGCGGCCACGGCCTGAGCCCCTGACGTCTGCAGAGCATTGCGGTCTGCTGTCCTCCGGTTTCTCCGGCAGCCGGCACCCGCCGCCGCAAAAACAAAAAGCCGGAGCGTATTGCTCCGGCTTTTTTTGTTTTTTCATACATCGGGCGGCGGTCAGCGCCGCATGTCGGTAATAATGGCGTTAAGATCCACAGCCAGCCGCGCAAGGTCTGAAACCGCCTGTGCCGACTGGTTCATGGCATCGGCCGTTTCCGAAGAAATGCGGCTTATCTGCTCCATGGAGCGGTTTATCTGCTCGCTGGCGGCAGACTGTTCTTCGGCGGCGGTGGCAATGGCACGCACCTGATCCGCCGTCTCCACCACCATCTGGACGATGGAATGCAGGGTACGGCCCGATTCTCCGGCCATGGCCGTGGACTGCTCCACCAGCTTCACCGCCTGTTCCGTGGCAGCCATATTTCTGCGGGTGCTTTCCTGAATGGACCCCACATAATCCACGACCTGACGGGTGGCACTCATGGTTTTTTCCGCCAGCTTGCGCACTTCATCGGCCACCACGGCAAACCCGCGTCCGGCATCGCCCGCGCGCGCAGCCTCTATGGCGGCGTTGAGGGCCAGCAGGTTGGTCTGGTCGGCAATATCTTCAATCACGTTGATAATCTCGCCTATGCCTTCCGCCTTGTCCGCCAGTCCGCCCATTTCCGTTTTCAGACTTTCAGCCTGTCGTGCAACATCGTTGATGTGGCGCACGGTATCTTCCACCACGGAAACCCCGTTCTTGGCCACGTCCTGTGCTTTTCCCGCCATTTCGGCCGCATTGGAAGCATTCCGCGCCACCTCGGTGACAGTGGCGTTCATCTGCTCCATGGCTGTGGCCCCTTCGGCAGTAAGGCTGCGCTGCTCTTCCGCGCCGGAACTGGACTGCTCCACCTGCGCCGAAAGCTCCTCGGAAGCTGAAGACACCTGTACGGCGATGGCTCCCGCAGCTTCCGCCGCGCGGGTGATGCGCGAATTCTGCTCTTTCACCAGACGCTGCTGGCGGCGGAATTCCGTCATGTCAGTACAAACGGTAAAGGCTCCCATCAGGTTGCCGTCCAGATCATATATGGGCGAGCTGTCAAGCACACTGTAGCGGGTTTCACCGTCGCGGTCGGTAAATTCCACCTCCACGCCGGTAATGGCCTTGCGGTTGGCAAGCACCTTGTGGGTAAGCGTTTCGCGGCTCACGTCGTTATAGAAAAACTCTCCAACGGTTTTGCCCACATGCTGGTCAGGATCACCCAGTTCGCACAGACAGTCCACCATGCCTTTATTGGTGAAAGTCACATTGCCTTCCGTATCCGTAACCAGAAACGGCGTGGTCATGCCCTGCAGTATCCCGCGCGAAAAGCCCAGCTGCTCCTTGAGCTTGCCCACCATCTCGCCGAGATTGCTCTCCAGCTTGCCCAGTTCGTCCTGCGAATGGACAGTGAACTGCGTCTCCAGCTCGCCGTGGGCGATTCTGTGGCTGGCCTCGGTGATCTCCTGTACGGGCTTGATGACTGTCTTGCGCAGAAAAAAGAACACGATGCAGATCAGCGTTGCCAGTCCGCCCACAGAAAACGCAACCGTCTCAAGCACCTGACGATGGATACCCGCGACCATGGGGGTGACATCCTTGACCACCACAAGCTGCCCCAGAATGGGCTGAGACGAACCATGACAGTGGTGGCACGAATCGTCGTTGGGAATGCTGGTACTGCGGAGCATGAAGGATTTTCCGCCCTCCTTGAGCAGCAATCCCTCGTGCACGTCTGTTTTCACTGCCTTTTCGGTAAGCGCCAGCACCGAAGGGTCGGAAAAAACATCTTCCACATCCTTGCGGACTGTGCCCGTACGCGTGCTGTAGGTAATATTGTTTTTAAAATTTGTTATATACACCTGCGTATCGGGATACCGTTTTGCCAGCAGAGCGAACTGAGCCTTTGTACCGTCATCATCGCCCACCAGCATGGGACCGTCAGTTGCCAGTTTGATAAGCTCAGAAACCCGCGTGAGTGCGGTGTCCATCTGCCCCAGCATGCCGTCATACTGACGCTGGGTGGTCACACCTATAAGTATGGTGAACACGACAACGGATATGCCGGCAATAAGCGTAAGCGTCTTCAGTCCTATGGATTTACGGATGAAATGCAGCATACAGACCTCCTAGTGGGCACCGCTGGAAATCAGCGGCTTGTACCCGAATGCCTGTACGCGGCTTTCGTTGTGGCACGTTTCACAGGTTTTGATGTCCGGCTTACGGGTTATCATTTCCGGATCGCCTGTTTCCGCGTGCTGCGCTCCGGGACCGTGGCATGTCTCGCACCCCACGTCGGCCAGTTCCGGTGTGGTTTCAATGCTTACAAAACCGCCTTTACCGTGCCCTGTTGTATGACAGTCGTAGCAGCCCTCAAGCTCCTGCGGCGTAAGATCTGACGCCATAATGGACACACTTTTCCATGACTTAGCCTTTACAGAGTGTTTCTGAAACGTTTCATATTCCGTTTCGTGGCATTCTCCGCAACGCGCCGACCCGACATACGCACCCGCCACAGCCTGCTGCACAATGCACAGACCGCACACCGCAATCAGCGCCAGCAAGGCCACAGGTACAAAGCCCTTCTTCATGGTTCCTCCTGCTTACCCGCAACGCATTCCTTCCCCGCCGTTTCCCGATTGTCCACTCAAACGAACCCCCTTGACCGGAAACTGCCGGAATGCCTTCAGTTACCATCCTATCGGCTGCTATGCCAAAACCTTAACACTGTCAACTCACCACAAGGCAGGCATGTGTTTTTTCAGCAGCTGTGCACACTGCAATATCGGACAAGACAGCATAAAGCATACTTAAGGACATAATGCCAAAAACAATGCACACATCGGAAATGAACAGTACACAGTGTCATCAATATTGAAACGACATACAACAACACCAATATATGAAAAAAAAGACTGCACACTTTGCAATGCACAGCTTAATGAATTGCAAAATCAATATATCTGTGCAGTTGAAAACCGGCACTGCACTTATGTTATATTTCATTTGAAATGAAAAAGAAAAAAAACGATGCGGAAACAATGCGGCAAAGGGCCCGGGCACTTTGCTTTCGGGCAATACATACGCAGAAAAGAGCATGCGGGATACAGGCAGGCACGCTATCTATGCGCGAACCTATTTCCGCAAACGGACCGCCCCGCGTAAAAACAATGCAGCCCTGCCGCCGGTACGCGTCCACACACCGGACGCCATTTTGCTGCCGCCTTTGACACCCGCTCCGATAACCTCGGCAGACCGCAGGGCTCCGCGGCCCACCGCCCTGCTGAACAGCGCCGCAGTTCCTCCCACGGCCGACACCGCCTGTCCCGCACCGGTACGCAACACCCGGGCGCCACCGCTCACCCCTGCACCCGTGGCATATACCGAACGCCGGACACCCCAGCCCACAGCCCGCGCGGCACCACCCATGCCGTCCGCCACACCCGCGGCGGCCTTGCGGGCTGTACGCACGCCTGCATTGACGGCTCCGGCGGCCGTATCTCCGCATACCTGCACGGCAGCGCGGCCCGTGCGCGCCAGCACCAGCCGCACGGTTTCGCCCGTTATGCCTGCCAGCATGGAAAGAGCTTCCGCCGTGGCCGTTCTGCGGTATGACCCTGCCGGCGGCAGTGTTCCCGAAACATAATTGCGCGCGAGTATACCTGTCCGCAGTGTCAGCAGGGCGTTGGCCGAACCGTCCACAAGCGAGGCAGTGACAGTGGCGGCAACGGCTTCTGCTCCGGGCAGCGCCCCCAGTGCGGAAGAAGCGACAGCGGGACCGATGATGCCTCCCATGGCTTCTTCACCGCCCAGATCTTCCATACCGGCGGCAAGAAAAGACGTGACGGCAACATTGGAATACAACGACAGCATTTCCGCGGGGGAGGGACGCTGGTTATACAGCGCGCTCACACGCCAGACCAGCCGGCACAGCACCACAAACACGATAAGAGAATCAAGCCTGCCGTTCTGCGACACGGCAGTTCCGGTAAAAACCTGACGGGCTGCGCTGCGGATCATCTCATCAGCCTCGTGGCCCAGCAAAGCCAGCGCCGCATCGGCATCTTCACGGCTGTGCACACTCACACCGCGTCCGCGCAGAAACGCATTATCACCCAGCCTGCGGACCAGCTCGGCCCTGTATTCCTCCAGCTGCAGTTCATCGGGCTCTGCTGGCAGCACAAGAGCACGGGGCCGGAAAAAAGGGGCAACAGCATACCACAAAGCCCACGCCACGGCAGACACTGCCGCACCGCCGGCCCACGGCCCCAGCCCCTCGTGCATGCGCTCGGCCATATCCCACACTGCGGAAACAGCTCCCCACAGGTAGATGGCAAAAAGCACAAGCAGCAGTATCCCGGCCACCATGAAAAAACGCTTCAACACAGACAGCATGACATTCCTCCTGCCGGCGGAATCAGCCGCCACACCGGCAGCTGTCGATTACGGCAATTACTATCTAGTGCCTCTCAGGCAGCAGGCAAGTCAAACGATTGCTTCTAATCGCCATGTTCAATTTGTTTTCTAATATGATTATATCTTTATTTGTTTTCATTTATTAGCTAGTTTTAAAAATATTGCCTATGACTACAAACTAACTAGCAGAAGGTCTTATGGAGATTCTTGAGTTTAGCAAAGTTGATAATACGGAATTTGATATCTCAAGCGAGATTGAGATATACCGAGCTCATGTAAAAGTTTCAAATATACAAAACCAAGCGAAGGAAATGATAACTGCGGTAAATGACACCTCGTGGCTGAAGGGTTTAGGTGTAGCAGATCGGCTCTCGTATGAAGCACGAGCGATTCGCACTATTGAAAAGCTTGTCGAAAATATATTTTCAAAAGTGGAGGACGTTGTAACAGAAGAGTTTGGTGAATACGTTGTTTCTGATACTGCTGGTAAAATATTGGAAGAAGCTCATGGACATAAAAGAGTACCCTTAGCTGAGCTTTTTAAAGAAAAGCTATCTGGAAATCCCGGTTTTGATTTCCACACTGAAAGTCATAGTGGCTATATTGCTTTTGGGGAAGCGAAGTATAGTGGGCAAGACGGCGTGAGCCCCCATGGCAATGCATTAAGTCAGATTGTTGGCTTTATAGAGGCTAAAAAAGACTTAATGGAACTCACTGACCTAGGACGATTTGTGAGCGAGAGGGCTTTGTCAAACGCTGCTGCCGGCAACAAGGCGTATATTGCCGCCTTTTCAATTAACGCACAACGTCCCAAAACTGTAATTAATAATGCTATATCTTCAAACCATACAAAGCATTTGGCAGAGCATCGGGAATTGTACATCATTGGAGTTGAAATAGATGATTAGCGCGTGGATATCAGGGGCAAATATAAGAGTTCAGATTGAAAATGCAATACAAAAATTTCATTCTGATGGGCCAGTTTCACCTCTGATTTTAGAGCAGCTAACGTACTATAAACATTTTCATCCCGATGTATTTTTAGAGTATGAGCGAAAGTTAATGTATGTTATGGGTTTGTTTTATAAGACAACAGAACCTCAAAGCATATTAGAGGAGGTCTATTCGCTTTACGCCGGAGCAATTCAAGATGAAGTGGGAAAAGTCTTTACTCCAGTGCAGGCCAGTGCTTTAAAATCAATTAAGAAAAAACGTTACTTTTCTTTCTCTGCTCCTACTAGTTCTGGAAAATCTTATTTGTTTAGAGAACTATTACAACAAATTAATGGTGATATTGTAATAGTCGTGCCTTCAAGAGCTTTAATCGCAGAGTATTACCACGAGGTGATCTCTTTGGTTGAAAATGATACGTTAGTTCTCCAGTTTATTGACAATATAAATACTGCAAAAACAACTCGAAGAATTTTCATTATTACGCCTGAGCGTGGCGGAGAGCTTTTTAAACGGTTAGCTGACTTTCGAATAAAACTTTTTTTATTTGATGAAGCACAGATTTCAGAAGAAGAGATTCGTGGGTTAAAATTTGATGCCTTTGTTCGAAGAATAGATCGGAATATACCAGAAGCAAAAAAAGTATTTGCACACCCTTTCGTAGAGAATCCTCAGGCGCAATTAAGTAAGCATGGTTTTGCTAATGATTCACAGGCAAAATTATATTCTCAGCAAAGCGTTGGAAAACTATTTCTTTCACATCGTGATGGTGCATTTGCTTTTTTCTCTCCCAACACAGAGTCTCCCAATATCTCTGCACAAAATGATCTAATTGAAAACATCATAAAAGGTGGCGGAACTCTTTTAGTATATGTTTCAAAGCGGTTGATTTATAGCAACGAGCTGCGGGAAAGGTTTTCGCGTTATATTGCGCTATGCTCGAATGTTGAAAATGCCGAGGCAATTGCATTAATTGAGGAGCTAAGATCTTTTATAGGTGCTTCTGTTGATATTTCTGATAAGTACTCATTGATGATCGGTATGATGGAGCAAGGAGTGGTAATCCATCATGGTTCGATGCCTTTGAAGGCTCGTCTGCTTGTTGAAACATTTATTAAGAAAGGGTTCGCGAGAGTTTGTTTTTCTACCTCTACATTGGGGCAGGGGGTGAATATGCCCTTTGACGTAGTATGGGTAAACAATTTCCATAATATGAAGCCTTTAACGCTTAAAAACCTAATTGGCAGAGCAGGGCGAACGTCCTCCACAGCTAATAGTTTTGATTATGGTTATACGGTTGTCGAGGAGCGAAATGTAAATACTTTTATAAGTCGCTATAAAGAGCATTATCATATCAATGAGACTTCACGGCTAGATGAAGCCATAGGACAAGTGGAACGTGATTATCTGGATATAGTTGAGGCAATTCACAATGATGCGTTTGCAGATGATTATAATATGCCTCAGGTGCAGATAGACAGGTTGGACAACAGCGAAGTCCAGCAAAAAATCAAATATATTTTGGATACACTATTTGTAGATAGACGCATCTTGCTGGGTAATGAATATTACGAACTGTCAGAAAGCAAAAGAAGAGATATAAAAGCTGCTTTTAGAGCTATTTATATAGCACACCTTCGAGATAGGGAATTAACTAATTCAGAAAAAAGTATTTTGAGCGCTGCAATACCGATATTACTTTGGCAGGTGCAAGGGAAATCTTTTACCTAAATCGAGCGGAGGGTCCTCGTTGAAGTCTCCTCGGCAAAGAACGGGGGGAGTTGGGCTCCAAAGATGGTGCGACTGAAAACGGCTTGGTTGTCGGGCAGGAAAAAAAGGCCCATTTCAGT
>Ga0334900_1002217_pt1 | contig 17746 bp, 14 predicted proteins | sample GraSluR3_MG_2_FD_207231 | JGI IMG/M metagenome (GOLD analysis project Ga0334900, IMG submission 207231) | Sludge microbial communities from methane-producing bioreactor in Wageningen University, Netherlands - Granular Sludge_31_08-R3 | ecosystem: Engineered > Bioreactor > Anaerobic >...
GCTGCCGCTTCAGCGTCTATGACCGGACCAAACATGAAGACCATGCTGATGAATGTCAATCCCCCGGAAAACAGGGGAAGGATATTCTCGGTTTTCAACTTGACAGATTCTCTCGGAACGGGATTTGGGCAGTTCTTTGCAGGAACCCTGGCCACGGCAGTAGGCTCGCTGGGAGTCGCAATGAACGTCTCCGCGCTCTTCTGGCTTCCTTGCGGACTGGTGCTTCTTACTGCAGTACTGGCTTTCCCTAGAGACATCGACTCCCTTCACAGAAAGATGAAAGAGACTGCTCTCGCTATGGGGAGGGAAAAATAGAGGCTTGTCAAGGGGTCGAAATTGATTACAGGACTACCTTTGACTTGGAATATCGAAAAGAAAGTTGTATAATCTAATTGCTGAAGTAACCCTCAGACCGCTTCGCTGCCCTCGAAAAGGGCAGCAATTTTTATTTATAGTGGTTATTTGCATAGATTTCTTCTTTGGGCTTGCTCGAAATGCCGCGATTTTAGGAACGATACTTACTTGGTGAGGAAATAATCTGCGATTCCCGTAACCAGAGCCTCAACAAGTTTTTCTCTGTAATCTCTGGTAGAGAGAAGGACATCTTCTTCGGGATTTGACATGAACCCCGCTTCGAAAATCAGCACGGGAACTTCAGACCAGTTGAACCCCGTCATGTCGTCACGAACTCTGATTCCGAGAGACTTGATCCCGCTTATTTGAAGCAAGCTCGCATGGATCTTCTCGGCAGCCTTCCTACTCTCTTCGTAGATCGGTGCAGTGTATTTGGACGATGAAGAAGGAATAATCAGCATGAACCCCTTCAGATAATTATCAGAGCTATAATCTGCATGAACACGAATACATAAGTCCGCATTAGCCTCATTTGCGATCTTCGCTCTTTCGATATTGCTCAAATTGACATCATGGCTCTCTCTGGTCATCACGACGTCGTACCCTTCCTCAAGAAGCCTATCCCTCAGCATGAACGACAATTCCAGATTGAAAACATACTCGGGGATTCCCGTAGATACGCCGCGAGTCCCCGTGGAAACCTTCGCCTTTGTTGTCTCGGAACCGGGAGCGATCGGCTCATGAGTCAGATCGGCCTCCTTCTGATGACCGGGGTCGATGCAGATAGTTAGCGAGAAACCAAGAGCGGTAAACAACATTAAAACTATTAGAAGTACTATTCTGTTCTTTGAATGCATGGAACCACTCCTAATTATTGGTCAATTAAGATTATAACTTCTTTACGAATCGACAAGGTTAAACCTCAAGACTTGTGGTTACATTTTCTCCCTTTTGAAGAGCCTAAACCACCTTTCTTCGAACGGCATCAGAGAATCTCACATTGCGTTTTACAGAATCTTCATATAAACCCAGTCGCTTCGTAGAGATACCCTTCTTGCATCTACTTGTTGCACTTACGGAATGCAGTAGCTTAGAAGAGATACTTTAGTGCATCTAAAGACCGCTTCCGCTTCGCCATAGCCAGACTAGAAGATCAATCAAGAATGGCTGTAATGTATAAGTGATAACGTTTCCATTCTTGTTCACTTTGGCGCCTTTGTTATCTTTACAAATAATCCTTGCTTGCAGTTTGATCATTTGTTTGATCGAAAGGGGTTTTGCAATATAATCTACTTGAAACTAAATTGTGTTTTTCCCCGTATGCCGTGTCGCTTCATTGAGTTCTCACTTGTGTCCCTCTATCGGGATGGAGGGAAAGGGATGACGAAGCTTGATACTGGCTCTTTTACTACTCCTCTTTCACACTCTATTCTTCCAACTAACAACGAGCGAGTTTTGTTTTGAAACCTGCTTCTGAAATGAATTCCTTTCAGGTGCGGGAACAAGCTAAATGCGTCCTTCGAGTCCTCATAACGAAAGGACAATTGTTGGAAGGGAGATGGAAAAATGAAAAGAGTACTGTTCTTTGCTTTTATCTCAATTGTGTTAGTCGCAACTGCATTTGCCACGGAACCCGAATACTTCATTGTCGACTGCAACGGCAAGCCGGGAGGGACTATGTATGTAGCGTTGACAAGTGATCCCCACACTTTCAATCCGGTCGTTTCGGTTTCTACATCCAATATAAACGGCTGGCTATATTCATCCTTGCTCTTTCCGGATAAATTCTACATGCCAACGAGACCGTACCTGGCAAAGGAGTGGTGGTTTTCTGAAGACGGATTGACTCTTTACATGAAGATAAGGCAGGGACTGAAGTGGTCGGATGGAGAACCTTTCACTCTGGAAGATATTCGCTGGACCTTTGAAGAGCTGCTGCCCGAGGTCACAGGTACGGGAATTGGAGCGATCTTCGATGTCAACGGCCTTCCCCCGCGTGTGAATATTGTTGATAGTGAAACTATCTCCTTCACCTGGACGGCACCGAATGCTCTGGCACTGAGAGCTATCGGCTTTTCAGACATCTTCCCCAAGCACGCTCTCGACGAAAGGCTCAAGGCCGGTACTTTCGCGCAGGCATGGGGATTGGATGAGTGGGACAAACTGGTGACGTTGGGGCAGTACATAATAGAGAATTATATCACTGGAGAGCGGATTGTATTGAAGAGAAACCCCCACTTCTGGATGTATGACACGCAAGGGAATCAACTTCCTTATATCGAAAGGATCATCTACCAGATTGTCCCGGACAGGGCAGCGCTAGTGTTAAGGTTTGAAGCCGGTGAGACTGACGTCTTTTTTCCAAGTGCCGAGGAATATCCCAGGATTCTGTCGATGGCAGAAGAGGAGGGATGGCAGACAGGAGTGGGAACTGGAGGCCTGAGTAATCAATTCGTTTCCTTCAACTTCAATGCCGTCGACCCGGTGAAAAGAGAATGGTTCAGAAACGAGCATTTCAGAAAAGCAATTGCATATCTTTTGGACAGGCAGTCGATTATCGATACTCTCCTGAATAGCTTCGGTCTCCCTCTCTACGGCCCCATAACGCCTTTCAGCAGTTTCTACAATCCCGATGTCGAACAGTATGGACTCAAGTACTCAGTTACTAGAGCCCGTCTTGAATTGAAAAGAGGCGGCTTCGACTGGCGTTCGGATGGCACGTGCATAGACAACCATGGAAATAGACTCGAATTTGATCTAATAACAAACTTTAATAATGAACTGCGCGATCTTATTGGACTCAATCTTGTCTCTAATGCTCAGACACTTGGAATCAAAATCAATTACGCGACGCTTCAGTTCAATGCTGTTGTCGAAAGACTTCTTACCAACCGGTATGAGGCGGTTATAATCGGGCTGACTGGAAGTGTCGACCCCGGAATGGGATCAAATATATATAGAATCGACGGAAATCTCCACTTCTGGAACTACCCGCCCGGATATAGTGATGAAGACCACATTACCGAAGAGAACTACTGGCTGCCCGACTGGGAAGAGAGAATCGACGAAATCTTCAGACTCCAGATCACCGAGATAGACCCACAGAAGAGATACGACCTCTTTGCAGAATTCCAGATGATTATGGCAGAGAAACAGCCGCTTATTTTCACGATTGTTCAAGATTTGTCGATCTACGCTTTCAAAAACACATTCCATCCCGGACCGAGTGAAGAAGACCTCCCGTACTACGGCCCCCTCATGGAATTCTGGGGAGCGTGGAAGGAATGAGAACAAGAAGCCTCACAATCTCAATTCGCTTCACCTTTATTGTCATATTTCTCTTCGTCTCTTTTGGAAGCGTTCTAGCCTCCGAGCCGGATTACTTTATTGTCGACTGCAACGGCAAGCCGGGAGGAACACTGAGTATTGACGGAATTGATCCAAGATCTCTTAATCCCGCTTTCGGAAATGACGGCGCTTCTCTGAACATACTTAAGTTCATTGTAGAGCCTCTTCTGGATGAAAATGAATTTGGATTCCCGGAGCATCCGGCTCTTTGCGAGGATTGGTGGATTTCGGAAGACGGGTGTACATTGAGTTTTGTCATTCGTGAGGGCCTTCAATGGTCAGATGGACAACCCTTCACTGTTGAGGATGTGAGATGGACTTTTGAAGAGATATATCTAGTCGCGGAGATGACTCTGTTCGGCAACAGTGATTTTATGGGTTCTGCAGGCGATCTGCCCTTGGTAGAAGTGGAGGGCAACATTATCTCGTTCACATGGAGCGAGCCAAATGCCCTTGCACCAAGAACCATCGGCCTTACTCCGATTCTTCCGAAACACTGTCTCGAAAAGAATGTGACTGAAGGGACTTTCTCTTCCGCGTGGAGTATTGGAGAAACCGAGAAAGTTGTAGGTATGGGACCCTTCGTCATTGAGCGGTTTCACCTGGGAGATATGATAGTACTTGAGAAGAACCCGTATTACTGGAGATTTGATAGCTCAGGCATCAGATTGCCATATCTAGATAAGATCTTTGTCAAGGTCTCTACGAGCATGGAGCAAGCTCTTCTTCGTTTCGAGGCCGGCGAACTTGATGTCTATAATCCATCGGCTGAACAGTTCCCCCGGGTGCTATCAATGGCCGAGGAAAAGGGCTGGAGTGTTTTGGCCGGTCAAGCGAGGCCGCTGACTGAGTTTCTCATGTTCAACTTCAACTCTCCCGATCCTGTGAAGCGCGAGTGGTTCAGAAGTGAACACTTCAGAAAGGCGATAGCCTATTTGATGGATCGAGACTCGATTCTCAGCACGGTCTTTTCTGGCCTGGGCGCCTCTATTCACGGGCCATTATCTTCATCGAGCATCTATTACGATCCCCAGGTGGAGGAGATCAGTTACGACTTCTCGCCGACCCGGGCAATGGTTGAACTGAAGAGAGGCGGTTTCGACTGGAGAAGTGACGGAACCTGTATCGACGAGTATGGGAATCCAGTGAGTTTCCAGATACTAACCTGTCCCTGGAACAGCCAGTGGGTTGGAATCGTCACGATACTCTCAGATCAGCTTTCAAAGATTGGAATCAACGCAACTACTGCATTCATGGACTGGGACACATATGTTACCAAAGCGCATTCTGGAACATTCGACTCAATGACTATCGCAGAGAGAGGTGCTGAGCCAGGTCTCCTTACAATGGTCTACCATTCAAGAGGGGCGAGACATTACTGGAATTATCACCCCGATTACGATCCAAGCGATCACATAACCGAGGAGACGTATTATTATCCCGACTGGCAGAAGAGAATAGATGAGATCCTAGAAGCGCAAAGATCCGTTATTGAACTGGAAGAGAGATGCAAACTGTTCTCCGAATTCCAGTTGTTGATGGCCCAACATTTGCCGATCGTTTTTACGACTACACAACTTCTTCTCTATGCGTACGACAATAGCATCCATCATGGGCCATGGAAATATGGATCGATGTTCGAACTGCCCTGGAGACCATGGGATGTCTGGAGAGACTGAAGGGAGATGCTTAAGTGAAGCGCAGATCAACAGCTTCTATAGTTGTGCTTTTCTTCTCCTGTGTGTTTTCGAGCGCGCAAGATTATTATGTCGCAGAAGTCTCCGGGAAACCAAGATGGATTTGGTGAATAGATTCACTTCAGTCCGTTGAAGATACACTAGAGTCGAAAAGTGGGTGAGACAGATGTTCAGAATTGACTTTCAGCTGGATAATGACAGCACGGTTCCACTATATCTGCAGTTAATCGAAAGGCTGAGAAAGAAAATCCTATCGGGCGAGTATCCCGACGGCTCTAAACTGCCTTCCTTGAGAGAGATGGAACAGCTACTCGGCGTGAGCAAGAACGTCGTCTTGAAAGCTATGAACGAACTCTACATGGATGATCTTGTCTATAGAGAAGTCGGAAGCGGTACATATATTCGCGCCAAAAAAGAGAAGGGAGCAGATTCTGGCCCCATCGACTGGTGCAAGCACCTTGACACCTGGTATAGACACGCACATCAGTTCAAGAAGAGATCGCCGACAAGCGAAATAGCAACTCAAGGTCTGCAAGTTATCTTCCACAACACCTCGCCCGATGAGGAGCTGATCCCCGGCCAGCTTTTGAAGGCGCTTACTCAAAGAGCCATGAAGAGCCCGCTGTTCAACGAAACTATCAGCTATGTAGAACACCCAAAAGGACTTCGAGAACTGCGAAAGGCGATCTGTATGAGGCTTGGTTGCAACGAGAAGAACATGAAGCCGGAAAATGTTATCGTGAGCGGCAGAAACGTTGAATCCGAATACCTTATCTTCAAAGCCTTTACCAGACAGGGAGAAACCGTTGTCGTGGAAAACCCCACTAATATGAACGTGCTGGGAATTCTGAAGACCCTTCATCTCAATGTCATTCCGGTAAGGAGCAGCCTTGAGGGAATAGATCTGGAAGAGCTCGAAGACGTTCTTAAAAAGAACGCCGTCAAACTCATCTACATACAATCGACAGCCGGTGAACCAATGGGCTTCAATATGCCCGATAAGAAGAAACGGGATCTTGTGAAACTCGCTGCAAACTACAAAGTTCCGATCATAGACGATCTGACCGGTGGCTCCGAGTTTCAGTATACGGGCAAGACACCTTTTCCAATTCGCTACTATGAGGAAGATAACGTTGTTTTCGAGATACATGATATTGTCAAAACCTTTGGAGCGGGCGTCACTACAGGCTGGATAGTCGGCCCGGAAAAAGCGCTCGACGTATTGTGGAGCTCAATGAGAGTCATAGAAAGAGATGTCGCCGGATTGCTTCAGTTGGTGACAAACGAGATACTCAACTCCGAGTTCTACGATCATCATCTTTCCTTCGTCCAGGAAGAGCTTGCAAAAAGGCGCGAATTGTTAATCCATGCCTGTAACAGATATCTGCCGTCATACGCCAAAGCCAACATCTGTGATTCAGGCACAAGCTGGTGGGTAGAACTTCCTAAGGGCTTTGATGTGCGCGATATAAGAAGGAATCTCAATAGAAAGAACATCGAGATTGCGCCGGGAAACTGGTTCTTCAATGACCAAAGAGGATACAACTTCTTTAGACTGGGACTCTATGTGAAGGAGGAGTACATAGAACCGGCTCTGATAGAGATAGGAAAGACAATAGAGAGATACAGAAAGCACGAGTTCGGCTCTGTGACAAAGTTTGAATACGTAAGCTGGTGACGATCATTCGAAACTACTCCAGAACGGAAGTTGACTCACTCACAGAGAAGAGCCCGACTTTACTCGATGCACAGGGCATAAATCGAGAATTCTTAGGAGAGAGCCGCTCACGCGTGAAGTCTCGAATTCGCACGTGCTTCTTGGAAGGAGCGTGATAGCCTGTGAAAAGGTTCATGATAACTTCGGAGAGCGAGCTCCCCAAAGAACCGTCTGATACGGCCTTTGTAATTCTCGATGTTACCGATCCGCACAAGATATCCTTCGTAGATCGGATCAAGACTCTGGGGACGACCATTTCTTTCGCCTCACATAACGGGCTTCTCTTCTGCAGTGAAACTGGAAGCCTCGAAATCTTCAATGTTTCGAGTCTTCCAAAAATCTCCAGAGTATCCATCTTTGAGGGAAACCATCCCGGCAATACAACACTGTATGAAGCTTCGGAAAGACGCCTGTACCTTTCAAGCTATCAGCAGGGAATAAGCGTAATTGATGTCAAGAACCCGATTTCTCCGACTCTGCTCGGCTCATGTGATTGTGATATTTCGGTCGAACCCACCGCCACTTATGGACCGTATGGGATTTCTCAAATAGAGAAGAAGGACCACTATATTTATGGGGTAGCTATGGACTACTCGATGACAAAGGAGCGAGAGGCTCTCTATGTTTACGACGTTAGCGATGCCCGAAATATCAGGAAGGCTGCCAGATTGAGCACAACCCCCGTTAGGGGCCATGGAATGGCTATAGATGGTAATCATCTATTTGCTGTTGGCGCTTTTGGAGTTCTCTCAATAGACATAGCTTCACCTGAGGAACCCTTGACAATCGGAGAACTGCCGCTTGAAGGAAGATTCGCTGTTTTCGCACGGCACTATAGGAATCGACTCCTAATCTCGGGAAGAATACTTGAATTCACCGAAGAAGAGAGTTCTGCAAAAGGCGACAGCAAATTGTCTTCATTGCCGGTCCTTTCGAGCGACAGGACGCAGAATGGATTCTTTCAGGTAATCGACACCTCAAACCCGGTCCATCCTCGTCTCGTTAGCGAAACGTTGATCAGCACAGGTGAGGTCTACGGGTTTTTAGTTGACAAAGGATTTGCATATCTTGCCTGCTCAAGGGGAGTTGCTGTACTGGATATCCGCGGTATTGACAGACCGTCGGCTATCTCTCTATTCGCCGACCTGGATCCGACTAAGGAGTACATTGGAGTAGAGATCATACAGGTGGGTTGATCGATTTAATGGTGATTGACGATGAAGAGATTTGTGATTTCAGGAGAGACAGACTTTCCAAGATGCTTTGAGAAGCCGAAGATGATCGTTATCGATGCTACCGATCCCACAAAGCCCTTTTTGGCTGCTGAAATGGAGAGAAACAGCACCGCTGTGTCATTTGCGGTATTTGATAGTTCTCTTTTTTGCAGCGCTAAGGGAGCGCTTGAGATTTATGAACTTTCGGCTCTTCCGATGCTGGAGACAGTGTCTGTTCTGGAAGGGACGGTCGGTGGATGCACCTTGATTTTTGACAGGTCCGGAAAGCACATTTTCCTTTCAGCCTGGGATAAGGGATTTGATGTCGTCGACTTCTCCGACCCGACAAAGCCTCTTCATATAAGCAGTTGTGGGTGTGAGTATCACAGTGATTATGACGAGTGGAGTGATCGCAGCGGTGTCAAACCTTACGGTATAACTCAAATGGAGAAGCACGGAAATTTCTTGATCGCCGTAGCCATGGATTACAATATTCACAAGCACAGAGAAGCCCTGTATGTATATGATGTTCACAAACCGGAAAGGCCCGAAATCTTTGCCAGAATCAGTACTGCTCCTATTCGCACTCATGCCATGGCGGTCAGTGGAGATTATGCCTATGCTGGCGGTTACGAGAAGATATTATCAATCAACATAAATCATCCTGAAGAACCGGAAATCGTTGGAGAAATTGAATTGAAAGGTGTTTGCGCAAATTACTTCTTTTCAAGAGAAGACCGCCTGTATGTTTCCGGAAGGCTCTTATCATCACCAGACGGAGATTGCTTTATCGGAGTTATCGACGTATCCAATCCAGTTCATCCAAAGCTCATTGGTGGGACAGTTTTGCCTACTGCGGCAGGCTATGAAATAACCTTGCGGGAAGATATCGCATATATCGCCTGTGCCGGAGGGCTGGGGATTGTCAGCTTCAGAAATCCCGAACGCCCAGAATTGTTATCGGTGTTTCCGATAACCAGACCGGGGGTAGAATTCTGGGGAATCGAGGTGTTTCATCTGTGAGATATATGTTAACCGGCGATTTATCAACTGACTGGAACAGAGATCCTTATCTCGTGATCGCAGATGTTTCAGATCCGCTGAATATTTCGTTCGTGAAGAGATTCAAGCTGGTCGGAGACTGAGGGACATTTCTATGTGATTCGGGAAGACTTTATTGCCTTGAAAGAGAGTTCTTCGAAGTCTTCGACATCGCAGATATCGAGAAAATAAAACTGCTGAAGAGAATGGAAGGATACAATGGAGGACACATTCTTTTAGATAGAATGAAAGAGCTGCTCTACCTCTCTAATTGGAGGCGTGAAATAGCAATCCTGGATGTCTCAAACAGGGATAATCCAACAACATTGGGAAGCGCCGACTGTGAATACGTTGACCCTCATCCTGTTGGAAATGATGGTCCTTATGGCATGTCGAAGGGTTTTTGCCTTAGAGGTTATCATCTGTTTGAAGTCACCATGGATTACGTCACGTCGAGGAACCTGGGAGCTTTGTACGTGTACGATGTTTCAGATCCTTCGAATCCAAAGAAAGTCACGAAAATCCCGACTCCGGATTTCAGGGCGCACGGGATGGATTCGAAAGGCAACTATGTCTTCGTTGTCGGTGCACATGGGGTTCTGTCATTCGACATCTCTATGCCGAACGATCCTCTAATTGTTGGAGAGCTGAAAATCGGCAATCACTTTTTCGCAGACGCGAAGTTAGATGATGATTTCCTCTTTGCCGTTGGCGTAATTCACGGCTCAGTCGAACACACTGGAATTCTTGATGTAATAGATATCTCAAACCCTCTGCATTCTCGAAGAATTGGAGGGATTGTCCTGCCTCTCAGTTTCGGATACAGCATAGCGATAGACGATGAGATAACCTAGATCACCTGCTACTCAGGTGTTGCGATAGTAGATATCGGCAGACCGGAATCGCCGAGATTGCTCATCGCTCGAAACGCTCCGGAGGGCAAATGGAACTTCGGAATACACTTTTTTTGATATCTAGTTCGCTCAATCAACCGTAAGTATCTCCAGTCCGGAAGCAATTCTGAAATTGCTGGAAGGTCGGAATAGATGGGTGATATCTGGATTATCGGGATCACTAACATCTATAACCCGCATGCCGAAACTCGATACGAGGATAAGTCTCTCCCCGATCTTCCTCATTGAGACGTCCGTATAATCCGATAGAAAGTTAATCGCAAGAAGCGTCTTCCCCATAAACTTTGGTTTATCTGATACTTTCAGATCGGCGATGTTCAGAAAGGCCGTTGTCGACCTAAGAGCCCATTCATGCTCAACAAGATAAGCGAAGTCTCCATCGACAATCGCTGCAACTCCCCTGGTTTTCTCTCTTTCCAGAAGTATTGAGTCTTCGTTTTTTTCAGTACCATTTACGTCCCTTATCATCAAGTTGTTGAATCCGGAGATGTACAATTTCTCGCCCTTTGTCGCAAGAACTCTTCCCTTGCAGGGGGCAATGCTCACTCTTTCTATTATCTGTGGATTCTCTGGCGAAGTGACATCGTAAATCAGCAGGCATTCACGGTGAGACGAAGTGCTCAAGTCGTTAACAAGCAACAGCAGATTGTTATCACGCAAGGCGATATCCGACATGACCAGATCTTCTGAAAGGTTTCCCGGGTAGATGTAACTGAGCAACTTCGGATGTTTCAGATTCTCAATACCTATAATCCCAACTCCGTGCATTTCGTTTAGAACAAATATAAGGTTTCTATTGATATCGGGTGTCATCTTCTTGCCACCATATCCCTCGAAATGACAGAGAAGAATTATTTCCGGCAACTCAGCTACATTGTAGATATCGACTTCAGAATTCCCTGAACAGACCAGATAACTCCCAGTTCCGAATAAGTCTCTGTAAAAGCCTTGACAGGGTGTCCTGCTAACTAATGCCGGTGTCTGATCGGGCGTGATATCGACCACCATGAAGGCGCAGTCTTCTCTCTCATCAGGATCAGAATCCATGGATATTGCGAGGTTTTTCATGATCTCTTCCGCCTCTCATTCATCTCAAGCAGAAAAATCTATGACCTCAATAGCGTCATAGACCATTTCTGCTCCCGAGGGCCCGCAAAGACCTCTAACGGCAGGTTTCCCGGGGTCAGAGATTTCAACGGCTGAAATGATATTGTCGCTTACAACATAGACAACATCATCTACCAATGCCAGGTTCCAGCTGATTCGCCCGATTGTCGATGTTTCTCCAATCTTCCTCAAATGAAGGGGGTTAGTGATGTCAAGAATCGACAGTACCCCGGCAGAGCCTTCCGGAGCGTAGTCCGACCCTGCATTGTAAAGCAGGTTTCCCCGGACAACCGAGTTGCAGCACATTCTCGCCTTTTGTTCATGTCTGTTGATGAGAACGGGATCGAGCGGCTCTGAGATGTCGAAAACAAGTATGCTTTCAAAACCCGAGGCATAAGCAATATCTCCTTGAGCAACCATTCCGTGGCTTCTCCAGGGAGCGGTGCTGATCATTACCTTCTGCTGAGGGTTTGATGGATCTGCTATATCGTAAACAATGAAGACCTCTCTGTGTTTGTCGTCCGTATAGTCGCAGGTAACGCAGAAAGCGTATCTTCCTCGCACCACAATTCCTGCAACTCCATAGGGTCCGTACGGACTGTCGTCGTCAGGCAAGACCTGGTAGTTACACGGCGCCCTACCGATAGCAAAGGGATTATACGGATCATGAATGTCAACGATAGTGATTCCTCTCTTCCAGGAAGTCAAATAAGCGTAATCGCCTTCAGAAGAAAGCTCCATATCGATTCCGCCATACAGGTCGATATGTGAGATCTCTTTCACAGAACTCAGGTCGGAGACATCGTATATTGAGAAACCCTTGGACATCGAGCAGTAGATCAACCCGTCTCTGTATGCCAAGGATACAACTAAGCTATGAGTCTCCATAACGAAAAGCGAAGACAGTCGAAAAGGATCGGTCGCATCTATGAAGTTTAGACGAAATCTGGTTCCCTTAGGGAAATTGCTTTCGGTAACAACAAGAACTCTTTTCATCACCGGACCACCTCTTCTCAGATCGGTCCTTATCCAACATTATTATACTAATCAAGGATCTACATCATATATCCACAAACAGTCTCTCGCACAGCATCAACCAAAAAAAACTGGCCCGCTATGCGGGCCTATTGTAAACCTCTAGTTGGAAAGGGGAAAATAGATTCTTCTTTCAACGCTTTGCGGATCTTACAGGAGCAAGTAACTTGCGAAGTAGGTCATAATCTCGTCTGCCATGATTTTCCGATCAGCGGTTAGAACAGCGGCTTTCTCAACACCCCAGTAGTCTTCGAAATAGATGACGATCTTGTCACAAGTCTTGAGCTTACAGCCGTTGGTAATTGCACATTCGCATACCTGCTTCCATATTGCGTTGAGTCCTGCCTCACTGCAAACGTTGAAACCATTGCTGTTGATGTCCAGTTCGAAATCACCGTTTGCAGTGTGGAGATAAGCCGAAGTTATTACCTTGACACCGTCCATGTCAAACCGTGCGAATGCTGTCGCAGAGAAGATAACCGCCATTAGGACAAACGCTAATACCACTTTCTTCATGCCAAACACCTCCTTTAATCGAGTCGAACAACTAACCGCATCGCAATTGCACTTTGCCCTTCAAATCTCCACGTTACTGATCTAAACCGCGAACAACATCAAATTCATCTCGACTGGCACAAGATTTCTTCACAATGTTATTTCTTAAACTGCTGCTTCTACAAGTCGACTTGTCTGTTCTTTCTATCTACATAGGGAATGCAAAGATCAGATCTCCTTTACCGAATTCAGAACCCGGTTGCTCATTTCTTCGTTTCACGTCTTGCTCACAATGTTATCGACTTCTTTTGAATGACCGTTATTCCTATCTGATTAGAGTATAAGGTCGTTTTTCGTAATCAAAGGGTACATTTACTCAAAAGTTCATGGGAACACTAAGATTTTTTTAAGAGACGCGTTGTGATCAAAACCTTTTGTTCATGGACGGGATAGATGACGATAATCCCAGGCCGCATGATTTTCTCAGCTTCTTTCTCTCAGGAGACAGAAAATCTCGCACTGGTTGGAGAAGTAGAAGTACTCCTTGAATCGATTTGTTTGCGGACCTGGTTTACCTAGTTTCTCTGAAAACGTTATCAATGAACACCTAATGATTCGTTCATAGTCATCCTACAAAGCACTTGGACTATGCGCAGAGCCTTCAAACTAAGTCTGCTCAATTCCTGCTTGGCTTGATTTCAGGAGGTTTGAATGTTACCTCGCACAAGACTGTCTCGCCAAAACAGTGGCATGAGATCAATGCAATGCGCCCTTCCAGCATCCGCTCCTCTTGATTTGGAAGCCTTTATATCTGCCCTTTCATGAAGAAGAAAGATACGAAGTCATTTCGAAGCTATTTGAACAATATCCACTCACAAAAAAACTGGCCCGCTATGCGGGCCGATCCTCTAGTTAGAAGGGAAAAGGGTTTTGTACTCTTTTTATCGAGACTTGTATCACAGTGAAAGATAAGTGGGAACGCCGTTCAAAAACTCTTGAGCAAATCTGTCTTTATCCGCGGCGACAACTGCCGCGCTTTCCAGACCGGTTTCGTCTTTGAAGAAGACTATTACCTTATCGAAGGGGCAGAGAACGCAGCCGTACTTTTCTGCTCCCAGACAAACCTCCTTCCACAGAACTTCAATTCCTATTCTGCTGAAGAGATTCAGGCAGATTTCCGAGATGTCCATTTTGTAATCGCCCCCGGCTGTGTGGACGTACACTTGAGTTATTGTCACAGTTCCATCGAGATCGTATCTAGCAATTGCCAGTGATGCAATAATCGTTATCAGCAAAAAGATCATTATGAAAGTCCTTCTCATTCTTTTGCACCTCCTTCGGAAAAGAATTCATTGTCTCATCGAATCATTACCAACACACTTTTCCAAGACTATTGAGAGTCATCTTCATGAGACTTGATAATCAGGCTTCAATAGTAGTTCCATAGTCATGCGCGAAATCCCACTCATTTGCGGCCAGTACCGCCACCTTCTCCACACCTTTTTCGATGTAGAAGACAATTATCCTGTCACTTGTTGAAAGCGAAAGGCCTCTCTCGATTGCCGTCCTACATACTTCTTGCCAGAGCAAACATCTCGATGCACAACTGCAGAAATCACTACAGTTTTCATTAGCCGCGACCATGACGTCACCGTTCAAAGAATGAATGTAGATCTCGGTAATCTGTGAAGCGTGATACCTGTTCAGGGGAGCATTCTCCACCAGCATCAACGGACCCGCTCCACCTTCGAAAAGAGTCCTTGTTTCCATGCTCGCTAAAACACTGACCGAGAAAAACACTACGAAGCTTACTAGAAGAATCATTACCCTTTTCATACCAAACACCTCCCGTAATCGTGTCGATACTTAAACCTATGGTTTAAGAGACCCGTTCTCTTTCGTTAAACACTTCATCACGATAGTCAATTACCTCTATTCCTTCGGCTATTCTGTCAACTTCACAAGGTGAGCAGAGATTCAACAAGACAGGCTTTTCGGGATTGGAAACCTCAACTATTGCAATACCACACTGACAGGCAAGATAGGCTAAACTGCCTACCACCTTAACGTTCGTTGCTGCTCTTGCCGGAATGAGAAGCTCGCTTACACACTTCAAATGCAGAGGATTGGATATGTCGAAGATTCTTAATCCAGCGAGTCTTCTGTTGGGCTCATAAACAATCTCAGGTACATAGAGAAAATCGCCTGAAAGCCATGGATTCATGCCAAAACGGTCCGGAGTCTCGATCAAGGAAATCACCGCAGGTTCCTCCGGCCTGGAGATATCAATTACCATCGTGCTTCTCAGGCCGACAATGACAGCGTAGTTCCTTTTCAACACAATGCCGTGGCCACGACATGGAAAAGTATTTACTCTAGCGATCCATTTTGGGTTGCCCGGTTTCGAGATGTCAAAAACGTATAGAGCCTCTCTGTTCTGGAGCATATCGTAGTCCATAATCGAAGCAAATAGCAGCTTGTCCCTTATCGTAAGACCAGATACTCCGTAAGGATTGATCTCCCCTGTATTCTTTTCATCGCCATTGCATCCCATTCTTCCGATTATCTTCGGTTCAAAGGAATTGCTCACGTCGATGACTAAAACACCGTTCTTCCAGTCCGCAATAAACACGCGGCTCTTTTTCTCCGATATCAATATCTGGCAGCCGCCGTTTGTCTTCAGTCTTGAAATCAACTTCGGCAAAAAAGGATCAGATATGTCAAAGATCAAGAAACTGCCCGGAATACTGCAATAGAGCGTGCCGTTACTACTTGCGAAACTTCCACAATGATCTGGTAGTCTGTTTCTGCTGATCACAACAGGATCAAAGGGATTGCTAACGTCTATCATCGCGAACCCACAATCGCTTTTCGTAGGAAAATGTGAATCTGCTGTAACGACTACTCTTTTCATTGAACCCACCTCACTATGGAATGGGACGGCAAACTTACTAATTGAAGGGGGAGGGAGTTTCCGCCCCCCCTCTTCCCGGGTCTGGGCCCTTTTATGATCAAACTGGACCACTTGCGAATGACCGTTTCTCTCTTTCCGATAAGAGTATAGGGTCGATTTTCCACTTCAAAGGGTACATTTGCGCCAAAGTTCATGGGAACACTTGTCTTTCATCAAAAGAGAACACGAATTCTATAACCATTTCTTAGAGCACACATCTGCAGTTCAAAGAAGACAATCGGATATAGCCGATAGAAACTGGCAGAGTTCAAAACGAGAGAACCCCGAAGAAAACGTGGTCGAGGGTAAAGGCATGGGTTGAAAAGAGCAAAAGATCAGTTCCAAGATGCAAGTTCCATGTTGCAAGCATTAGAACCGCTGCATGCTAAAAACTTAGAACTCGCTGATCGATGGGAAAAACGCTTTGCACTGCTGAAAAGCGTTCATGGTCCTTCGTCCAAAATCATGAACCCGTCCTTCGTGAAGAACGGTTCTTCGTTCCTACGCTACGCGTCCAGGTTCTTGGTTCTTCGTCTAGGATTCCGTCATTCTCGTGTATTGTCACAAGAGAGAAAGCAGAGAGTATAGAATGAGGGTAGAGGGAGTAGCCAGTCGCCATTCCAAAATGATTCAGAATCCTGCTCCTAAAAATCGCAGTACGCTTAGGAGCAAGGACCGGCTGATCACTGATGAAAACAAAGCTGTCCGTCAACGGTCCGCCGTCCACCGAAATCGCTAAAATTAGACGCAAGGCGCCGAAAGAACATCGGCGGACGCAAGGCTGGCTTCGCCAGGTCGCAATGCCCGGAGAAGCATCCGGGGACGCAAGGCTGCCTTCGGCAGGAGGCGTTCTGAAAGCCAGTCACCTTCGGTGGCCAGTCAGGCTTCGCCTGGCCAGTCTCGCCTTCGACGAGGCCAGTTCCGATTCGCGGCCTAGGAACCGCTGAACGCTTAGGAACGAAGACCCGCTGAGCGCTGTTCAAAACAACGTTGTCCGTCAACGGTCCACCGTCCACCGAAATCGCTAAAATTAGACGCAAGGCGCCGAAAGAACATCGGCGGACGCAAGGCTGGCTTCGCCAGGTCGCAATGCCCGGAGAAGCATCCGGGGACGCAAGGCTGCCTTCGGCAGGAGGCGATTTTGAAGACTGTCTGTTCGCACAGACCAGTTTCGGCTTTGCGAGACCAATAAGAAGCATCGAGAAAGAGCATTATCGAGACGTTCGCTACGCTCACGAGAAGACGAGAAGCGAAAATGGGACTGACCGGCTCAGTAAGAACCGCTTTTTTAGCTCTTGTTCTTATAACTCACAACTCGCAACTTGTCACTTGCAACTGTTTCAAAGAACGAGATCCTGGCCAGTAGCATGCCAGGATGACCCAAAGCAAGAAAAGACTGTCGCGGCGAAGGCGTACGGTTATGAGTCTCACCAATGAGCCTCTCTAGATCCACTCTATTTGTCATCCCGTAGCGCCTGCCCCAAAATGGTCCTGTTTGGGGGGCCTGCACGGGATCTCTCCTTTTGCTCCGCACGAGTTAATTCGGGTGCTCGCCACTGTATTCAGTGACCGGGCTCAGCTGAAAGCTGAGACTGGCATCACGAAGTGGTACTAACGAAGGCGAAGCCTTCACTGACGGAGGAAGATTCTCAGCCAATGTGACTGGCCCGTGTCAGAAAACTGGCTCTTTTTATTTCCTGGCGCGTAAGCAGCGCCATCACTTCCAGACCGAGCCAGCAATGCGTTCATTTCAATCCGGCATCTTCCCATCCTCGCTTTGTAGGTTATAATTATCAAGGAGGTGAGAGCTATGGCAAGCACTTACAGAAAAGAGATGCTGGAGTCAGAGATAATGAAGGTTCTCACAGTAG
>Ga0334900_1002220_pt1 | contig 17710 bp, 14 predicted proteins | sample GraSluR3_MG_2_FD_207231 | JGI IMG/M metagenome (GOLD analysis project Ga0334900, IMG submission 207231) | Sludge microbial communities from methane-producing bioreactor in Wageningen University, Netherlands - Granular Sludge_31_08-R3 | ecosystem: Engineered > Bioreactor > Anaerobic >...
CGGCGCGGTCATGAACATGGATGCCTGCGGCGGGATATTTCCCGCCATGGTGGCGGTATTCGCGGCCAACGCCTTCGGCATCGTGCTGGGACCTTTTCAGTACCTTCTGATAATTGTGGTATCGGTTCTGGCGAGTATCGGCAGTGCGGCTGTACCCATGGGGGCCACGGCTTTTACGATCATCACCCTCTCCACCGTCGGTCTTCCGGTAGAGGCGGTGGGACTGGTCGCGGGGGTCGATTTTCTGGTAGACATGTTCCGTACCAGTACCAATGTTACCGGAGATCTGACTGCCTCGGTAATCGTGGGAAACTCCCTGGGCGAGTTCGACAGGGAGGCCTTTAACAGTCAGGACTTTGGTGAACTCGCCCCGGAAGAGGTATAGAAAGCCGATCAGTCCAGCCAGATATTGCAGGGTATCCCCAGGGATTGGCCCATGGTCTCAAGTTCCCTGGCTATGTTCTCGTGAAGAGGGATACCCGATTTACGCCGCTCTTCTATGGATAAGGCTGCCCGCTCTCCGGGGTATCGCAGGGAGGAGTTTCCTTCCAGAACCGGAGACTGGTGCAGCTTTTCGATCATCTCGTCCATGAGACCGGTAAACTGCCCGCTGTCGAGACAGCCGATCTTCATGGCGAAGAAGCTGTGGGTATCCACTCCCCTCTTTCGCAGCATGCTTCCGCCATCGCCGGAGAGCATCCCCGCCAGAATATCCACCATCAGGAGGAGGCCAAAACCCTTGTGTACGCCGTGGCTCAGGCTGCTTCCCAGGGGCAGCACGGCGGAATCAGAGCTGAAATACCCCTCAGGATCGGTAACGGGCTTACCCTTTCCGTCGATAACAAAGCCTTCCGGCATCCTCTCCCCTTCCCAGGACATCAGATGGGCCTTGTTGGCAATGGACATGGTGGGGGCCATATCGAAGATAAAGGGCGGGTTCTCTCCTGCCGGGGCGGCGAAGGCCAGTACATTGTTTCCCACCAGTTTTCCCCTTCCCCCGGGGGCTGCCACAGAATTGCCTCCGGTTGAAAACTGCATACCCAGCATGCCGGCTTCAGCCGCCATGTTCACATAGTATGAGCCGGCCCCGTTGTGGTTGCTGTTGAAAACATTCACCCATCCCATCCCGAACTCTTCGGCCATTTCCATGGCAAGCTTCATAGCCCGGTGGCTGGCGATGAATCCCAGCCCGTTATCCGCGTCAAGGAGGGCCGTGGTGGGGGTACAGCGCTGGACAGCGAGTTCCGGTCCGGCCTTGATAATACCGTCCTGTACCTTCTTTACATAATAGCTGTAGAGGTTCATCACGCCATGGGTCTTTATTCCCCTCAAATCTGCGTCCACCAGAATGGCGGCGCTAAGCTCCGCGTCGTTCCGGGACACCCCGACTTTCTGCAGGGATAAAGAGGCCAGTTCCGTAAGTTTCTTCGCATCCGCTATTCGATAGTTCTTCTTTTCCATACAGATATTCTAACAGGCGAGACCGGAATCAACAACGGGGAACGTCTTTTTCCCGATACCCCCGCTTGCGAAATTTATCGCCTCCCTCCATACTCTCTGGTGGAGGCTGACATGATCGACGAGAAGGACCTTGAAAGCAGAATACGCCAATGCATTCAGGAAGAGGAGGAGCTTCAATTCAGGACATTCACCAACCGGGATGCCCTTGAACTTGGGCTGAATATTCTGAAACGAGCCGAGGAAGAGAATAAAAGCATTACCATCGACATAGAACGACACGGACAGCGGCTTTTTCATTACGCCATGTACGGGACCAGCATGGACAACGACCAATGGGTGGAACGCAAAAAATGTGTTGTAAACCGGGTATTCAAGAGTTCATACCATTTCTTTCTCTGGCTCGAGCACCGGGGTCAGAACCTGAGGGACCGGGGACTTGATGAAAAGGAATACGCCGCCACGGGGGGCGCTTTTCCCCTGACAATCCGGGATGCCGGGGTGATCGGGACTATTGCGGTTTCAGGATTACCACACGAGGAGGATCATGCCCTTGTGGTTTCGGAGATCAGAAATTTCCTCTCCCGGGGCTGAGTAACATACTATTTCTGGTTTGTTAGAACTAATTGTTCATACACCCCCCTTGATTGTCGCCAAGAAACGGGCACATAATGTAATATATGAGTCAGCAGCCGAAAATTAATCCCACTGTGATGATCACCATGCTCGTCATTGCTGTATTCTTCTCAATGGCGTCCCGTACAATTTTTTCGCCCCTTATGCCGATGCTGCAGAAGGAACTCGGAATCAGCCTCTCCACCGCAGGGACCCTCTTTTTCCTGATCAGTCTGAGCTACGGCGTAACCATGCTCTTCGCCGGTTTTCTGTCGGCCCGGATTGGCCACGGAAAATCGATTGTCGCCGCATTGGCTGCCATATCCCTGGGACTTCTGCTCACGGCAATCTCCCGGGGTGTTCTTCCCCTTGCCCTCGGGATGCTGCTGATCGGCGCCGGTGCCGGAACCTATCCCCCCTCCGGGCTTGTAATGATAAACACGACCATAAGCCTCGAGCATCGGAGCACCGCCTTTTCTTTTCATGAGATCGGCCCGAACCTGGCACTGCTCCTTTCACCGCTGATCGTGATTGCCCTGGAGCCCTGGTTCGGCTGGCGGGGAGTGCTTATTTGGATATCCGCCGCCTGTTTCATCGGGAGCATAGTGTTTCTCCGCTGGGGAGCACCCGGCAGCGGCATGGGTGCCCCGCCGCGGTTCAGTACAATAGGGAAAATCCTGAAACTGCGGACTACAATCCTGGGGATGGTAATCATGTCAGCCGCTCTTTCGGGTCAGCAGGGGGTCTACGCCATATTACCCGCCTATCTGGTAACCGAACACGGGCTTTCCTCCCAGTACGTAAACATCCTGCTCTCGATTTCCCGGGTAACCGGCATAATCCTGCTGCTGCGCTCGGGACCGGTTATTAACCGCATAGGCAGGCGAACTACCATTTTTGTTGTGTTCTTTTTCTCCGCCCTGTGTACCGCCATGCTCGGAATTTTACGGGGGATTCCCCTGGCTGTTGCGGTTGTGGCCCAGCCGGCGCTTCTGACCGTACTGTTCCCCGCCGCCCTCTCCTCCCTTTCCGAGATAGGAGAAGAACAGTACCAGAACATAACCTATGCCCTGATTATAACCATCGGGGTCGGCGGAGGAGTCGGGGTTGCTCCCGCAATCCTGGGAGTCATGGGAGATTTGGGTGTCGGCTGGCTCGGCTTTATTATGCTGGCGGGATACATGAGCTTTGCCATGCTTTTTCTAAAATTAACCCCGGTATTCGGAAGGGAAGCACGAAGCAGGGAAAGTCAGCAGTAAACCAGTATTCTTCTTACTGCGCCGCGACGGTTATGATCAGCATATCCGTGTAAAAGCCTTCGGTCGCCATGCCGAACTCCTCAATTTCCACTCCGATGTTGTAGCGGTCTCCCCTGATTGTGCTGGGTCCACCCAGGGGCACCACAGGCACATCCGTTCCGGATGAGAGGTCAACGCCCCCTCCCGCCACCGACAAAGAATAAGGAACGATACTGGTGTCGCTTACATCCTGAATCATCATGACGCCGCTGTTCTGAGAGCGCATATACACCGAGTATCCGCTGTTGGCCCGCACCATAAGATCCGCATAGCGTCTGCTTCCGGCATAAAGTTCACCAAAATCCAGGGTAAGTTCCGTCCTGCCGGCATCGAAAGCTCCCCCCGACGCCACCAGGGACATATCCATGACCTGGTCCATTTGTGTACTCATGATCATGATCGCCGTGGCTTCCGGCCCTCCCCCCTGAGGATTTTCCGGCGTTCCCGCCCACAATTCCAGGCGGACCTCTTCGGCGTACTGTCCTGCCAGGGGAAACTGATCGGGATCGAGAATTACGACAAAGGTCATGTCCTTTGTTGTCCCCCCTCCGGCGCCGGCTTCTGCATCGGTAAAGCTGCCGGAGAGCACCTGGGACGAAGAGGGCCCGGCGCTCAGATCCACCAGGATCCTGCGGTCAGCTGCGTTGTCATAGATCTGGTAGTACATTATTCCTCCGGAAACCGGATCAAGGAGATAACGGTTGGCAAACTGGCCGCTTTGACCGGTGGAAAAAGTAATGAAAAAGTCCGTCCCCCGACCTCTGTGATTAACACGGATTGTTTCGCTGATTATTACCTCCTGGTCAAGGAGGAACTGGGCATTGTTTATCCTTGGCGTTCTTCCTCTGAAGCTGAGGGACCACAGACCATCGCTTGCTAAGAGCACAGCCGCAAGTATGGTCAGAACCATTACTGCGACTCTGTTCCATTTTATGTGCATGCCCATCATCCATACCTCCTGTTCAGGGCTTGAGTTATTTCCGTATTACCGGCAGAATCAGCGGTTCCAGGTTCACCCTGCCCTCCGGGCTCTCCGGTATGGAAAGCTCAATCTGGGCCCCGGCACTGGCAAACAGGACCAGCAGATATCTGCCTGCCTGTAAATCATGAAGCTGAAAGAAACCATCTTCATCGGTAAAGAAGAGCTGTCTTTCATCATCGGGAGAATCCAGAGGAATAAACTCCCCCGCCTGCAGGGCTACCGGCTCATCCTGAAGCGTAAGCAGCCTGCCGGAAACAAACAGACTGTGACGAAGCCGGACAGGGACCGTAATCCCGCTTCGGTAGGAAGGAACGAGGGTTACAGTATCCGCTTCCAGAAGGACTTCCGGAGAGGTATTGGGCAGCTCTATCTGCAGGGTCGCAGGGGTATAGGAGTTCAGCTCGCTGTAGGTAATAACACCTCCCCGGCTCTCCTTTGTACCGCCGCTTCCCCGGCTGTTGCGAACACTGACGACTTCGTTCTTCAGTTCCTGTTCAGGTACCAGCATTATAAAACTGTCCTGCACCTGCCGGGTGAAGGCGAAATTTCCTCCTGCAAAAAGAACAGCCCCTCCGAGTCCGGCTCCCAGCCGGTTGCTTGTGGTGTTGCTGCCGGTATCGTAATTGGTCCAGGACAGGGAATTATTGATACTGCCGCGGAAAGAGGCTGTATCGTAGTGAAAACCCATGTCCGCTACCGTCTGATCCGCTGCGGCAGGCGGGTAACCCTGGACCGAAGCAGTATAGGCCCACTGTTGCGTATTATCCGTATCCCGCCAGGTGAACCCCACTCCCCCTTCTCCGGATTTCAGATCCTGGGAATACTGAAGGTTCTGTCCCGACTTGTCGGGACTCAGGGAGAAGGCCAGATAGCCCCGCCATTCCCAGCCCTCTTCCGTATCGTGATTAGCAGAAAAACTCAGGGACAGAGAGGCACTGCGACCGAAGCCCTTCAGCAAGGTCAGGGAACCCTGCAGACTGTCAGGGCTGTCTCCCCGTCCAAGGGCATATGCCGTCATGAGACTCGCGTATGCGGAAAACGGCAGAAGCTGACCGATGCTCGAGCTGAAGCGCCAGATATATTCCGATGGGGTCTCACTGAGTACGGATCTGCGGTAGGCATCGTCATAGTACTCGATCTGGAGTCCCAGGTTCGGTATGCTGCGCCGGGACGGAAAGGCTACACGGTATTGAAGCCGGGAATGCAGGCCGGGGTCCCAGTTCATCCCTGCGGAAGCTCCGAAATTTAGTCCCAGGTTCCCGAAAGGAAGGGCGGAGACCAGGGAGAGATTGCCGATATATGCGTCCCGGCCCATCTGCAGAGCTGCTCCCCCGGTAAGCCGGGAAAGCAGTCCATAGGAGAAAAAACCCGATGCCAGGGGATCGGCAAACTCATGCTGAAGGGTTCCTCCGCTTAGTGCGAAGGAGTACTCCTTCTCGCGAAGCAGCCCGGAATCAAAGGGAACGATAGATTCGATTATCCGCTCCCTGCCGTCATGCTCCGTTATCACAATCCTGATTTCGTTGAGACCTCCGACATAGGGAAAATCCAGCAGATTATGTACCCCCGCATCGAGGCGCTCGGTTTTCAGAAGACGGCCGTTGAGATAGATGGAGACCTCCGCCGGCTGTTCCAGGAGAAGTTCCCGGGAGAGAGAGCGGTAGGGGCTGGCAATATCGGAGAGGGCTTTTTCGGTGCCGATGCTTATACCATCCAGTGGAACGGAGGGAATCGACGCATAAGCAGGGCTGTCCAGGGTCCCTGCCGCGAGGCGCAGACCGTAGACCGGAAAATCCCGGATCAGCCGCAATGAGTCCAGTTCAGCCTCCTTTTCCGGATAGCTGGTCATGTTGAATCCCCCGCTGAGAACCCATCGCCGGAACTGCAGATTCGGAAAAAGATTCAGCTGCAGGGGAACATCGTACGAGGCCTCATCTCCATCGGCCCGGTACAGGAGCTCTGCTCTGCTGTAATAGTTCAAATACGCGCTGTAGGGATCGGCAGAAATGTCCGCCGGATCAATACGCTGCGGAGCATGACGCAGCCGGAGATCCCTGCTCCGCCGAAGATCAGGGGGAATATGTATCTCTACCTGCAGCATGGATGAATCATACCAGGCAGCGAAACCGTACAGAACAAGATTCTCAAGCGAAACAGCAGGAGAAATAAAACTCTCCCGCACAGCGGTGAAGGCTTTGGGAGAAAGCCTGGGTGCCAGCAGTTCAAAAAGAGATTCACGAGGCAGAAAAACCTCATCCTCCGCCGTGATGTACGCGGGCAGCTCACCGGAGAAATCACCGTCGATTCGGACCAGGAGAGGGATTTCCGTACCCTCCTGTTCCGGGGCTCCATGTGTGGAACCGAAGGCCTGCATAAAGATTTCCGCCGCAGGGTCCGAAGTTTCCTGCCCGGCAATCCTTATGGCCAGAAGAAAGAGGATTGAGATACCGGTACTAATTCTCCGAATCATAGCCGAGTTCAACATCCAGAGGCCCGTACTCAAGACCTTCCGGGACTTTCAGTCGGACGATTCTTGTTCCACCTGCGAGGATATTATCTCCGTTTATTCCCTCCAGAAGCTCAGGGGGATACTCATGGAGAACAGACCCGTCTCCCGCATTGCGTATGATTATGGTCAGGTCATTCAGGATACTGTGTTTATTCCCCCTGTTATTCAGGGTAATCTCCAGCGCTTCAGAATCATCCACCCTGACAATCTCTGCGTGTTGTACCACCACATCGGCAGAAGCCTCGGGGGGACAGATATAAACAGCACCGAGATAACGGAAAAGAATCTGTATACCGCTGTCCCTCGAAGTTTCTCCGCCGAAATCAACCGGAACCTGTTCTATCAGTATGCGGTAGGCCTGTTCGCTGGAAATATCCGCCGGGCCTTCCCACTTGACCCGTACTGTCTGAATCGACTCGGGCTTCAGCACTATCTGCCGGGGGTATACGGTAAAAAGTTCGTCCGCGGCTTTGCGGGACTCCCTCCCATCGGTACCGATTTCCCGGGTAAACATGCTGATTCGTATAGCTATGTAGTCCGGCCCTTCATTTTTCAGGCGAAAGCTCTGGGTAGCCCCGCGACCCGAGGGGCTGAAGCTGCGGGATATTGGTTCGAACGAAAAGGCCCAGAGTCCGGTGACCAGAAGAGTAAACAAAAACGGGATAAGCAGGATCTTTTTAACGTTCATGATGACACCCTCCTCGGCTTCGATACCATATATAGTATCGGTTTCTTCAGGGAAACAAAAAAGCCGCCCAGGGTACCAGGACGGCTTTGGGGTATCAATTCAGGCCCGATACTTCGGACCATCCTCCGATCTATTTCGCCGCGATGGTGAAGGTCAGTGTGTCACTGTAAGTGCCTTCGTAGGGGAAGTCGGTAGCACCATTGTAGCTTATGGTGACATCATTGACTGCTCCGCTGCCGGGAGACTTGGTGCTGACATCGGAGATAACCGCTGAACCGCTGCTCAGGGTAATCGCTGATCCGCCGTAGCTGATGCTGTAATTCAGGCTTGCTGTTCCGCTAGTGTCCACAAACTGAGGAGTATCGCTTCCGGCTGCCATGGCGTTGCTCGATTCCAGGCTTACGGTATAGCCGGTCCGTTTGTTGCTGCGCTCGATTACCGTGGCGACCTTTACACCGGAGGCATCGACAGAAAGGTCGAGGGCATCGCTACCGGGTTCTGCATTTACAGTAATCTCGAGAATTTCGGGTACGCTTCCCTGAAGGAACAGGGTGCCGCTTGTCTGGGCACTTACGAACGACGTAAGAGCTGCAAGAACAGCTGCTATAATAATCAGTTTCTTCATATAATCCTCCTGACCCTTTCGGGTTTCAGTAATAATAGTGCAGCTTATGTGCCAAGTTCACATCAAATTTGCAAAAACACAGTAATTGCTTACATTATAGAACTTTATAAATATAGACCGTTTAAAAACAAGCAGCATCCGGAATACATTATGCCGCCGAACCGATCCTGTACTCATTTTTCTCGCCGCGTCTGTCGAGGCACCTCGACATTTTCGTCGAAACCACCGGCTGCAGGCGAATGTTCATTTGGATTATGTATTCCCAGAATTTCGAGACGTGAACGCAGTCTGCGTTCGGTAATTTTCAGTCTCCTTGCAGCCTCGCTCTGGTTGCCCTTCGCTTCCTCCAGGGCACAGGCAATCAACTTCTTTTCAAAGCTGTTCATCTTCTCCTGATAATCGGTTCCATGGGCTGAATCGCAGAGTTGATGGATTTCATCTTCGAAGGGTGTTTTTACCCCGGAACTTTCCAGATCCCGCAGGCTTATATGGGTGCCCCGGGCCATGATGATGCCCCGCTCTATCATGTTCTCGAGTTCCCTCACATTCCCGTGAAAAGGCAGCCCCATGAGAAGGTCCAGGGCCTCCCTGGTAATGCCCTGAATGGAGCGATTGTTCTTAAGGTTGAAAACCCGTATGAAATGCTCAACCAGGGGAGGTATGTCCGCCTTTCGCGCCCGCAGGGGAGGGATGGTTACATTCACAACATTCAGCCGCCAGTACAGATCCGTCCGGAAGCTGCCTTCCGTCACCATTCCCTCCAGATCCCGGTTGGTGGCGGCGATTATCCGTACATTCAGCTGTCGGGTATGATTCTCTCCCAGTCGCTGGATCTGGCCGAATTGAATTACCCGCAGCAGCTTGACCTGAATGGACGGAGGAATGTCCCCGACCTCGTCGATGAAAAGGGAACCTCCGTCAGCCTCCTCGAATCTGCCGGCCCTGTCCTGATCGGCCCCGGTAAAGGAACCCTTTGCATGGCCGAAGAGTTCACTCTCCATAAGGGACTCCGGCAGGGCTGCAATGTTTACTGTGACAAAGGGCTGTTCCTTCCGCAGGCTGGACTTGTGGATAAGCCGGGCCATCAGCTCCTTACCCGTGCCGCTTTCTCCGGTAATCAGAATTATCGCGTCGCTTCGGGCAGACCGGGACACGAGATTAAGAACCTGCTGCATTGCCCTGCTCTGAAATACCACCATGGAAAGACCGTCAAAACTCTCATCGATCTCCCGCTGAACTATCCGGTTTTCACGGACAGTACAGTTCTTTTCAAAAATCCTGACAAGCAGATGTTCGATCTCATCCTTTCTGGTGGGTTTTACAAGATAATCGTCCCCGCCGTTCTGCAGTATGTGGACTGCATCCCTGGCATCTTCAAAGGCGGTCATAACAACCACACTGACAAGGGGATTATCGGTCTTGATGCGCTTGAGAATCTCCAGACCGTTTATGTCGGGGAGCCGGTAGTCCGTAAGAACCAGATCCACGCTGTGCTTTCTGACTATTTCAAGACCCCGGGCGCCTGTTTCGGCGCTCAGGTAATTTATGGAGGGAAACTCGATTTTCTCACAAATTACCCTGAGCAGTTCCAGCTGTGTCGCATCGTCATCAACCGCCAGAAGAGTAAACTGTGGTTTTTCCATATATAGTTTATCGGCAGATACTGGGAAATACCCCAATTACTGGGTGTTTATATAGAGAATGGACTCGTGCTCGGGGCTCTGCCCGATAAGCTGTCGATAGAGATTGCGATAGTGTTTAGGGGAACGTCCGGTATATTTCTTGAAAACCCGGGAAAAATGAAACTCCGAATTGAACTGGAGCCGTTCCGCAATCTGATAGACATACATGTCACTGGAAATCAGCATACTGGTGGCGGCTTCGATGCGCAATTTTGTCAGATATTTCATGGGTGTAGTCGTGAGTTTCTGCCTGAACAGCCGTATAAGGTGCTCTTCTGATATCCTCAGCCGGCGGGCAAGATTTGTCAGGTTTGTCCTCTTGAACACAGAGTTCTGCATGTACATAAGGGCCTTCTCTATGTGGATATTTTCCGTATTCCCCTGACGAAGGTTTCCGTCCCCTCCCATGAGCAGATAGATAAAGGAGACAAGCTGATGGACTGCAGACATCTGCATGTAGTCTGCTGTGGAGAGGGCTTTTTCCCGCAACTCCTCAAAGAAAAAACGGTAGGTGTTTCCTATTCTGTAGCAGCGCTGCCAGTTCAACTCCTGTTCCAGCAGGGAACGGAGCTCCCCGTCTTCTTCGTCCACCTCCAGCAGGAGGGCATAATAGGAGATCGGATCCTCCGTATCACTGGCCTCGATGCGATGCTTCACCCCCGGAGGAGAGATGAACAGGGATCCCGGTTCGAGAATGAAGCGCTGATTGCCGTTCAGGAATCTTCCCTGTCCCCCCAGAAAATAGTGTATCTCATACTCAGAGGATCCATGGTAATGAAAACGGCTGTGCCACTGCATTTCTTCCGGTTCCCTGAGATGATAGACAAAGACCGCTTCTTTGATATTCATAGATCAATTTTATGCATGTTTTATCACTCCTGTCCATGGGTTTTCCGGTCCATCGGGTTGATACTTTACAGAGTGAAGGAGGCAAATACTATGCGAACCGTCATTGGGATCGATGTAGGAACCCAGAGTACCAAGGTTGTTTTCTACGATTATGAGAATAAACGTATTGCCGCAACCGGCACTGCTGCTCACGATATTGTATCGAAGGATGACGGAACCAGTGAACAGGAGGCTTCCTGGTGGATCAGCGCCATAGAGCAATCCTTTTCCCAGGTTCCCGCTGATGTCCGCGAAACTGCCGTTGCCGTCGGCGTCTCCGGACAGCAGCACGGTTTTGTTCCCCTGGACAAGGACGGCAGGGTCCTCTACCGGGTAAAGCTCTGGAACGATACATCCACCGTGGCGGAATGCAAGGAGATTACACGCGCCTTCGGAGGGGAGGATAAACTCTTCAAGGAAGCGGGGAACCTCATTCTACCCGGCTATACGGCGGCCAAGATCCTCTGGCTTAAAAAGCACAAGCCCGAACTGTTCGCGCGCATGGCCCATGTGCTGCTCCCCCACGATTATGTGAACTATGTGTTAACCGGCGAATACAGCATGGAATACGGAGACGCCTCCGGTATCGGCCTGCTTAACATCAGGAATCGTAGCTGGAACGCTGAACTCTGCGCGGTAATCGATCCACAGCTTATAACAATGCTCCCGGCCCCCCGGGCTCCCGGAGACGGTGCGGGAACAGTCAGCGGGGAAGCGGCGCAGCGTTTCGGGATTCCCCGGGGTATTCCCGTTTCTACCGGCGGCGGCGACAATATGATGGCCGCCATAGGAACCGGCACAGTCAGGGACGGACAGGTCAGCATGAGCCTTGGCACCTCCGGGACCCTCTTTGCCTTCTCTTCAAAGCCCATAATCGACTCTGCGGGCACCATCGCTGCTTTCTGCTCTTCCAACGATGGATGGCTGCCCCTGCTCTGTACCATGAACTGTACTGTGGCGACGGAACAGACCAGGAAGCTCTTTGAAGTGGATGTTGATCAGCTGGACACCCTGGTTGGCTCCGTACCCCCCGGAAGCAAGGGAGTAACAGTGCTGCCCTTCTTTACCGGTGAACGGGTGCCGAACCTCCCCTTTGCACGGGCCAGCATAATGGGCCTCTCACCGACAAATACCGGCAGGGAGAATATCCTGAAAGCCTCCATGGAAGCCGCAATTTACGGTATGCGCCTCGGATTAAACAGCCTGTCCGAACTCGGTCTGTCGCCCCGGCAGATTACCCTGACCGGAGGAGGATCGAAGAGCAGGGTGTGGCGGCAGCTGGCGGCGGATATCACCGGGGTCCCGGTCCGGATGCCGGGTTTTCATGACAGCGCGGCACTGGGGGCTGCACTGCAGGCCCTCTGGTACCGGAACGTGTTCGAAGCATCAGGAGCCGTTCCCGATATGACGGAATATGTGGAAGATCATACCGGCAGTCAGGAAACACAGCTTATAGAGCCCGGAAAAGATATAGAAGGATACCAGGAGGGTTTTGAACATTATGCCCGTTACATAGAACTCCTGGCACCACTCTACAAATAAACTCTCAAGGAGGAGATATGAGCAAGGTATTTATCGGCGGGAAAGAGTATTTTCCCGGAATCGGCAAAATCAGTTATGAAGGAAAGGATTCTGACAATCCTCTGGCCTTCAAGTTCTACGACGAGAACAGGATTGTCGCCGGCAAAAGCATGAAGGAGCATCTTCGTTTTGCCGTGGCCTACTGGCATACCCTGACGGAAGACGGTTCAGACCCCTTCGGCGACGCCACCCAGGACCGGCCCTGGAACCAGGCAAAGGATTCCTTAAAAAAAGCGGAAGAGCGGGCAGATGCCGCCTTTGAGTTCTTTACGAAACTGGGCGTACCCTACTACTGCTTTCATGATGTGGACGCTGCTCCGGACGCCAACGATACTGACGATGTGACTGAATACGAGAAAACCATAGAAACCGTAAGCGGGATGCTCCTTGAGCGGCAAAAAGCCTCCGGTATCAAGCTACTGTGGAATACGGCGAACATGTTCTCCCATCCGCGTTACATGAACGGTGCAGCCACGAATCCTGACTTCCGGGTACTGACATGGGCCGCCGTTCAGGTAAAGGCGATGCTGGATGCCAATGTCAAGCTGGGAGGAGAAAACTACGTATTCTGGGGAGGCCGTGAAGGATACACCCAGCTCTTCAACACAGACATGAAGAGAGAACAGGAACACCTGGCCCGTTTTCTCTCCATGGCACGCGATTACGGACGGAAGATCGGCTTTAAAGGGCCCTTCCTCATCGAGCCCAAACCCATGGAACCCTCCAAGCACCAGTACGACAGCGATGCCGCTGCGGTCATCGCTTTTCTTAAAAACTATGACCTCGCCGGCGATTTCATGATCAACATAGAAGCCAATCACGCAACCCTGGCGGGAAAGGCCTTCCCGCACGATCTGGCCGTTGCCGCCAACGCCGGGCTGCTCGGCTCCATCGATGCCAACAGGGGCGATCCTCAGAACGGATGGGACACCGATCAGTTCCCGACAGACGTTTACGATGCCACCCACGCCATGCTGGTTGTGCTTCAGAACGGCGGACTCGGAAGCGGAGGACTTAACTTCGACGCCAAGGTGAGACGCAACTCCACAGACATCGAGGACCTTTTCCACGCCCACATCGGCGGAATGGACACCTTCGCGATTGCCCTGGAGGCAGCGGACAAGATAATCTCCCGAGGTCTTGTAAAGAAATTCAGGGACTCCCGCTACGAAAGCTATAACAGCGGCAGAGGTGCTGAATTTGAACAGGGGAAATTGAGTTTCGAGGATTTGAGAGACTACGCTGCAGGGCTCAAGGGAATTCCCAGGATCAGTGGAAAACAGGAACAGATCGAGAATGTACTGAACCAGATTCTCTTTGGCTGAGTCGGAAGAGACGGGAGAATCAGGGCCGCCGGGGATTATTTCTCCGGCGGTTTCATATCATCCCCAAGGCACTTATAGAAACTAATCTCTCTGCAGTGTTCGGGAGTGGATGTCAGCTGCAGCTGCAGCTCCTGCAAGGCGGGCAATAATAGCTTCTGAAAACTCCGCCGCCGTACCCGCACCGCGGCTGGTTATGACGTTGCCGTCTATCACGACCCTGTCGGGACTGAAGCTTGCCCTTGTCCACTCCTTCTCAAAACCGGGAAAACAGGTAGCTTTTCTGTCATCCAGGATGCCCAGGGGATAGAGTACAACAGCGGGGGCTGCGCAAATGGCCGCGACAAGTCCGCCCTTCCTGTAGACATCCTCTATAAGCCTTACGGCGGCTTTGGAGGCGGCTATGTTGGCGGCTCCCGGCATTCCGCCGGGGATAACAACGGCATCAAGCTCCCGGTCGAAATCTTCGATCTTTCTGTCGGCGTGCACAATAATGTCATGGCCGCCGGTAACCTGCAGACCGGGAACTCCCAGGCTTATAAGATCCAGTCCTGCACGACGCAAAAAATCTATGGGCGTAACAGCCTCGACCTCTTCAAAACCATCGGCCAGTAGAAGGGCTACTCGTTTTCTTTCCATAGTTGTATGCTCCTTTTCTGCACTATCTAGTCTGGAAGATACCAATAAAAACTGACAATCTCAAATCAGGCGCTTCCGGAAAGGACTTCGTGGGTCTCCAGGAGCATCTTCTCGGTGGTGTCCCAGCCGATACAGGCATCGGTTATGGAAACTCCGTAGATAAGCTCCGCGGGATTTTTCCCGATTGCCTGGCTGCCTTCGAAGAGGTTGCTCTCCAGCATGAACCCGACAACCTCGTTCAATCCCCTTTTGCGGTAGTCAGTCAGAGCCCGCAGGACCCGTTCCTGCTTGAAGGGATCCTTCCCGGAATTCATATGGCTGCAATCGATCATGATAGCCGGTTCGATCCCGCTGGCGGCAAGCATCTCCCTGGCCTCCTCCACATTCTCCTCGTAGTAATTGGGGGCATCCCTGCCACCCCGAAGGATTATATGATTATTGGGATTGCCCCTGGTATGTAAAACACAGGTATTTCCTGCCTGGTCTATACCGATAAAGCTCTGGGGATGCCGGGAGGCTTCCATAGCGTCAACGGCAAGCTTGAGATTGCCGGAGGTCCCGTTTTTGAATCCCACAGGCATGGAAAGACCGGAGGCCATCTGGCGATGGGTCTGGCTCTCGGTAGTTCGCGCCCCGATCGCCGCCCAGGAAATCAGATCAGCAATATACTGGGGGATGATCGGTTCAAGTATCTCCGAGCCCACAGGCAGCCCCATCTCCGTAATCTCCAACAGGATCTGCCGGGCCTGCTTGAGCCCCTTCTCGATCTTGTAGCTTCCGTCCAGGTCCGGGTCGGTAATGAGTCCCCGCCACCCCAGCACTGTCCGGGGCTTTTCAAAGTAGACCCGCATCAACAGGAGCATGCTCTCACTGACCTTCTCCTGTAAGCCCTTCAGACGTTCCGCATAATCAAGGGCTACCTTTCGGCTGTGAATTGAGCAGGGTCCAACAATGCCGAGAATACGCTTGTCCTTTCCCTTGAGAATATTGATTACCTGCTGCCTGCCGGTATACGTCGTCTCATTGCTTGCCGGCGTAAGAGGATACAGCTCCTTCAGAGCCGCCGGAGAAATGAGCGGATGGGCCTGGCGTATATGAATATCTGATAATGGATGCAGGGGAGTGGCTTCAGCCATGGCAGTTCCTTTCCTTGTGTTCTTATTAATAGGTACGTCGGGTTGAGTATACCCATTTTAGTGAAGTAAATACAAGCATTCTGATTGCATAAGACATGGCCTATGGTTTACAAAAGATACATGAGCCGATTTCTGCTGACCCTTGCAGCCGTTCTGATTCTGTTTAACTCATGCACCGGCCTGCAGGAAGCCCCGGCCCCAGTTTCAGTCCAGTTGCGGGAAGAGACTGAAAGCCCGGATTCTTCCCAAAAATCCGAGAAGGAAGAAGATCAGCTCGTTGAAGTAGAAAAACCGAAGCTGGCAGCGGCAACAGTAGACAAAAAGAAACCCGACACGAAACAGGACCCCTTAGAGGCCTATCTGGACCAGATGAGCTTGAAAGAGAAGATTGGTCAGCTTTTCCTGGTGGAAGTGCGTCATCCCGGAACAGGGCGACTTTTAACCGGCGTAAATGATGACTTTCGTTCCTGGGCAGCAGAGCTTCAGCCCGGAGGATATATCCTTTTCGCCGATAACCTGGTAAACCCTCAGCAGACCAGAAAGCTGATTGCAGATCTTCAAACCTTGACAAAGGTACCCCCCTTCATCGCCATAGATGAAGAAGGAGGCCTTGTAAGCCGCCTGAACGCTGTTCCCTCCATGGGAGGTGCAGCGGTACCGTCGGCACGGGAGATTGGTTCCTCGGGACAGACAACGCGAGCTGCAGAGGCAGCAAAAATCATTGCCCGGCAGCTGAAGGAGCTGGGTTTCTCGGTAAACTTCGCGCCGGTAGCTGACATTCACACCCCCGGAACCGGGGGCACAATAGGTGAAAGAAGTTACGGGACCGAAGCTCAGCTAGTTTCGAATATGGCAGGTGCCTTTTCACGGGCCCTGGAAGATGAAGGCATACTCTCGGTGGCGAAACACTTTCCCGGTCACGGGGCAGCTTATGGAGATTCCCACACCGAAAAGACCGTCCTGAACGCCTCACGGGAGCTCCTGATGCAACGGGAGCTTGTCCCCTTTGACTCCTTAATCAAGCAGGGTATCGGCGGGATCATGACCGGGCATATAATCGTACCTACCCTGGATGGGAGCGGAAAGCCCGCCAGCCTTTCCAGGGACATAAACGAAGGACTCCTCAGATCTGAGATGAACTACAATGGACTCCTTTTTACCGACAGCCTGAGAATGGGAGGGGTAACCGCTTTCTATAACACAACGGAACTTCCCCTCCTGGCTTTTGAAGCCGGCGCGGATATTCTGCTTATGCCGGTTACGGCCATGGACTCCCGACAAAAACTGCTCCATGCCCTGGAGTCGGGAAGGATCCCGCAGCAGAGGCTCAGGGAATCCCTTAATCGAATAGCCCTGGCGAAGCGGAAGTTCCTGGCTCCGGACGGGGTGACCCCATCGCGTTAATTGTTGCCCAGGCCTTTTCCCTGTTCTGAATCATCATTTCCGTGGCGGTGAAGGGCATCGTAAAGAAAGCGCTTTATTTTCTGGGTCGGCGTCTTTTCGAAGGGTTCCTTCTGCTCGATGATCTTCCCGATCCTGGAAAAGCTGCTCAGGCGCGCGTTTACCGACTTTCGAAGTTCATTCAGATACTCACCGATCTCCCGGGGAAAATCCGCTGCGGATTCGGCCAGGTTATGAAGATGCTCCTTGAAGGCATCGTAATTAATATGTATCCGCGCGCTCAGCTCGCCCTGGTCCTGAAACACCAGGGAGTCCTCCACAAAATCAAAGCTGTTGATAATGGACTCGATGGCCTCGGGATAGATGTTCTCGCCGCTTGGACCCAGGATCATGTTCTTCATGCGCCCTTTTATGTACAGCCGGCCCTCTTCATCGAAGACACCCAGATCCCCGGTGTGAAACCAGCCATCAGCGTCGATTACTTCTGCAGTGCGTTCCGGATCCTTGTAGTAGCCCTGCATGACAATGGGTCCCCGTACAATAATCTCTCCCTCCCCGTTCTCCGCATTTGGTTCTGAGATTTTAACCTCGATACCCTCGATGGGTTTACCCGTTGAGCGGGCCTTCATGTTCGGATTGTCCGCCCCGGCAATAAGAGGTGAAGTTTCCGTCAGGCCGTAGCCGATGGCATAGGGGAATCTGGCTTCAATGAGGAAATCCTCAACCTCCGGCGCAAGAGCTGCACCGCCGATACCGAAGAAATAGAGGCGTCCGCCAAAGGCCTTCCTGAGTTTCTTCCCCGCCAGCCTGTTCAGGATTATGCGTCCCGGCGTCGTCCCGTGAAGACGCCGCAAAAGGGGACTCTTTTTGAAAGACGGCAGAACAC
>Ga0334900_1002228_pt1 | contig 17649 bp, 13 predicted proteins | sample GraSluR3_MG_2_FD_207231 | JGI IMG/M metagenome (GOLD analysis project Ga0334900, IMG submission 207231) | Sludge microbial communities from methane-producing bioreactor in Wageningen University, Netherlands - Granular Sludge_31_08-R3 | ecosystem: Engineered > Bioreactor > Anaerobic >...
TTTTTATTGTCTTTTATTTCCTCCAAATCTGCATTAATTTTTAAGCCAATTTGCTTTGCTATTTTTCGCGTCTTACCTGAACGAGAATAATAAACAATCAGTACTTTCATTGTATTTTCCTTTATATATTTAATGTTTTTTCTATTATTTCTCAATATTCTTTCTTATAATAACTATAAATTTATAGTATGGCTAAATATTATTGTACACGGTACCAGCGTCTTTCACCCAACCTTATCCGTCCTTCTCCCCTGGTAGCACTCTTGACTATCTGTGTAATTTGTGTATGATTCTTTTCTGGAAGATAAGATTTTATATATATCTTCTCACCATACTTTATGTCAGCTATGCGACCGCACATACTTTCAATTGATTGAATTACATTACCCAGGTTTTGATATTCTACATTTTCAATTATATATTCCTGTAATGATATTTTCTTTACTTTTCCGGCAACCTGCAATCCCTTCAAGGCAGTATCCCGGTAAGCCTGGATAAGCCCACTGATTCCTAACTTAATTCCACCAAAATAGCGACTAACAACCACCATTACATTAGTTACTTTTTCCTTTTTTATAGCCTGCAATATGGGCGGACCTGCTGAATTAGCAGGTTCACCACCATCCGAATATTGCTCTATATCTTTTTCTCCTACACCATACTTATAAGCCCAGCAATAATGAGTGGCATCAGGGAATTGCTGTATAATCAATTTAAGAAATAACCTTGCTTCTTCCTCATTTTTTATTTCCTCAATAGAAGCAATAAAACGACTTTTTTTTACTGTCTGTTTAATTTCTGTGGATTTGTTTATGGTCTGGTAGCAACCAGCAGTATTCATAATTTGGTATTACCTCTCCACTCACAGTTCTGATACAATAATATTTGTTGAACAAGGGCTTTAACTGGCTTTATTTTTTAGATTGCTGGTAACAATCTAAAAACTTGCCCCGAGTATTACGCGAATACATGGATAAGACCAATATCTCATCCTGGGTGTTAATTTGATATCTAATAAAAACACGATTATCAGGTGGAGACAAAAATGACAATAAGGATTTTTTCTTTGGCGGTAATGTTATATCTTTTACTTTTTCCCACATTATGCTAAAAACAAATGTCTCCCCGGAACTTTCCACTCTACTACTGCCTGCCCCTATTAAAGAGGACAACCAATTTCTCTTTGGAAAAGTCTGAAAATAGAATGAACTTTTTGTATAGTAAAGCAGCCCCCAGGTTTTTTCTTTTAACTCCTGATATCCGCTAATATATTCACTCATATCTTTCCCTTGAATTTTTTCACCCAGCTCCTCTTCTTTTTCTTTCCAAAACTTTTCAACATCTTTTTGATTATTTTCTGTAGCCAACTTCCCCTCCTTTGATAAAAGTAAAACAGGTATCTTATTAAATTCTAACATATCATATTTTTTCTTTAAATAAATAGTAAGTATCGCACCCGCATAGCAGGTGGCTTTCAGAACCCCTAAAAGAGGTTTAACTTTTTTGCTCTTTTTCTTTTGATTTTTATTTATACCTTTAGCTATATTCTTTCTTAAGCAATAGAATTTCCAATTTTGGACTTCAGGTAAAATATTATCACCTGGCTTATTTAAATCTTTTTATATTAAAACAGTATTTTTCAATTTATTTGTTATTTTTGATTTATTTGATTTGAAAATATAACCTCTGCTCCCGCTTTTTCCATTTCAAAAAATTGCTTATCAATTTCTTCCTTTTCCCCGGAAAAAGTTGCTATGGCATCCCTTACTAGAAACACCCCAATACCTTCTCTTAAAGCATCTAAAGCAGATGATTTAACACAAAACTCCAGGGCAATTCCACAAATATATAATTTTTCTATTTCTTTTTCTCTTAAATAATCTAACAGCTTAATATTTGTTGCTTCAAAAGCAGAATAACCATCATCCTTATTTCCTGTTCCCTTGTAAAAGATTTTATTAATTTTCTCATCTGTTAGGTCAGGATGAAATCCAGCCCCTTTAGTATCAGCAACACAATGAGCTGGCCATTTTTCAAAATGGACTGTTTTTTGAGGATGCCAGTCTTTTGAAGCTATTACTAAATTAAATTTATCCATAATTTTATTAATAACAGGGATCACCTGCTCAGCACCCTCCACTGCAAGAGAACCATCTTTTAAAAAATCATTTTGCACATCAACAATTAGCAAGGCTTTCATTTTTAACTCCTTTCACAGTACCATTAATAATTATTGTCTAGATGCCTATTTCTTCTCTCATATTTCCGGCAAAATCACGGACTTTTTCTTCTATGTTTGGTATCTTTTTAACTGTTCCTGGGTCGTTGGCAATTGCCATTAAACAAAAGTAAGGGGGTAGGTGAAAACCTTTATTAATATTCAAGGCTCCGATTAATTGCATAGCTACATTTTCACTTCCCGAATTTCCGGAAACAATAATTGAATAAAAACTTTTCTTATAAAAATTCACCCGCTTATATAATACCGTTAGTCTGTTAATAACTGCCATTAATTTAGCGGATACTGAGTCATTATAGTTCGGGCAAAGCCATATCAAATAATCTGCTTTTTCAATAGCAGGCAATATTTCCTGAACAACAATCCCTCCATAAAAACAGCTCTTTCTCTCGCTATAATGCAGGCAGGTCTTATATAAACACCCCCTGCAGTCAACAATAGTGCCATTTTCAACATGTCTTTGTACTAAATGCCAATTTTCGTTACAAGGGATTTGTTTTTTCACTATTTGCCAGAGCATCATGGTATTGGATGTTTTTCTTGGATTAGAGTATAGAACTAATACCTCTGGGTTTCTAAAAGATATTTTGTTGTTTTGCATCAACCGGGTTACCAGATTATGACTATTTTTTGTATAGATTTCAAGCAAAGACTTGTTTAGATGCTTTTGCCAGGTTAAAAAATTCACCAGTTCTTTTGTTGCCTCTACAACAGAATGACCCATATAACGGCACCCCAGCTGGTTGGTTTGAAAAATAATCCTATTTGCACAATATTTAGTCCAAAATTCCACAGGGCTCTGTACAATTATTGCTCCTTGAGAATTTTTTAAAGCTCCCTGGCCTTTTTGACAAATAGCCTGCAGTATTTCTTCCATTGAAATGTTGAAACCATATTCATTTAATTCAACTGCCCATAATATGCTTTTATTTTGTAATGAAGGCATATCAGCTGCCCTGTTAATTATCTGGCTGGGAAAATCTTTAACTATTTCAAAAATAAATTCTTTAAAAACTTTTGATGTTTTTCCTGGCAGTAAAACAATCAAATCAGAAGCCATTTATTTCTCCAACTTTCTGGCCTGTTTTTTTAAAGCTTGATAACTCTTATCGAGCTCTGCATATAAATCACAGGATATATTGTATTGCTCCCATTCTATGCCGGCAGGTGTCAGTCTATTTCGGGAACCCCAGAAAATGCCACCTAAAAAGCCAGCGCTATAATGCCATTCATTATTAATTAAACTCAACAATGAAAGTGCGCCTGACGATATTGCAGGAGCAATATAGGGTTTGTAGCCTATTTTCCTTAATTCAAGGTTTGCATTTAAAACTTTTTCAGTTAAAGAATAAGAATTCTCCCGATTATAGTTTTCAATATCATCTACTGCTACCAGCCCTTTTCCATGTGGTCCAAATACCCTGCCTTTTTTAAGATATATTTTGTTCCTGCTGTCATTCAAAGCATAATAAGCAGCCCTGCCGTGCATTACCCCCAAACCAAACCCCCTGATCTGATCCGCGCTAAGACCTTTGCCATCATACTCACCTTCTTCATTATAATTGCTTGCTAAAAAAGCGCTCTGGCACAAAAGATCAACTGGATCGGAGACAACTGCAAAAATTCCATTAAATTTTACCTTTCTGGCACGTTGAGAATAATAATTAACAATCCGGGAATTTGCCTCTAACTGCATCATCCTTACATCCTTAACTTCCTTCCCTGGTGGTGGCACTCCTATGGATATACAAAACACTATTATATCCGCATCAAATATTTCATCAGGATGGATTGGTTTAACAATAGGCAATTTCCTTTTATTAGAACCATCTTTAATCTGATTAACCTCTTGTTCCCATCTTAAAACGGCTTTTTCATTAGTATCAAAGATACCAATTCTGGATATTTTTTCTCCACCCAGTAATCGCAAAGCAGTCAACAAAGTGCCTCCAACATTTCCGAGTCCGACCAGGCTTATTTTCCATTGCTCCGGTTGTTTCCATTCCAGCCTGTCCCTCCAACGTGGATAATTGTTGCAACACAAGCCTACTTCTCTCTTATTAATCTTTTCTTGTATCCATTCGGGAAAAATATCAAACCCTGCTTCCCCTTCCACTGGTTTTTGAAGAATATTGATTTCCTTTTTTTTGGTCGATATTTGAGCCGGACTTATTAGGGTTACAAGTGGGTTTATCTTTTTCCAGTCTCCAGATTGTAAAAAATAAATATATTTATTTTCATAAGAAAATATTTTTTTGGGTTCAATTTCCTGTAACCATTCAATTTTTTTAGTTGAAAAAACAATTTTTTTATGCAAACGATAGTAATATATCATATTACTTCCTTTCCTAAATTGAATTCTCTAGAATCAGGATAGAGCAACAAATCTTTAGAGTTTGCCTTTGTTCCTCCCTCCCATATCCTATGTAATAATTCCAGGTCATTTTGCAAGTAAACTGAAGTTGCTATGGACATATTATAATTCATATATTTTCCGTGATCAGGGTAGCGAGGATAAAGGCAAACCTCACCCAGATGACCCAGGGTTAATTTGCGATGATAAATAGCCTGATATTCTCTTTCCAGGGCCTGCATGATATTAATTGCATTCTCAATGCAGGTTTTAGATAGATAATAAACTATTTTGTGTTCAACCCCTTTCAAAAAAACCGGGTAGGCAAACGGCAAAATCATGTTAATTGAGCGAACCAAATTACCCTGCTCTGATTCCTGTCGGAATAATCCGTCACCCCCTAAGAATGGATATAAATCACTTTCATTAAACCAGACCCGTAAATTGGGAACAAAATAAGCACCATCTACATATCTTTTCTGAATCATTGCCAGCTCTTTACCCCTGCCTGATATCAATCCAACAATGATTTTGTGTACTTTGATATTTTCTTTTTTTAACAAAGGACTTAATGCCCGTAGGCGATATCCTTTATGCAAAAGATCGTCAATTAATAGAACCGGCCTATTAAAAGATCTTATCATTTTTACCTGATTTTCCAGACTCATATAATACCCAAATGAATCTATCTTAAAATGACGCATATCCGATGTAAACACCTTATCAGTATGCATTGACTTGGTAACTGTATTGGGTACAACCATCTTGTGTAATATTTTGCCAAAAGGCACACACATCATAGGACCTAATTTGCTGGAATTTTCCTGATCGCTGGGAACACCGTTTTCCTGACAGACCTTGGCAACAATAGACTGGTTAATCATATCAATATTAAAAGGAATAAGCAGATGTCCGGGATACAAACGCGTAATAGCTCTTTGTAATTTCTTGCGAGCCTTTTCGATAGCCTCGATAACTTTATAACTTTGGACGAAAGGCTCTTTTATTAGTGTTTCAACATCCAGGCTTATTGTGCAAGGCTTTCTTATATCAACGCCCAGGATAGTACACCCCTTTTTGCTGACAGGTATTTCTGTAAAACCAAAGAGTTCCAGCATTTCCATCAATTCCGGAGAATTTGTTTCTGGAATCATATTCTTAAAAACGGCATAGTCATAATCTCTTTTTACACAAAAAGTAAGGGCTTCAGTCAAAATTACCTGTTCCAAATCTCTAAATCGGGATGTATTTTCCTCTGCTGATACCGCAAACACACCATCAATTACAATTGTTCGTCCAGTTGCATTATCCCTTATATATTGTGAAATAGTATTATCCCGGAATTCATGATAAAACATGCTCGAACGAATCCAATGAATAGCTGCAAATCCTAATATTTTTCCGTAGTTTTGCGTATCTTTAAATAAAATAATACGTGGATTAAGTTTTTTATTGAATTTCCTTAGACTTTCCAATGCCCTTTTTCTGATATCTTCAGGAAATATTTCGTATATTAATCTTTCAACAAGGTCTTTATCAATACTTTCATGTACCTCCACTTTAGTATATATCTTCTGCAAAGTTGATTTATACTGTGGTTCTCTTTGATACAGGCCGAACTTGTAAATATATCTTTCTGCCAGAGGGTCTACCAGATCAGAAATATCCCGATGATTATCAATATTTTTCCTAATCTGACTGGAGCTAATCTCTTCAAAAGGCGCTTGAAGGTTTAACTGAATAACCTTTGAAGCTATTTTATTGATGGTTTCATGATATTTCTTTTGCTGTTTTTCGCTGAGTTGAAAAGACTTTCTGCTAAACACTATATGGGGAAATTTTATTAAAGGACTTTGGTTATCAATATCACTGTAGGCTGAGGCATTTAACAAAACATCACTGCCTGCTACTATATAGACTTCAGACTTTGTAAATTGCCTTTTTAATAATTTTAAATCATTTGGATTTGCTATATTGTTGGGTAAATTTTCCGGGTAAAGATAAACATTTAACTCATCAGCAATTGACATGTTAATCAAGTTTTTTCGGTAAAGATGAGGTTGTGTCCGTTTAGACCATGAAAACTCATCAACTGACAGATACACTTCCATCCCTATTTTTTCAATCTCCCTGACTATCTCTTTATGACTCAAAGAAAATGGATCAAAGGACCCCGGGAAAAAAGCAACAGATTCTGGAATCTGGAGACTTATTTCCCCTTCATAAAAATAGTAATTTGCAATAAAAGCATATAATTGATGAAGAGCAACCGAATTGGTAAAAAATAGCAAGGTATCATATTGAGGAATTGGGGCAATCAAATTAAGATATTTTTTAGCTATTAATTGGAATGCCTCATTCTTTTCTCTCAGATTAAGATGATTTGAAGCAAAAATTTCCTTACCGATAACCCTGGAGGTTACTCTTTTAATATAAATATCATGGTGTGCCAGACCGTTCATTAATATTCCCAGCATCCTCGCTAATCTTTCTTTAAAGGAATGATTTTTTTCTTGATACCTTTTCTGATATGGGGCATATCGGCTTATAGCAACTGCCAGTGTTCTTATTAACAGGGCACTGGTCCATTGATCTGCTATTTTTATTTTTTCCTCCAAATCGTCTATAAATTCGTCTATTTCCCTCGGTGGTAAAAAAGGAATAGACTGTCCTAAATAATATGGAATGTATTTAGTGTATTGATAATCGTCTATTTCTAATGCTTTTAATAGTTCAATAGAAATATCATTTTTTTGCTCAACATTTAAATAGGGAATAATTTCTATAAGGGCACGTCCGGCATAATTTCGAATAGATTCATGACTGCTAACTTTTAAAATATTACAAAAGTGTAAGGCAGTATAGACAGCTTCCTCCCGGCTTGTTTTGGCTCTTTCTGTCAACATATCAATTTGCACTTCTTTTATAATAGCATCAGTCGATGATTTAAGATTATTTAAATACATTCTTTCCATTTTTTCAGTATCCTGAAGGCAATGTTCCCGGAAACGTTTAACCAGACCACTACTTGCCTGAATTTTATCAACTATCTTATACCTGAGATAGTTTTCAGCAGGAATTAAAGAACACTCTCCTATTTCTTCGAAAAGTACCTGACATCTTTTCCAGAAGATATCATTCGTTGATGTTTTGTTTAGAATATAATGGGTAACATCTAATGCAGTTACGCGCAAAGCATTTTCCTTATGCTGAATTAATCTTAATAAAAAATCTGCAAAGGTTTTATCAATATTCTTCCCAGGAAGAATTGGTATGCTTTTCAATGCCTGAAGTAGCGAAATTGCTATACAATTAGACACCTCATTGTTATTGTATTGCTGATAGTAATCCATAATTATTTGTAAATATTGCTCTACAGGCTTACCTTGACTGTTTTTAAATAATGAATCAAAAACAAAGGGAAGGTTTTCTCGTATTCGGCATTGGTTGAGCTCTGATGTTTTATAGATGGGTTCAATAAAAAGTTGAATATATTTAGTTAACAGTTCAGTGCTTTTTACTTTTGAGGGCACAATATTAACATTATCTGGTATCTCTTTTCGATACTTTTCATCAAAAGTTGCAATTAAATAACCAATTAATTTTGCGCTTCTTCTTCTGATACCTTCTTCCGGAAATATTAGCTGTTCATATAAAAACTTTAAGGTAAGTACTTTTTCATTTTGATTGAGATACCCGGCATATTCCGCGAATATTCTCAAGTATTCCTGAAGGTTTTGCCAGTTGGTTTCACTGCGGGCTGATTCAAGTATGGAATTAATAGATGATTCATTACGCAGTTGAAACATCAGTTTAAAGCTATGCTCTAAAGATAGATATTTTAACTGGTTAATTACCTCGTCTCCATGCAGTAAAGCAAAAAATAACTCTTTTTTTCGTCTAGCGTATTTCTTCTCCACTAATGGTATCAGGTTAACATTTACACCTTTTTCTGCTAAAAAATCTTCAAAATCTTTTAGTTTAGCAAAAACCCGACGATATCTTTTTTCTTTGAGTTCATCCATATTATCTAATTTATCTAAAATAACCTGAAATGATTCTTGCAAGCTATAGATATTCATATCATTGGAATTTGCCTTATTCTTTACTCTGAAATCAGAATAAATGAGAATCAAGGCTTCCAGTGATAAATTTTCCAATTCTAAATCCCATACAGAATGATTCACTGCAATATGCCCGATATAAGGTATATTTTGTTCTTGAAACCACAAATCAGTATAGTAATAATGCAGATAAGGCACTCTTTTTTGTTCATTTCCTCGACAGCCATATTTGCCCACATCATGACCGGCAGCAGCTCCTGAAACAATTCCTAAATCAAGAGAAAATCCCAATTTCTGTACCTGCCTGGCAATGCTTAAAGCCAGGGCATGCACACCGCAAATATGGTCCAGCGTACTATACTCATAGATTTCTTTACTTAACGACATCATTTCGTAGACAAAGAGATCATCAAATGCACTTAAAAATCGACGGTATTCTTCCGATTGTTCCAGTGATTCGATTTCTGTGGTTGAAAGAAAAGAAATTGGATATCGAGAGACAAAGCTGTCAGTTTCATACTTTTTTTGTAAATCTAAAATCTGGCGGTATATAAGTAAAAAAGTGTAAAATAGTTTTTTACTTATAACGAATATATCCTCTTTACTTCTTTTTGTTTTTTTGTCAGGGAAAGATAGGGATTGACAGAAATGATATATAAGCTTTATCCATTGCTCTTTACTTATCGAACTATCAATAGATTTAAAGCTATCCAAAAATAATTCTATCGTTTCTGATGCACTGAAATTTCTATTATTAAGCATTAAAAATAATTTATTTTTAAATTCCGGAGCTTGGATAATTGCGTTAATTTCTGCAATTTCTAAATCATATTTCTGCAATATTTCGATTCTGGTTAATTCTTGGAAAATTTTATCAATATTATTTTGTATTTCATTGAATTTCTTTTGTGCAGCCATTCTATCACCGCTGCCTCTCTTTTGCATTTTTAGTAACCTGTAATTTAATTTTATCTCTTTTCCTGATGGTAATAATATTTTGTTATTAATTCCTATACACCTATACAATTATATTATATACATTAATTGCCATACTTTAAAATAGTTTTCTAAAAAAAGCAAGCAACAAAGCCGTCTTATAGTAATATTTTTTAAATATTAAGCTATCATACAAAAGGTTGTAATATTTTTTTTATTAATATAAAATAATTTAGCTAGACTGTTAAATCAATATTTTAGTAACTTTTCGGTTTAAAAGAGGTTTTTTATGCCAAATTACAGCTATGAATGTCAGGATTGTCAAAATATATTTGAAATAAGAGTATCTATTAAGGATATGGAAAAAAGAGAATTTACTTGCAATAAATGTGGCAGTAGTAATACCAGGCGATTATTTAATGGATTCAGTTATTGTGGAAACAGCAGTTCGTATAAAGGCAATGCTGGTGGGTGCTCTTCCTGTCATGGAGGAAACTGCTCAGCTTGCAAACATTGATTTTAATAATTTTTCTTTGATTAAATGTAATAGCTTTGGCATTTGCGGAATACATTAATCTGAATAAAAAATACTCAGGAGTTAATTTAATTAAGTAAGGAGATTTTTATGAAAATTGCCCGGGTAGAAGAAATGCAAAATATGGATAAGGAAGCAATCCAAAGATACGGCATTAGTGGTAATCTTTTAATGGAAAACGCTGGACTAGCAGTCTACCAGGCGATTGCTAAACATTTTGCGATAGAAAACAGTTTCTTCCTTATTTTCTGTGGAATTGGCAATAACGGAGGAGATGGATTAGTCCTGGCTAGAAAATTACTATCAAACGGTGCAAATGTTAGGCTTTGCCTGCTGAGTGAACCGGAAAAATATCAGAATGCTGCCCGTGACAACTGGCATATTATTCAAAAACTCAAACTGCCGGTGTTAATTAAACCTGGAATTGAGGAAATAGATTCATTTATAAAACCAAACCTGATAATTGTCGATGCAATTTTCGGTACCGGCCTTACCCGGGATATTGATGGGTATTACTCTACAGTAATACAACTTATCAATCAAAAAAGTAATCATGTAATCAGTATTGATATTCCTTCGGGAATTGATGGTAATACCGGCACAGTTAAAGGTATCGCTGTCAAGGCAGATTATACGATAACATTCGGGCTTCCTAAAATTGGAAATATACTATTTCCAGGTTATGAATATGCAGGCCACCTTTATCTTTCAAATATATCCTTCCCACCGGGTTTATATAACAAAAATGAATTAAAAATTCAGATTAACACACCTGATATCTTTTATCCCAGGCCTGCTGATGGACATAAGGGCACTTTTGGCAATGCTTTGTTCATTTCAGGAGCCCGTAATTATTATGGGGCACCTTATTTTTCTTCTTTTTCTTTTTTAAAAAGTGGAGGGGGTTATTCCCGGCTAGCGGCTCCTGCCTCTATTATTCCCTGTATTAGCACCAGGGCACCAGAAGTTGTTTTTCTCCCTCTGGAAGAAACTGCTATGGGAAGTATTTCACTTAATAATTTTGATGAACTTCTGGAATGGTCAAATAAAATGGATATTGTAGTTATCGGACCTGGAATTTCACTGGAAAGAGATACCCAGGAACTTACCAGAAAATTAATTGAAAGAATCAACAAGCCTCTTATAATCGATGGAGATGGCTTGACTGCCCTAAGTCAAAATGTTTCTATCTTAAAAAATCGGGAAAATTCCACTATATTGACACCTCATACAGGAGAAATTTCCCGCTTGCTTAAGCAGCCAGTTAATAAAATAAAGGAAGACCCGATTAATATAGTACAGCAATTTGCTGAAGACTTTAATGCTATTGTCGCATTAAAAGGTGCTCATACTATTATCAGTCTGCCTGCTGGGAACATATTTATTAATATGACTGGAAATAGCGGCATGGCAACTGCCGGTTCCGGAGATGTATTAACTGGAACCATTGCCGCGATGTACTGTTTGGGATTACCTGTTGAATCTGCTGTTAGGCAGGGAATTCTAATTCATGGGTTTGCAGGAGACCTGGCAGCCAGGGAAAAAGGAGAAGACGGCATTACTGCTAATGATATAATGGAAACACTGCCTGAGGCAATGAAAATAATCCGTAACAGGCAAGACTCTCAAGAAAAACTGAATTTCCATGGGCTTAATATTATTAATTAAAGAAATTCCACTGCTGCACACCTTATAATTATTAAGTAACAGAAATTATTAATATATTTTTTAAACTAATCAAAATATTGTTAAAGATTCTTATTTTCTTCCTGGTAATTTTTAAATTCTTCTAAAAAATCCTCCATACGCATGCTTTCCCTGTTCTGATTATATTCTATCACCTGCTTGTCCCAAATCGCCTCTACTCTCCAGTTTTCACTAATATAAATAATATCTTCCGGGTATTCCAGCTGATAACTATAATCTATTTTTGATATCCGAAGAGGCAATCCCCTCTCTTTAAAAACCTCGGCGATATGAGAACCCGGGGTAATTTTAACAGTTTCTTGCACAGCATCTAAGTGCCCATACCGATTATCCCAGGATTGTACCTTCCATTGCAAATCAAAAAATATTGGAGACTGACGATAATAATAAATATATTTTTCTTCATCTATACTATCAGGTATACCCATTACCTCCCTGACTTCTTTAGCAGTAAAACCGATTTTTATTGGTCCAGCCATTGGTTTTTTTATTAATTTATTTATTTCCTGGTTACTAAAAACATTATCTATCGAAGACCAGCCATCCTGAACTGTCTCTTTATCAGAATCCTGGGTTTTACTGAAAACAGATATGGAAGAAAAGAATGATAATAACAAGAAAAATATGATTGTCATTTTTATTAATTTTTGCATTTTTAAAACCTCCGAATATTCTCTAAATAAAATTATATCAGATTTATATCTATTATACCCAATCCCGATATAATGGTAATAAAAATCTTTCTTTCTGAAAAATCAAACGCAGAATTATAATAAAAATTTCCAATTCGTTTAAAGCCATCACAGCTAACATGATTTAACACACCATTAATCAAGAGACGTATCCCGGCATCATTGGGAAGGTTAATAGAGGTACGTCCTATACCTCCTACTAAATAGATATGAATATCTCTTTCATAATTTCCTGTTAGGTCAATAAAGGATTCACCGGCACCTATGGCAATCTTAAGTTCAGTTAAATTGATAGCGCTCAAATCTAATTGATTATCACCGCTTCCCATGGCAATATCTAATTCTATCGGGACTTCCCGATTAAATATTAATGACCATTTATTCTCTATTTTATCAAAAAATGCCTTTTTGTTTTCTTTTTGAATTATTTTTAGTTTGCCTTCGCCATCTTGTACAAAATAGGTTATTTCCGGGAATAAGTATTTGAGATTATAATGAAATTCAGAAATTAGCAATGCTTGCTGGGATTTTCCGGAAATACTCAAATCTCCATTATATATTGCAATTGTTGCGGAAGCTTTCTGAACATCGTCCAGTTCAATAGTATATACCTCTTCGGTATATTCGGTGGTACTGAAACATCCTGAGAAAAGAAAAAAAACAAAACATAAAAAAAACACAGTAATAAGAAAATTAAAAACTCTTTTATTTATAAACATTTCCTGTCTATTCCTGGCTTTTCAGATTTTCCAGCTGAATCAATAATTCAGAAAATAATTCCATCGCTTCTGTTAAGGGATAGGTGTCAGTCATGTCGATTCCCGCTTGCTTCAAAATATCAATAGGATAATCAGAATTCCCTTTGCCTAGGAATTGAATATATTCTCTGACTGCCTTATTGCCGCCTTCTAATATCTTGCGAGAAAATGCGATTGCTGCAGCAAAACCTGTAGCATATTGAAAAACATAATAATTGTAATAAAAATGAGGAATCCTTGCCCATTCCATGCTTATTTCTTTATCAATTATAACATTTTCCCCATAATAGAAACGAATCAATTCTGTATATTTGCTGGAACACCATTCTGCAGTAAAGGAGCCACCCTGTTCATCATGTTCATGAATAATCTTTTCAAACTCAGCAAACATTGCCTGCCTGAAAAATGTAGTCCTGAATTGTTCTAAAAAATGATTTAAGATAACCAGCTTATCTCTTTTATTTTTAGCCCAATCAAGCAAGTGATAAGTCAATAAAGCCTCATTGGTTGTTGAGGCAATTTCCGCTAGAAATATAGAATAATTGCTATAAATAAAAGGCTGTGTTTTATTCGTATAAAAACTATGGACGGAATGTCCCAGTTCATGTACTAGTGTATAAATATCTTCCAGTGTTCCCTGGTAATTCAGTAAAATAAATGGCTTACTACGGTAGCTTCCAGTTGAATAAGCCCCACTGGTTTTACCCTTGTTTTCATATACATCTATCCATCTTTCCTTAAATCCTTTTTTAAGTATTTCCTGATACGATTTTCCCAACGGTGCAAGGCTTTTTAAAACTATCTCGCCTGCCTGGTCATAATTTATTCGGAATTCTTTTTCTTTGATTGGAACATACATATCATACATATGGAAGTCTTCAAGTTTTAGAAAATCTTTTTTAAGGATTGCATATTTCTGCAGCAAACCTATATTTTTATGTACAGTATCCAGTAAATTTTCGTAAACAGCTATCGGGATATTGTCTTCAAATAATGCTGCCTCTAGACTATTGTTAAATCTTTTTATACTGCTGAAAAAATTGTCCTTTTTTAAATTTCCAGCAAGCAAAGAAGCAAAAGTATTGCGATAATTTTTGTAGGGTTGATAATATTTTTTAAAAACCTTCTTCCGTAATTTTCTGTTTTGGTTGCGTAACAAGTTAATAAAATTACCATGACTGATAGGAACAGCATCACCGTTTTCATCTATAATTCCCGGAAATTTAATATCAGCATTGCTTAGCATACTAAAAACATTTTCGGGAACCATTGCCATTTCTCCGGTGCGGGCAATTATTCTTTCTTCCTCTGGAGAAAGAATATGTTTCTTTTTTCGGAAAATATTATCTAAGTAATGTTTATATAATCTAAGAGATTCTGTCTCTGTCATCCATTTTTGCAAAACACTATAATCCAATGAAAGAATAGCAGGTTGCATAAAGGACATACTGTCTTCTATTTTTACCAGTAAGCTGGAGGCTGTATAATATATTGACTGATGAATATTGTTACGATTATCTTCATCTTTACGCATATGGGCATAAGTATATATCTTTTGTATTATTTCAGAAAGTTCGTCTTTTATTTTAAGGCACTGTAAAAATTTTTGAGAATCTTGGGTAAATTCTTCCTTTAATTGAAGCAGTCTATTTCTTAATTGTTCGGCTTTCTGACAATCTTTTTTCCAATCTTCTGTATTTATATACAGTGATTCTATATCCCAGCAATATTTTCTGGGGATTTCATCCCTTTTTAATATTCTTTTTTCTTTATTTTTTATTTTTTCATTTATTTGCTTCAAAATAACCCCATTTTTACAGTATTTTTCTTTTGTAAATTATTACACTTCTATCTCATTCTCCTGTATTAGCTTTTTGACCTGTTTAATATCATCCTGCAGTTGTTCTAATTGCTTTTTTATTTTATAAATCAAAATTTCTCTATCAAGTTCCAGGCCGGAATATTCCATATCAGTCAATAGCAAAGAGAATTTTCGTTTTATCTTACCGAGGCCTCGTGCTATTTCTTCTAATTTTGTCTCTTTATTAATATCTTTAATTAATCCCTGGTTAGTAATTTGGTTATCCTGTAATAAAAGGGTCTCTCCAATCGCTGGAATATGCGTATCCCAGGATAACTTATCTTTTATGTATTCTGCCAAAACTTCCGACTCCTGTTTCTCACCATGGACAATAAAGACCTTTTTGGGATTTTCCTTTAAACCCTTCAGCCACCAAAGAAGTTCATCCTGGTCAGCGTGGGAAGAAAAACCGTCTAAATGATAAATCTCAGCTTTAATATCAATCATTTCTTCCATAATATCCAGGCTTTTTTCACCATTTACTATTTTTCTTCCTAATGTACCTTCGGCTTGATAGCCAACAAAAATAATAGATGATTTTTCATTCCAGAGATTATCTCTCAAATGGTATTGAATGCGTCCACCGTCACACATTCCACTGGCTGATATAATAATCTTGTTTCTTCTGGAACGGCTAATTCTTCTAGAAGCCTTGCTGGTACGAGTCAGTCTTAATGATTGAAAATCAAGCAACTGATTACTCTTTTCCATAATACTCAAATCTTTGCGGGCAAAGTCCTGAGTATTGTTGCGATATATCTTAGTTGCAGCAATTGCCAATGGACTATCCAGATAAAATCTTAGTTTTTTCAATCTTTTGTCTTTTCCTTTTAAAGGTTTTACCTGTAAATTATAATACTGGCTCAATTCATAAATAATATCCTGTGACCTTTGCAATGCAAAAGCAGGGATTATAACGTCTCCACCCCTCTTTAAAGTTTTATCAATAATAGAAAAAAACTTCTTAACCTCTTTACGGTAAGAACGATGTTTCCTTGCACCATAAGTAGATTCTATTACTACATAGTCAGCTTCTTTGATTCGTTGCGGATTACGCAAAAATGGCTTGTTTTTTCTTCCTATATCACCAGAGAATAGCCATTTGCACTCTTTTTCCCCCTCCCGAACCCATAGTTCGACAGATGCTGAACCTAATACATGTCCGGCATCCTGAAAACGAAAACTAATATTCTCATCAATATTAATTTTATATTGATAGGGAACTGCTCTAAATAATAAAAGGCTATCCAGGGCATCTTCTATGCTATATAGAGGTTCTACAAAGGGTTCCCCCGACCTGAGTCTCCTCTGGTTTTCATCTTCTGCATCTTCCTCCTGAATTTGCCCACTATCAGGCAGCATAATAGAACACAGCTCCATTGTCGGTTTTGTACAATAGACAAATCCTTCAAACCCCTCTTTAAAAAGTTGAGGAATTCTTCCAGAATGGTCTATGTGTGCATGTGATAAAATCACAAAATCAATTTCTTCTGGACGAAATGAAAATGGGGCATAGTTCAAGCGAGTAATTAATTCATTACCCCGAAACAAGCCACAGTCTATTAAGAATTTTTTATATTTTGTCTGGATTAAATAACATGATCCAGATACTAAACGGTTTGCACCCAGAAAGCTAATCTTCATATTACAATTATCTCCTTTCGTAAGTATGTTGCAATTCTCTATTTGAATATTAAAGTAGTTTTAATTTGACCATAAATTATAACCTATTTTTCAAGCTATTAGCAAATATTTCGGCACGATAAAAATCTATCAAATCAGGATGCCCTCTATTTAAACCTCCAATAAATTTAAAGGGTCCATAGGTATCAAATCCTGTGCACGAGAAATGACCAACTACCTGAAATCCTTTTTGGCTAATCTGATTTTCAATGTTTTGTATATAACAGTCTTTTAGTATACCACTAGTAGTAAAGAGAAAAACTTTTTTATTCTTGAATAATGGTAATTTGTCTAAAAAATGCTGAATTTTTTCATGTGGCTTACCATGATAAATTCCAGTACCAAAACCGACTAGATTAAAATCTGATAATGTTGAAATATTAAGCTCCTCCGGCTTAAATAATTTTGCCTGCAGAGCCTGGGCAATAATCCGGGCTATTTTTTCTGTATTTTTATGATGGTATGATTCGAAAACTATTATCGTCTTTTTTGCTGTCATTTATTTATATTTAATTTATTTAATAGTATAAAGTAAAAATACCAAACCTTCTATGGTAATGGTTAAAGTGCTAATGCTATAAATAATAATTTTTTATCAATTTAACATAAAATAGCAGTCTTTTCCACTATTTTATGTTACTAAAAAACTATTTAATAAAATATTGCGCAAAAATTCAGAAATTCTCAAATTTTTTTAATATAATAGCAAATTTCTCTTTTGTATTGAATGAAAATGTATTAAAATATAACAATTATAAAATTAATATCTAAATAGTAAAGTTTTTAGGAGGGTGATATATATGAAAGAATGTAATTTTCAG